>Ga0209671_1000764_pt1 | contig 23496 bp, 19 predicted proteins | sample WorMetHERISLAND2_2_FD_187401 | JGI IMG/M metagenome (GOLD analysis project Ga0209671, IMG submission 187401) | Marine gutless worms symbiont microbial communities from Max Planck institute for Marine Microbiology, Germany - Olavius geniculatus... | ecosystem: Host-associated > Annelida >... | reverse complement strand
CTATATTACAGAGTGGCCCCGTTTTTTTGGGCCACCCTGTAGTGCCAAAAAAGCCGTAAGTAAACAAGTGCATCTTAAGTCACAGGCACAAGGTCGACAGCATCAGTTGCTGCTACAAACCTTCACTTGATCTGCCTCTCGACGCAGCACCTCCGTCGATGCAGATCCTTCTCGGAGGAACTTTCCCAGAGTGTCCTTCTCCAGACACATGTCCCTCACGGCGCGAGCTGTCTTACCGGTCTCCTTGCGAGAATGAACAAATACCAGCACCTGCCAGCAGATGAATAACCAGTCGGTACATCAGTCGGTAAGTGAAACGTATATGTATACAGCATTTCATGCAACAAAATTCTGATGTGCATAATGTGCTTAATCATACAGTCATCTCAATTTGACAACACAAGGCCAACTCAGTTTAACAGGCACTACAGTGCCCACAACAATACCCATATTCGATAGATATACTGATATTCATAGAATACGTATAGTTAAATAAGGCAACAGAACCTATCACTGAGATGCTTATAGAACTTATAGTGAGTGAGTGAGTGAGTAGGGTTTAATGTCCCACCCGACACAGTATAGGTCATTTCGGAGATGGCCTTTTCAGGCAGAATGCACACAAACACAATAATGGAACGGTAAGTTTAAACTTTACAATAAACAGAAAGTTTAACCTTTCTAGAAACACAAAACACAACAATACAAAAATGAGGTTAACCTACTAGTAGCATAGTAAGTACTTATAGCATGTTACGTTGTACTCCACACACATATATTCAAAGTTTGGTATAATTCATGTATTTACTCCAGCGTTACACCAGGTTAGGTTGGTTCCAGGCTGCAATGACGGGACAAGAACACTGTTGTAGAGCATGTATCAGCTGCCTTCAACTGCCTTGCCCAAAAACTGCAGGGCATCATTTCTCTGTGACAATGACAGTGTTCCTGACTGGAAAATGCAGTTAGTAAACAAAACAAAATTAAAACTCAAGTTTATCTGTGGCAGTTGACGGTAATTTTGCAATTAAGCTCATCTACGAAAACAAATAAATTAAGCACAACAAAATATTTGAAGATATAAGTTATTCAAGCATCTACCACTACCAGTAACCATCTCACCTGGTTCTTGCCGGCATGTTGCATCACTTTGTCATAGACGATTTCATTCATGACCTGAAACCGTTTGACGGCTTTCTTCTCAGTAATGCCGACATACTGCTGCTCCAGCGGCACGGGCCGGAATGAATTGTCAAAGAAGTAGAGACCACGATCGAGATCAACTCGCAGGAACCGGGCCACGTCTCTGTAGTTGGGCAGAGTTGCTGACAGTGCAACCAACCGCACATCCTCCTGGGTGGTCTCGATGTTACGAATCGTTCTGTGAGATACAAACAAAAATCTATTGCTGCAGCTGCAGTTAAAATTGAGACTTAAAACTGTGCTGCTGGAGTGGAGAAAATCTGTGACATGCATCTGGGATATTGTGGAAGAAATGAAGTCGAATTTTACGAGTATTTCGCAATGCTGTGACCTTGGGCATTTAAACCCCAAACCTCAGCATACAATAGACATCACCAAAGCATCATAGGTGAATGCATAAGATTTAGTTCATTGTAACTAGCCATGTTGCTATATATGGTGAATTAACAACAGTTAGACTGTTAGACATAACAATCTTATAAATTGTACAGATTAGACTTCAAGTTCTGTTTCCATTATCTCTGCAGTCTGCACAGATGGAGAAAGGCACAAAACATCTTTAGTCTGAAAACAGCTGCTGCTAAATGAATAACCATATGAATACAGTACTATTTATCAAGTCTGATTATTGAAAGACATAACTAAATCAATTTTCAAACTAAACATTTTTACTAACGACACAGAAAACAATGCAAAAAAATAATGAATTCACTGTGTTCAGCAAAAAAACACCCACTCATGTTTTCTTTTCATCTCCGTGGAAGATGTTTAGATTTCCACAAAAATTTCAGAAAATGTCTAGGAGGAAATTATTATTCCACCGGTATACAAGTTAGATGTTCTCTGCTACTGGAGACGTCATGCTGACGTCATATTTCCGCATTTGTAAATTATGAGTCTAACCACTGAAGACAGACATCTGATAAAATGTTTGCAAGTCAGCAAGGGTTATGTAGCCGCAAGTTTGTGTTACATGTATCTGGACAATGCACAGACAATGGAATATTAATGGAATGAAACTTTTCAATCAAAAAATTGACGTGACCAGCAGTATCAAGCCGTTTAACTTATAGCGGGCAAGTGGTCATCCACGCAGTGGCGGAGTTTGCGTACGCCTGCCAACATCAACAAAGTTGAGGATCTCGCACTCAGCCAAGAAGATAAACTACGAAAACAGTTCAGAATGGAAAATTCTATAATGAATAGCATATTTTTGGGACCAGTTACCACAATGACCAATTGATGTGTTTTAACATCTCATCAAATGTCTGTCTTCAGCGTTAAAACCCATAATTCACAAACATGGAAATATGATGTCAGCATGACATCACCAGTAGCAAAAAATATTAGCTGTTCCGCATTTGGAATACCTGTTTCCTGCTTAACATTCCCTAAAAATTTTGTTCAAATCTAAACATTTTTTTCACAAAGATATAACAAAAAACGTGAGCGGGTGTTTTCCTCTGAACACAGTGCAGTAAGAAACAACAATCCACTCTACTACAATTAGAATTCAATCAACCCCAATGCCCTTTCAAATGAAACAAGTCTTCTATTTTCAGTTCCAAAAATAGCTTGGCACATCATCCAGACGTAAACTTGCTAACTACGATCACGACAAGAGCATTGTGATCCAGCCATTAGAATAGATTCTACAGGGTAGGCCATAAAAAACGTGGCACTTTAATTTTGTCCATATCTTCAACAATTATTGTCCGATTTTCAAAATACTTTCACTGGCACACTTTGCGGACAATTAGCTATAACAAGATTATTATACATCTCACTGCACCATTAATGCGTCTCTACACTACCTTGTAAAATATACATGAAACATGCATATATAACGAAAATAACAAACAAATGTTTGGTAAAATTGAAAGAAACACACTTCAGACAAACATTGCAGTAAATGATCCATATGACACTAAACTGTGTGGGTCTAACACAGTTTAGTCTCATACGAATCATTCACCACATTGTTGGCCTGAAGTGTTTTTTTTCATTTACCCAAATGTTTGTTATTATCATTAGTTTTTTCTTACTTTCATATTTCACAAGGTAGTGTAGAAACGCATTTACAGTGTGGTGCGATGTATAATAATCGAATTAATGCAAATTGTCTGTAGAATGTGCCAGTGAAAAAATTTTGAAAATCGATCAATAATTAGCGAAGATATGGACAAAGTAAAGTGCCATGTTTTTACTGGCCCAAAGTGTATGTAATGCACAAACTGCATACCTTGCAACGAGTGCCTCTAACACTGGACCTCTGTCATCATGCAGCAAATGGATTTCATCCTGCATCAAACAAAATTACACACATCAGACTCCAACATACAAAAAAACTACATCAGCATACAGATTGATAATTCAAAGCCAAAATTGTTAATAAAACACGCAGTCTCTTTCGGCTTAATCAGCTCACTTTGTGTCATATTTCACAGTTAAGCTGGTGTCCAAAAATAAACTTTTAGACATTGTTGGGTGAAATGCGTACACACCAAACAGCCCAGTAATTGCTGAACCAACGCATCAAATCACTGAAAGCAAATGCTAACAAATAACTACTACACAAATTAACTGCAAAGAGTATGCATGACGATATGAGCAATGATGAAACACTATGCACCTTGACTGCAACAGCCACATTCCAGGTAAATATGAGTTAGCCAGATACAAGTGACATTCAGTCTAACGAAGGCGTTTTGAAGCTTAAAAAACTCACAAAGATCATGAGTCGCACGAGCTGTGTGTACGTGCGCTCTCCGCCCTTGCGAGTGATAATGTCCCACTTCTCTGGAGTGCAGACTATCACTTGTGTGGCCATTATCTGCTCCTTGTTCAGCTGGTGGTCTCCCGTCAACTCATCCACTTGAATGCCGTACGAGCTCAGACGCTGCACCATTAACAGCACACATTTGCTGGCAATTGACCTCACAGTCTGGCTTGATAATTACTAAGCCAGACATGATCAGCAAAGTTTATCACATCTTTAAACTCCACAACTTCCACAAAAACAACTGAACAGCATTTTTTCTGGCATAATTTCTAGCCTAAAAACAAAATCCAATCCTTTATATCGAAATAAAGTAAAAGAAACGTCCGACACACTGAGTCAAAATAAGCATGGAGAAAAAGACTTCAAAAGAAATGCCGATATATGTCCGAAACTGTCTATCATTTAAAGTGATCATAGCTGAGACACAAAAAACCTGCCTTGCGAAAGTTGCCGACCATTTCTTGTACGAGGGACCTCATCGGTGCAACGTAGATTATCTTGAATTCTTCAGTGTTGATTGCTCCGTCCTGACTGACGTGTTTGCCAATCTCTCGCAGCATTGTCAGCAGTGCTACATTCGTCTTACCAGCACCCTTCACACGTTATTAACACACGTGAGGGTCAAACAGAGTTTAATATCCTGCTCGACAGACAACGGATCACTGCAAAGACGAGTCTTTTCGAGATGCAATTAACTTCGCTGATGCCAGCTACCAAACTCACCACTACTAAAAGAAATAAATAAAGACAGTATTCACATACATAACTTACACTTCTCTGCAGCAATCTTTGTCAGAAGCTCTTTGTGCTGCCTTTTCACTGCACAATGACTTCTTGATGCAAACAAACATTTCTAGAAACATCAGACTAAAATATAAAGAATGTATGGGTATGATGGTATTTGGCCAGTCCTAGTCCGATCACCTACATTGTTATACATTGCCACAGCATCAAATGTCTCCAGTGAGATATGAATCAACGATGACAGCAACTTTTTCTTTCTCGTATCAGTGACAATCCACAGGTGCATCATTTAAGGGGGCTGAGAGTCTGGCTGGGAGTCTATGGACCCCCCCAAGGATTTATGATTTTAATTTTGCCCTCTAAGTCATACCTTTGAAACAGTGTTACTGCTGCATGAACAATACATTACACAGACTGAGACGTCAAAGATTACTGAGATCCCCCAATGATTTACGGAACTGATGCCAATGACAATCCACAGTGACAAACAAAAACTATCAATAACACTCTTCTGCAAAAGGCACATTGAAGCAAAATATATTCACGCAGGAGGTGTTAATTTGATCACTTTACATAGCAGCCAGAATCAGCAACTTACAGTCGGTGCACAGAGTAGGAGATTTTCATCGCTCTCGATCGCAGACTTACAGAGTCGACTCTGGATACGATTCAACGTTTTGAAGCCATCAAACGCTGGCTGGGCGTACTTTGGCAACTTGTCAATTGACACCAGAGACTGTGTACAAACCAATTAACAGCGTACTTCAGACACACCAGTAACAACAGTACAACTAACCACAGTCTAACGTAGGGCAGCTTAGTAGCGTAACAGTTGAAAGATAAAACTTCTGATCAAGCAGTCAAAGGTTCGACTTCCAGTTGGGTCACTATGAAGTAACTACTTCTAGGCAGCGCCCATTACTACTAGGTATCTAATGTAAGAGGCAAGGACCCAAACACACACCATTCAAAAAACATGTAACAGTTGAAACTTCTGCATTTTCAACATGCCATACAACTAAGGATTTCAGTTAACTGTCATAAATACAAGAGAGTTACAACATGCAAAAAGTGCAACATGAATGCGTTGAAAGCAACTTGATAAAAACCTCATTTGACTCAAATGGCTTCGGCTTCAAATGTGGCACATGGACCTCCTCGTAACCTGCAGCAAACATCACATAAACAATCTTCAACCCACAGCAGTAAACTGCATGGCTTAGTCCAAAGCATAGGACACAACCTAAACAGCATCAATGAAACAAACAAAAAAATCTGAAAAATACACACTATCAACTGAGAACCGATCAGTTTACCAAATGTCCATTTCAAGCTACAATTCTACTATAATCTATTTTTCAATGCAACTGATCCATTTAGTCCTTAATAACACAACTTCCTTTCTATGGGGGGAAGCAACAATGTCAGAACTTGAATGCTATACAGCACCAACGTCTAAAGATCAGAAACTTAAAAGTGAACGATGTGGATACATGGCGGTATGCAACACAATACATGATGCAATACAATACCTTTCTTCTGCTTTCGGAATGATCCTTCGGGCAGCTGGCATTTCTTGTTAGCCATGAAGTGAGATCCTTGTGCAAACACCAGATCATCGATGTCGATAATGTTCATTGATTCCAACGCCTGCACACATCACAGATGTGAAACATGATACACACTAGAAGCATCAATCAGAGATCTCAAACATCAATAAAGTGCTGTCACCTAACAAATAGTAAAAAACGTGGGATAATGATCCAAAATCCACAGAAGAATCTGTATCTGAATATAAGTCACAAGATATTCAGGCAATCAGCTCATTAATATTCAAAAGCTGACTGGTCAGACATCCAATAGGGGTTGTTATTTGACTGTAACTAGTCAAACTACCAACCACTATAGGGTCGGATGTTTGACCGGTCACCACCTTCAACAGCTCTAGCCAGTATGTAGGCCTACAACCATTAAATAATGGTCAGAGATACGGGCTAAGGACATCTGCACAGACACGGCAGCACCGAAGCAACTGCCCAACCTCAGCCATAGCATCATGGATCGGCAGTCAAGCCAAGCAGCTTCTCAAGCTAGCAAGTAGATATCACAGGATAACCGGTCAAAAATCAGAAATCCACCGGTAACCAATTTCTCCTTGCCTCAGGACTTGTCCAAGCCCTCCACAAAATTTAATCAAAAATCAGTTGATATTTTTTTAGTAATCCAGCTAATAAAAAAACTTACTCCTGCACTGCTTCATGTCAACGGAAATATTAAATTACCAACAAATGATAGCCATTCTATTCTATGCATCATATATCAACATAACTTTGACTAATTAATAATCATAAATATCATAACAATCATAGCTAATTATTTCAGCCGATTTGTCATATGATCTGCCTGATGCTAAACCAATAATGAAAATGGGTTATAAGACACAGAAACAAGTAGTGTTAGTAGTTGTATTAAGAGAAGGTTCATAACACTGACACTATCTGTGGCATCCAAGTACATCTCAACATGTGACTTCCTGGCAGACTGACATCTTTCTCTCATATTACAAAGGGATGGCCAGGTTGAGTTAAGTAGGTAAGTAAGGTCAGTAAATAAAGCAAACGTTCATACGCCAGCGAGGTCAGTGTCCATGGCGTCCAAGTCCATCTCAACCCGTGACTTCCTCGCAGCCTGGCGTCTCTCTCTCTCCTCGTGTACAATATCCTCTTTGTCAGTCTCCTGCAGCTGTCTCAGGATAGTCAGCAGCTCGGCGTCGGACTCCATCTGTTTGGTGATCTTCTGTCTGTCAGCATCACTCTGTGCTTGAGCCAGCAGTGTGCAGTACAGAACTACATATACACAGACACATAGGACACAGGTTAGTTTGACCACACAGTAGACACTGATGTGTTATTAGTTAGTACTGACAAAGAAGCTTCCTACTGGATGTTTCTCTATGCTTGGGCCACCAGCATGCAACACAGATCTACACACACCCATGCATAGACAGTGTGACCATAGCTCGATGCACATATGTGATGCAGTTAGAGTTGGTATTGAAAGAGACTGTTTGTTCCCAGAGACGACTTTTTAGTCTTTCCCTGACAATTAACCAACTTTCGGTCAAGTCCCGGATTTTTCCCCTGAAAGCTGTCAATCTCACCCATGGACGTTCCAGGTTTTCTAGACAAGTGGCTGCCCTAACTTGAAGATTCGCCATTACCTCATGGACAGTAGTTAAGAACAAACTCTAATCACCACAGCTGCATCACGGACCGGATGCTGAGACAGCAATAGACTGGGAGATGGTAAAACTTGAACAGGATGATGCCAGAACTACTTACTCATCTGTCGATGCTGACGCAGAACACGAATAAAGTCAAACTGATGGAAGCCAAGCAGAACGACCAGCTTGTTCTCTGCTTCACGATCATCAGTTGCCTCCTTCACACCATCAGACACAATTTACGAACAAAATACACACAAACAGATGAAAAAACTAACAAATTAAACAATTACAGTAATGTGTAGCAATAATAAATTAGGAATATTTCTGAAAATCAATATGTTAGACTACAAAACTTACACAACCTATGTACAGGTAAAATTTTGTACAGTATTTAAAAAACTTTTTACTAGCACATGCGAGTGAGCTCCATAACTGACAGTATAATTTGCAATAAAAGTAGAAAAGAATTAAATATCGAAAAATGTACTTAGAAAATCGATGAATCGCTAAAAATTGTTGGCATAATTATGACATCATGACCAAGTTTCATTCGAAGCACATGACACAAACCTTGAGAATGGCAAGCACTTCACCAGCTCTAGTCTGTGCCAGCATCGGGTCATCATAATACTTGCTGAGTTTGCGCTGCAGCCAGAATGCGTCAATGTCGTGAGGATGAAGACCTCGGTCTGACTTGCCCAGTACGTCCTCACCGCCAGCCAACTTGACACACAGCCGACATCGTTATTCTGCGTTATCACTGTCACATTTAGCATTTGCATTAGCATGTCACATTTGCTCTCAATCAACAGCTACTCTACACCAGGCCCAGTTATTACCTAAATGGGTGATTATCTGTGGACAGGTAAACCATCTTCATACGCAAGCAGCCACCTAAGTCAACTCAACCTTCTGTCCTCCATAGGATGGTAGTAGTATCAATGGCAAATGTTCCATCACAGCTGCCTATTTAGGTGAATAATTGGCTCAAACCAACTAACTTGCTCCAAAGTTTGGCGGCCGCCCAGCACCCTGACAACATGATTAGACACATTCATCAAATGACAGCATCATAAATGGCTAGTTCTGAAACAAATAAAAAAATATGTCTAGTATTGACTTGAATTTTTCATGTACCAATAACACTGTCTATAGACTTTTTGGCCAATGTTTGCAGAACTTTGCACAGTCTTGCATTTGACAGGTAGCCATGGCCTAGGGCAGACAGGTACAAATATCACAAGCACAACAGTGACAAGATATTTTGTAGAACATAATGCTGTGTGACAAAGAGCAAAACATAATGGAAGCAGTACATTGGCTCGCAGCGTGGCTTCGACTTCGGCCTCTTGTCCTTCATCATCATCATCATCATCAGCATCATCTTCACCATGAGCTTCCTCCCCATACACATCCTCCTCATCCTTACACACAACAAACAGTAATAATAATCATGGTTTGTGCGATAGCAACAAGCTGTTGTATAAGCGATGTGCCAAGTCAATGGGAAGGCCGAAATTTCGACCCCCCACAGCTCCCACATTTTTCAACCAATTTCAATGAAACTCAAAAATAAGAAAGATATCCAGGATACGACCCTACACACAAAATTTGGTTGACGTGGGACGACGGGAAGGGGGTCTGCATAAGGAGGGCATTTTCCACTACTTTTGTGTTCTATCCTTTTTTGTATTCTTGCTCACGCCTACAGGTCACACCAGAAGACCGATCACGACTGTTTATGGTTCAAAACACGTGTTCCGCGTAAGGCAGGGCCTTTTGAGGGTCTCAATGATAAAAAATTATGTTTGTGGGCAAAACTCCCAAAAAACATGATTTTGGGGGCCTAAATAGTTTTCTGTTTTTGCCTAAAAAAGTCTGTAAGAAACCAGCAAGCCGAATGCCATGAGGCAAAAGCACATGGGCATAGCTACAGAAAAATGCACAAGTTGCCAGTACACAATTCTGCCATCAACACATTTACACAAATACTGTACATAAGATTCAACAAGACAGAAAGACATTACGTGCAATAATACACAATTAAGCATAACTATCCTAGAAGCAGTGCTCACAAACTCTCTGAGTATCAAACAGCAACAGCTAAAGAAACATACTTCTTCTTCTGACTCCTCGAACTGAACGTTGATGCCATATGTCTCATCAATGTTATCATCTGCACACACAAATCAACACAGTGCATTAGGCAGACAGAACAATTTTTTGCACGCAATAGCTAGCATAGCTATAGCACGTATTAGCTATGATAATTCTGTCTTGGTGTCCGTATGTCCTGGTGTCAGGTCCCGGTACCAATAAAAGACCAGGTGAGATAAAGACTTCAGGTTTTCACCACATAATAACTCATAGTCTCTACTATTTCGTGACAATATTTCATGATTTCAAAATTTCATGGGTGAGAGGAGTCCCTATGAAAGAGGGAAGGAAGAGGGGCGCCCCCACTAAAAATATTATTTTACTGCTATTGGCTTGTCTAGCATGAAAATGGTTGCAGATAGGCAAGAACATGTTGCTCATCATAACAAGCACTGCTTTTTAGGGGTGTCAACATCAATGACTTTGAATGATCCTGAACTCCCAAAATACGGGGTTTTAGTGAATTTTTTGCGACTTTCAAGCCGCGATGCACATATCAAGAGTGAATTGGCCTAAATTACTAAATTACCAAGACAACCTGCATACGAAATTTTTATCAGTGAATGTAGATTTCAGCAGTCCAAGTCCCAACCTCCTAGATTCAATGAGGCCTGTGCATGAGAGTGTCACAGAGAGTTACCCTTCTAAAAAGTGGTTATTTTTCTGCTATTGGCATGTCTAGCATAAAAACAGTTGCAAATAGGCACATACAACTGCTTATATCATAACAAGCACTGATGACATGCATTTAAGTGGTATCAACATCGATGACCTTGAATGACCTTGAACGCCCAAAATAGAGGTTTTAGTGATTTTTTGCAATCTTCGGCTGCAGAAGAGTGAATTGCGATGAAATAGATAGAGATAGACCAAAACAACCTGCAAACAAGAACTGCTAAAGACTCTTGCGCAACCTAAGCATTAACCCAAACTTCTTGTTAATAAAAACTGACTACAAACAAAAACACCACATTTAAAACTAGTAAAAACAATCAGCTGCTATCATTAAAAACCCCGCAGAAAATGAACAAAAACAAACTAAATGCAGATTTTTGGACAACTGGTTCCTACTCTGATTCTTTCACAGATGCTTATGCTCAAGTTTTCAATGATAACTGCAACAAGTACAAGTATAAATAAAAGTGTAAAACGTATCATATACTGTAACAAAAAACAAGTAACACCAAAGTCAAATCACTCCCTCCCTAGGAATCCTTTACTAAATTTCAGCAAAATCTGTTGATCTGTCACTTATGCAAGGTTAAACGAAAACCATAAAGCTAATGGTGCTGCTTTTGACCTTCAGAAAAAGACATGACAAACTCGAAACAGACATATTACGGTAATCATTACCGATACCTGTCTGCATCTTTTCATCACTGCCCCAGTCGGTAATCTTCTTGCCCAGGTTGACAAGCAGAGCATACCTCTCTTCAGCCAGGCCTCCCAGTAATACTTCAACCTCACGCCGTTTCTCACGGTCCTTCATGCGATCATTTTTCAACACGGCCAGAACCTCGTCCGCTGCTCCGCACAGCACGTCACGAGGCTGTACACAGCAATGACACCAGACTCACACCTTTAGATGAAAGCCTACTAACAGCCACCATCATTCAATAACTTATACAGTGTACAGTACAAACTGGCAGAGGCATAATAAATAGAAAGACTGATGGACGGTAGCACACACTGTAGTGTGTTTGATGCTACTAACAGTTATCTTGTATGTAAAACTGTAAACATTAGTCGAATCACTTCAGCAATCTCTACTGCCCTTCATTTCCAAACTAAGAGACCTCAAATTATATTGCTAAGCTATTTTTTAAATGTAAAAAAGTTAATAAAACATTATGAAATTACATACATTTACATGCATTGTACTCTTACATTGCACGAAGACGGGGTGTCTAAAGATCGCAAAGAAAAAACAGAATCCTTAACAATTTCCCGGATCCAGGGCTCGAAGTGGGATGGTATGGACCGGTATGGTATACCGGCACTTCCTTGGCTGCCTGGAAAACATACTGACACTTCTTTTCTGAGAAAAGACATACCGGTATGCTTTGCAGGCCATTTTGTGAGATTTAGGCAACTGGTCACTGATGTTTGCATCAATCAGTGGCCAAAATAATGGTAGCTTTAGTGGAGGAAAAGAAGAAAAGCACAGCAACCATACCAACACTTATTTTTTCGCACTTCAAGCAATGCCTGGATCTGGATTTTGATTCATGTTCCACCAAAATCTACTCAATTGTCCCTTGCGCCCTCATCAAAATTGGTTCACTGCTCATTTTACCAATCTCAAGCCAAGCGAGAACAACAGACTAACCGAACTCCGTGAAAACAAAAGGTAACAGAGACCATGAAACCGAGCCTACAGCAACAATGCACAGCAAAACAGTTATCGGACCTGATCACCAAGTGCTGCTTGAATAAAACTGAGCAGAACTTCGTAAGTCTGCCTGGTCTCCTGAGTCTTTGGTCTATACAGAATGCCAACCATGTCGTCAATGCCAGCGGACAGCAGCGTTGTACCCTTCGTTTTTCCCATCTCATACTTGGCCTCGTCACGTTTACGCCGCCTGCAAACAAAAGCAATGATATTGGTAATTCATAGAAGTATAGCAGTCATCTGCAAACTAACATCATAAGTGAAAAATCAGACTGTAAACATCTGTTTGGAATGAGCAAAAGTGTCATTTTCTAGCAGCTGGTGTGCACACACCAAACCAGCTGAAGAGAAACCAACTGTATTTTCTGATAGACTTTGGCACAGTGATATTTTGGTTTACAAGAAATTTGAGCTAATGCTCACGAGACACGCAAAAGCCTATAGCAGTTCCGGTTCAGTAGTTTAGCTGAAAAATGGAGTGTTCACGCTAAGTTAATATACAAACACCAAATTCCCTATCTAAATACCATAACGATAGTTCCGTGGCGCCACCTTGTGAATGATACAGACTTGTGTCGCAGGTGTCGCTGTCTGAAATTGCCAAAAAAATTAATAAAACCCCCTATTTTGGCGTTGAAAGTCATCCAAGGTCATTGAATTCGACGCCAATCGAGAGCCAGTGCACGACTTCCTATTAGTGATTAATAGTCACCTAGGCTCTGTCTCGCACCATTACTGAGATACAGCAACTTATTGGCCAAAAATCGCAAATTTTGCCCACCCCCTCTCATTTAGCACCCTCGTTTGGGGTGACCCCCTTCGAATTTATGGAAAAGCTTTACGAATCATGAAACTAAAGTCTTCCAGGCAGCCGACAGTGAAAATATGGTGATCCTAGCTTGCACCATTTTTGACTGATCCACCCGTGTGACAGACGAACAGACAGACAGAATTGCAATGGCTAAGACATGCTGAAAGCAGTAGCTGCAGAACAGCTAAACATGCTAAACACACAAAAATTGCTGGAAATTGTTGTGACTGTAAATACCCTTCAATCACCCAACCTAGGCCAAATGACAGCATCAGTGCTCAATGAAGCCATCACAGAGTGGAAGACAAGTGGTATGGTAACAATAAACAAATACACAAAGTGACAAATACTAATCTAACTTCTCCTACAGATAAGAACTAAACAGCAAACATGCAAATCAGACAAATGAGCAGTTTAGATAATGCGCATGCTGCGTAAAAACAACTGGCATTTAAACAACTGGGTACACTGGCTACCAGTAATGACTTTCATCATGCAAAAACTCATTCCAGTACAAGTACTAACTTTGCCTTCTTCTCATCCATCATAGGTGGCTTGGTTCGTTGCGCTTTATCACCCATCCATGTGGCCATGAGCATCTTGCCCGTAAGTGGCAGAACCTCGCCTGTTGCCTCATCTCTCGGCCGTCGATCAATCAGCGAACGATCAGCTTGAAGAACTAGGTTAGAGTTCTACAAAACAAAAACAATGCATACATCATCAGCCAGATACAGTACTAAATCGGTACTCATTTTTTCAATATGTTAGCCACCATAACAATAAAAAATTAAAATTCCTAAATGTTAACATCACAAACAACTATTAGCGTCAACGTAGAATCCGCAAGAATCTGACGCTAGCAGCAGCAACATCAACATAACATCAATAGAGTGCGGCATCAGATGAAGAGACCTCGCTTGCATTTCAAGATGTTGCTGTCATACCAAAAGTAGGCCGACTGAATGGCCTTTCCATTGCATCCAGTAGTGGTTTTAAGCCCGGGCCGGGAGGGCACAGGCCCTCCCAGTTTTGCTCCAAGCCCCCCCAGTTTCATAACCACCCATGATTTTTTTGCAGATGTAACACAAATATTCTATTTCTTTGCGGTTCCAAATTGTACAAAAGTGGGCAAATTTGCAGCTTCCATTGAATGTCCAAATACCGAAAGTGCTTCAGCTTCAGAGCGGCAAAGCCCCCTGATCCCCTGACCAGGGCTCTGCCCCTGGACCCCGCTGGGGGCTTTGCCCCAAGACCCCCATTATAGGCTCGCGCTACTGTGCTCGCCATTGGGCTATGCCCCCCCAGATGTTGCGGGCTAGAACCGCCACTGATTGCACCAATCGCCGACAGTGTCTGGCTTCCGGAATGCAAGCAAGTTCCCCAAGCTCAGCACCTGGGGTTACGACCATGCTATTTTTTGCAACATTCAACCCTAACTAACACATTTATTACAGCAAAAAAAATTAGTTCAAAAAATGTTGTAGCCGGGATTCGAACCAGGGGTCAAAACCCGAGATCCGGCATGCTACCTGGTACGCCACGGGAACACTAGGTCAGAAGGCTGCAAAAATATTATTTAAAACGTCATTAAATATTTAAAAGGAAGCTCACTGGCTACAAATGGAAGCTCACTGGATACTGGCAGTTCACTGGCTACTATCTAGGGTCTTCCTGGTGTCATGATAGCTCATGACGACCTCAATAGCAACAAGATATCACAGGTTACGTGAAAACAGCGAAGTCTGCCGAGTCGGACCAGTCGAATCCAATATATATCACCAATGTTACACCCTTAATTCGAGTGTACATTTATCATCACGTGATTCTGTCAAATACACTATCCCTAAGCCCAACCCTAACCCTAAACTCTAACATTAACCTTAACCATAACACAAGCCTAAATAAAATAATAATAAATCCTACTGAATTACGTAGCTCTCCCTCATGAATCTATTTGCATATGCACAGTAACTCATTCAGATAAGCGATCTGAGAATTTTGGACAAAAATTGATATGTTCAGATCACCGATCTAAACGTATAATTGTCGATTTGGTTGCGCCGTTTTGCATCGCATCTTAAATTTTGTCTCTAATAACAAACTGGCTACGGTTCCGTCAAGACGGAACACTAGAAAAAAGTTAGAGTTCCGTCAACGTAAATAAATAAATAAGGAATTTACGCCAATGCAACAGACTTGGCCAATGTTTATATAAAGTCTGCAATAAGAAATTCTTGGTTGTAGCTTTAGCCTAGTGCATAAGCTGTCGACCTCGTGTTTTTTCAGGTTCAGGTTCGAATCCTGGCTTGGCCAATTTCCTATTTTATTCTTTGTGCAGTTATTGCTGTAAATTATTATTTTGTTACTTTATCGTTTATTCAGTATGCTTTCATCAACTAAAACATGTTTTCAACATCGATATTAGTGATTGCGTATGAAATGTATGTAAATCATACAAAAAAAATTGCAAGGAAGCGCTAGTGTTTTAGGCAAAAAAAAAGATTTATTATTAATATTATGACTATGGCTAGGGATAAGGTTGGAGTTGGGGTTAGTGTTTAGGGTTAGTAGTGAAAGTACTGTTTGGTACTTAGCATTTTTACTGGTGAAAGGGCGTCGCGACCCTTCCGTGAGGAGCAAGGGACATGCCGACAGTCGTTATGGCATTGTGACTGTTGGCATAACACGTCTACACTTCACACTGTCAACTACCCGACATGGTCTGGAGTCTTCAACAAGTTGAAGTTTGACCATCTACTGAAGAAGAAGAAGAAGTAGTAATGTTAGAGTAGGATTAGGGTTACAGCTAGCTTATTTGAGAGAATTTTGTGACGACAGATAAACACTCGAACTAGGTGTGTAACACTGATGATGTAATCAAGACGAAGGTGCAGTCTGTTTGGTACTTTGCATATTGGCGAGCTCGTGATGTGCCGTCTGGTGCTGAAGTCGCTATAGTTGGCTCCGCCAGGGCGTCTGTGCGGCAGTGCGAGCACTGCCGCATAGCCGCCCTGGCGTTGACGGAACTCCGTAAAATAAAATTGAAATTCCGTCTTGACGGAACCGTAGCCACTGCGCTCTAACAAACCCGAACACAGATACACAGAAAACTTACAGCTTTGTACTCATACTGCAAAGAACGGGCAGCAGCATCTGCCATAGTAGCTCATGTAAATTTCCTCCAAATCCAATAGCTTAAATCACAACATTTGAAGAACAAGAAGAACACTTACGATACAAATTAACAAAACTTTAAATTATCGCTCAACGTACACTGAGCGACCATAGATAACGTGTAAATAGCATAGAAAGAAAATGTAACAAAAATATAATATAATGCTGGGTTACTGCAGGTGTTCTATGTCGATAATCGGACGGTATTCGGTATTTTTAAGTATGTTATAAATCGCTATTGGTATCGGCGCCACATTCCAGACCAATACTGTAATCATTTTAAACAAAAAAATTGAGCCGTTGAGACATAGCTCACGAGACGTTCGACAGCATCAGTACTGCCATCTCGTGAATCACGTACAACGTGCAATTTTTATGGGGGTTCTCAAATTTGATTTGAAGCTCCCGTAGTTTTTGAACATAGATGGAAAGGAGTATAATTGACTGGTAAAATCTACATTTAATGCTGAAGATTTCATATGCAGGTTATCTTGGCTTATCTCCGGTGATTTTATCGCAATTCGCTGTTGAAATAATGTCACATCATAAAGTCGCGAAAAATTTACTAGCACCTAAAATTTCCCAAGTACAACAATGTTCGAACCCTAGAAAGCTAGTCAGCAGTGTCTGTTATAATAGGCAGCAGGTCTGTGTCCATCTGTAACCGATTTCATGCTAGACGAGTTAATATAGCGGTAAAATAACGATTTCGTAGAGATCGAGTAGGCCTATATCTTCGACGCCTTCGTTCAACGGGAATTTCTTCACCCAGCAGCACGTAATTTGGTCACAACATAGGCTATAGTTAACGTTATCACGTCGTAAAAACCGAAATCTCTGTCTCACCTGCGTTTGGTTCGTTCGGTACCGGGAACAGACAGACGGAGGGATAGACAGAGTTACGATAACTGGTACGGCGTACTCGCTTGTTTTCCTAGTTTTTAATATCTGCTCGTTCCCTATCATGCCAAGATCAGCAATGCTTATTCTGCTCAATTGTTTCTGTGTAGATTTTTGTAAAGAATATACGACCTATTCACGTCAATTTATCATTTCTTGATCTAGAAATTCGTCTACCGTAACAAGCCATTACACTTCGCAAATTTTTACGAACGTTGATCATGACTGGGATGGTTAAAATGATTAAATGCTGTAGCTCTTCATAAGAAACCCATCTCAGAGCTACGGAGCGTCACCCGCCGTATGGGATCACACAGTGTTACATGCCATTCGACACATGTGAATGCGCCCCGCTTTAACCCCAGCCAGATAGGCCGGTAGGCCTACTCGATTTACTTACCCCGGAGGAGAGATGAAAGACTAAGTTGATCTATAGCGGTTGGTTACATACCGAGATGGTTTACCTGCCTGATGCAGTCACCCATCCTAGTAGGCCTACTAACACGGCCCAACGTGCATGAGTAACTTCGTTGATCGGATAAAACGCGTTACCGCTACGTTAGGCCTACGCCACCAACCTAGAATAATCCAAAATAATCCAAAGACAGTGATTATGACAGAATAAAAACAAAGTGCGTAATTGTGTATAGGCTTAATTCCTAATCTATAATCAGTACAATATGTCATCAATGTGGCCAGTAATGGGCTGTTTACACGATCCAGCAAACGTCCAGCAAACTTCTAGCAAATGTAGGCCTATTCAAAATACACGTGTTAATGCTGGACGTTTGCTGGATCGTGTAAACACCCTATAAAGAAGCAGGTTTGCATTTGACACTCCTGGTCTCTCTCGCGGAGGCCTACGTGGTAAGCCTAACGTGCTGCTGTATAGATCCAGTGGTCTACGAGTTACACTTTCTATCTCCACTGTCCGTGCATTGGGTCCGGTCTCTGGCCCATCTGCAGTTTCTGATCCAAGATCCGCGTCCGTAGCGCGACAGCCTGAACCAGACGCTCTCTGTCACGAAATGAAATCTTAGGTCGCGCTAACAAGACGATCTTCCACTTTCCTAAACACGTTTCAAAGACTTCTACGTTTACAGCCCACACACAGATAATCCGACGAATATTTAAGCCGAATCCCGATCAGATGACAGATATGTGTAGGCTGTAACAACTCCCTATAGGCGTCGAGCGCTGACATATGCGGCCTTCCGTCCAGTTGACGAGCGAATAAATCGCCGACAATAAATTAGGCCTGACCACAGTTAGGCTTAGTTTGTAGTCTACGCTTGAGCGCATAATCTGCCACTCGTAAGTAAACATTAGACTTTAGAAACCGCTGCTGTATAAGCCGACGTAGACATTTTAAGCTGCGCGGCTTGAGCTGCATTCGAGTTCAACCGTAACTAGCCGTCTAGCCGTAGAAAATGTGACTTATGACGGCTGTTATAGAGGCCCCTTTGGAGAAAAATATTTTTATTTCCTCTTTGTGTTTTTGCCAGACATAACCTTCATTTTGTCAGAGTCTGGATTTAGGCATGTTCAGCATGTTCAATTTTACAGGGGCTTTCAAAAAAGGGAGCCCCACAGGCCAAAAAATGTCGCAAAGCGGCGCGAGATTTTCAGAAAATGTAGCGCGGGGACGCTGAAATCGCGAGACCTTGGACAACGCAGCATTAGATTCTAACGGAGGTGCTTAAAATTCAGCGTTGGATAGTAACGAAGTAATTATACTTCGTTACTCTACTTAAGTAGAAGTTTTTACTTTCTACTTCTACTTAAGCAGATTTTGAGTTACTTTCTACTTTTCGTTACAAAAAGTAGATTTTTTTCTCACAATGTAGTTATCTCATCACTTACTACAATACAACTGGAAACACGTTAAGGCATTTAAAAATATTTTATTTTTAACTGATAGTACATAGTAATCGTAACCAAGCTTCTTAAGATGTTGTATCATAACGTCTTGCCCTTCTAAACATTGTATCTTGACATTTTAAGACTGTACCACTCATTCTGGCTGTTTTTAAGCATATAAATTACCATATAAATTTTGCACAGAAGTACTCGAACTATAGACTAAAGTTTGATCTTATTTTCTTACTGGGGATGAGTAAAGGTCAAATGACAGGTAAGTAGCCAGTGTCAGTAGGGGTAGATGTAAAAACGTTCAAAAAAAATCAAGCAACGTTTTAAAACGTTAAATAAAAACATTAGCTTTAGTTTGTCCAATTTTTACCTGATGCCCAATGCTGAAACTAAAAAGAGAAAGAACTTATTCAATTTCAATTCAACGTGTAGACGTAAGACCAAGTATCACCGGACTAACTAAATAAACTACCACTACTGTGGCTCCTATTAATCCATTTATGTGGTTTTAAAACTGCCTCTCGAACTTCTTGGTAAATTTAATTTTCAATGAAAAGTTTTTTTTTATTTTTAAAAACAAACGTTGAAAAAAACGTTAGACATAAAAACGTGCCAAAAAACTTTAAAACGTTTATTAAATCTATAAAATGCGACTACACGCAAATGCGACTAGAAAGAGAACATTTAAGGGCAAATGATATATCCATTCAGATTTAGCATTATTATGTTTTACAGCTAGAAAAAAGCAGTCAACATTCGTTTAACTCAACGGCTTTGAGTTTGAGGCCAGTTAAGTATCAGTATTTTTTTTAAATTTTAGCTGCAGTAAAATAACTGTTTAATGTAGCTTTTAGTTTTGTTTGTATTTTTGTATAATGTACTTTTCTCCTAGAAGGTTCTTAAGCTTATACAGGCAATTTATGTTGGAGTAACGTGAATAGGTATGCAGGTTATTGATTTGACACTAAAACACACTGTTAAGTTTCCGAAGATTGACTACTTTTTAATAAGTAGAAAAAAATTTCTACTTCTACTTAAGTAGATTTTTGAGATCACTATTTCTACTTCTACTTAAGTAAAATTTCTGACTTCTTTATAAAATTCAGCATAGGGCCTACGTCGTATGCGTGCCGATAGGCTTAACTTTGGGAGTAAAGAAGTTATACAACGAAATTTTGCATTTTGAGGCTGTAATAGTGATAATAATAATTATTATCGCAACGAACCTTATTTATATAAGCTTATTTAGTTTTTATGTTCATAAAAAACACCGTCGGCCAAAAAAGTCATGAGGAACGACTAACGGATCAAGTTTTGTTTGTCCAGATTTACAGCGGCGCTTACAGTCGCCTGCAGTTCCTGCGTGCTGTCAGCCATTCCTTGTCGACGCTCATGCGAAGTCCTTACAGCCGCGTGTCGACAGCAGCGCAGCAGCAGCAGCAGCGAGGACGAGGCCAGTCAGGCGCCAGCAGCGACGACGTCAGCGGCGTCGGAATCAGCAACAGCGGCAGCTGCATCAGTCTCTGATTAAATATAAGGGTTGCAGACTTTGGAATAATTTACCTGATGATATTAAAGCCATAAGCTCATGTCATTCTTTTAGACTTAGATTGAAGGAGTTGTTATTGCAGTCGTTGGAACAGATGCAGCACTTTAAATTGTTTTCGTTTGCACTTTTTCTGTCTATCTAGTCTAGTCTGTCATTATTTTGTTATATCATTATCTATTGTGTTAATGGTGGCTAGCGTTGATGGTCGTTTGCCTTTTCTGGCAACATGCCATTGTAGTTGATTATTATTGTTAAAATTATTATTTGATGTGTTACTTGTGTAATAAAATTCTCTCTCTCCCTGCCTCTCCCCGACGATTGCAGCTGTGAAATGTGCCTCATGGCGCCACATGCTAGAACAGTACAATCGTACGCTCAAATTACGGAAAACATAATAGGTTGAGAGATACACTTTATGTAAGTTGTCACCAAAAAAACTTCCAATGAGCAGATACTCGCGCAATCAAACAAGTCTCGTCATGTCCATTCCTGCTATCTGGTCTCGCGATGTCAGTCGCCCCAGCAACGCAACATTTATTGGCTTGTGAACTGTGGAGGCTCATTATGGTGTTTTGCGACATTTTTATGCGCGATAGCAGAATGCTTCGCGCGTCTTAGCCATCCATCGTCTAGGCCTCCCGTCCGTCTGTCTGTCCGTCCGTCCGTCACACTCTGGCACTGTATCAAAACGCAAGCTGTAATCACAGAATTTTCACATGGGCTGCCTCAAAGTCTCTAGTTTTTCGTGACAAAATTTTGTGCCCCTGGTTGCTGGGGTTCCCCTCGAACGAGGGCGTCAAAAAGAAGGTACCCCCTCTAAAAGACTCTTTTGACTCTTTTTGTGTGAAAACGGCTGAAGATAGGTACACATTTGTTGCTTATTGTAACAAGCACTGGTGACAGGCTTTTTAGATTTATCAACATCAATGACCTTGAACGACCTTGAACCCTTCATAACGGTTTTTAGTGAATTTTTTCGCAATTTTTGGATACAGCGTACATTTCAACAGTGAATTGCGCCGAAGTGGCTGGAGATGGACCTGGACAACCTGCATATGACATTTTTAGCATAGAACGTACATTTTTAAGAATCTAAGCTTCGATCGCTTAAATTCAAAGAGTCTTCCGTACGGAGGCCTCAAATTTAAGTACTTTTTAAAGATGCATTAATATCCTGTTGCTGTAGGCCTACACTGATTGCCAAAGTGGCAGGGCCGCTGCTATCGCGCGTCACGTGGGCTTTGCTCAAATTACTTGTAAGTTCATTTGGCGCAGGCGCAGCACGACACTTTTTGGTCTATATAACGTACGTGTAGCTTCCAAATTCAGAAAGTCCTTTTTCTAATCAGGTAGGCTTAACAGCAATAACTCCGCGTACGGACACTGGTCTTGGATATTCGAATGACTGTCACACCGTCCTTACACCGTCGTACAGTGTTGAGAAGTTAGTTAAGTTAAAGTTATAAACGAACTTATAAAGCGCCATAAAACTAAACGTGTGTAAAGATACAGAGGCGCTGGCTACGTTACAGTTAACCACTATTTTCAAAAGCAACAGTAAACAGATGTGTCTTGAGTCGACGACGGAATGCAGGCAAACTGTTTGCTTCAATGACTGAAGTTGGAAGATTGTTCCACATAGCTGGTACAACTGAACTAAAAGCACGGCTGCCGTATGCAGTTCGGGTGCGTGGTACTTGGAGTAGAGGACGAGTTGATGAGCGCAATGACATTGATGAATCAAGGTGTTGACTGGAGATCAGCTGATGAAGGTATTCAGGTTGTGAAGTAGACTGTATCTTGAAAGCCAAAGTTGCTAGTTTGAAGTTGATTCGCTGAGATATTGGAAGCCAGTGTAATGATTTCAATAGAGGTTGTGCGAGACAAAACTTCCGCCGTTGCAACACTACGCGAGCGAGACAGTTCTGCACCTTCTGTAGTTTCGAGGTTGTCGAGTTGGGTGTTCCGTAAAGAACGGCATTGCAATAGTCGAGTCTGGAACTGACAATACTGGATGCAAGTGTCTTAGCAACGTCTTGTGGCAGTACTCTCCGAATGTGTCGTAGTGCCCATATGCGGTAATTACACGCCTTAAAAACCGATGAGACGTGAGCGTCAAAAGTTAATCTAGGGTCGAAAATGACACCCAGAGACTTCAACTGGCTGGACACAGTAAGGCGGAAATCAGCGACTGTCACGGTGCTGGAGGTTGCTGCCAAGCGTAGTTGAGAGGATGTGCCAATCATCATCACCTCAGACTTATCAGAATTTAGCAGTAAATCATGTTCAGCAAGCCACGACTTAACGTCGCACGTACATGCTTCAAGCTTCAGTAGAAAACTCGAACAGAAAGTGATTTAAATCAAACTCTCAAATCATGCAGACCAGATGAGTTTAAACTCAAACTCAACTCACCTACTTTGTGGTGAGTTAAATCAAACTCACCAAGAAAATAAATTAATTTATGAACTCACTTGTTTTACGTTTTTTTAAAAAGTTTTTTGACGTGTTGGTTACTAAACAACCAATCGATTAATCCATCAGTCAATCAATAAAAGCAGTAGGATAAGAGATGTACTACGATACTAAAAACCAATTCCATAAAATATTTCTTAATCTATTACATTGTCAATAAATTAAGTTTACTTTTTTTATAATCTTAAACTTATGCTGTTTCCAATCACAG
>Ga0209671_1000763_pt1 | contig 23500 bp, 18 predicted proteins | sample WorMetHERISLAND2_2_FD_187401 | JGI IMG/M metagenome (GOLD analysis project Ga0209671, IMG submission 187401) | Marine gutless worms symbiont microbial communities from Max Planck institute for Marine Microbiology, Germany - Olavius geniculatus... | ecosystem: Host-associated > Annelida >... | reverse complement strand
TGTCCGCCGCCCTGGTTGCCGCCGCCCTGGTTTCCGCCGCCCTGGTTTCCGCCGCCCTGGTTGCCGCCGCCTTGGTTTCCGCCGCCCTGGTTTCCGCCGCCCTGATTTCCGCCGCCCTGGTTTCCGCCGCCTTGGTTACCGCCGCCCTGGTTTCCGCCGCCCTGATTGCCGCCGCCCTGGTTTCCGCCGCCTTGGTTGCCACCGCTCTGGTTGCCGTCACCGTCAAATTTTCCGTCGCCGATGCCTAAAGTCGCCCGACGCGAACCGCTGTTTCTTCCGGCTTTGCCTGCAGCCGCGGAGCCTTTCATATTTGATACTATCGTTTCAAATATTGCTTCAAAAAAAGTTTTTGGTTTTTCCTTTCCTTTGACCGTTAGCCGTTTTTCCCCGGAACTAGTAGACTTTTTGCCCCTAAATATCCTGTCAAATAGGTTTTTAGATTCCTTTCTTCTTTCTTTCTTTTCCGCCGCCTGCCCGCCCGATTTGCCTTTATCCTTAATTTCCGTGGCCTTGTCTAACGGATCTGCCTCGGGCGCTGGTGGCGGGGATGGGGCGGTTTTCTTGGCAATGCCCGGAGGAGGAGTCTTAGCTTTCTTTGCAATGCCTGGGGGAAGAGCCTTGGTTTGCGTTGACTCCTCAGAAGACTCCGACACAACCGAAGATGCTGATGACGGTGTGATTTTTTTGGCGAGGCCGGGAGGAAGTACGTTGGCATTAATCAGGGCAGGATTGTTTTCAAAGGGTGTCGTCTTCTCTCCTGATTCAGAAATCTCATCCGGTACCGCAAGATCCATTTTGAGTTGCTCGACGGATTCCGGAGTTACCCGGGTCGGTTCTGAGGGCGGTTCCGCAAAGAACACAGAGGTTTGCCGAAAAGACCCCAATTGGATTTTGTTCTCAGGAGAGCCCCTGCTCCAGACCTCTATGACCGTATCCTCCTCGGTGGTTACCAGCGTTTCAGTTTGGGTTACTTCCACTATCCACTTAGAACCCCTGACCCCTATGGTTGCTGTTGGTGTAGTTACCTGGAATTCGGAAAAGCTAAATTCAAGCAATTTTCTCACATAAAATCGGGCCTTGCCCAGTGCCAGCCGTATCAGCGAGTTGCGCACCTTATAATCCGGATCATGCTCGCTTTTTTCGATCATCAATGTGGTATTCGAGGCCATTGTTATGACACTGGTATCATTCAGGCGAAATTGAATTCTCCCGTCCTGTCGGGTGGCGATGGTGTCCCCTTCGAATATGGGCAAATCACTTTTGGCCCAGTGCCCCCATGACGTATCTTTGTGAACGATGACCACCTCTCCAATGGCCGATAATATACGACCAACAGGGGAGCCGGGTCCCGGTGAAAATGATTCATCGACAGGCAGGTCATGCGGTAACATACTTATTGGTGCAATAATTTCAAAACCGGATGCCAAACCTGCAAAACCAAGAAGGATGGCAAGACAGGAAATAATGATTTTTTTGTTCATTGCGCGCTCTCAACCGGAAGTTTGTTACATATGGATTCTAACAGCTCATGGACTAATGCTTTTCGCATACATTTATGCTAAGAATCATACTCCCGGTTATTTTATTCTCTCTGCACCGCGATCCGGATTGCTGCCGGTTGACCAGAGTCCGGCAGATTGCCAACGCTCGTGCCGTTTATCTCTAATTTTATGACCATCCAAAAAGACTAGGGGGCAGATTCATGTTTGACGTTTTTACCCAGAGTCAAACATGGATTTGACCCTCAATCTCGGCTATTCTGATGCCGTAGCGATTATAACAGTATTCGTATCAGAAGTGAGAAATAGATCCGCTCGCGAGTAAATCACTGTACCGGGAGATGTGCTTTTTTGGAATTTTTCGTGTTGCGCAAAAAAGAGGTGTGTTCTGATTTTCCTTTTTGGGTCAATCTGCCTAAAATATGCTCCTGCATTAGGTCAGAACCGCTGCTGTTGATTAAAGTTTCATGCCAGAATAATGACTGCGGGTGGGCAGTGTCCCATATCGATTACACACCAGCACGGCCTTCAGGTAAGACGGGATGGTATTCCCGGTCTGGCTCAAGGCGTTAGCGAGACCTATCAGAATGAAGCACAATTGTCTTCCTCGGTCATGTCAGATTTAAGACAATACGACAAGGTCCCCTTTTCGTGGCAGGCCTCACCCCACAGAATGCAATACAAACGCGATAACAAAAGGAAGATCGTGATTGATTTCGCAGGTTCCTGCGACCTTCCAACCACCGCGGGAGATCCCGCCTGCGCCCCCGGCGAGATTTCCGGCAATACATTCGAACTCTTCTGGTATCTAAAACCGACAGAAAATCCCGCTCTCAACTGATGAGGCGGGATTTTTAGCTGCGCGGGATCATACTCAATCCTTATTCAAGGGTTGAAGGACGAATGCTGAGTATATTAAATTCCTATCAGAACGGTATGTTAATCATTATAAATACTGGAATCAAACCTTGTTGTCAAGTTTGAATTTTAAATGAAATTATGCGCTTACTCGGCAGTCCGCATTGGAGGGTCAGACAGTGAATAGTAAATTAAGCCGATAAAATCAGCTTCGCAATTGTCTGCTCTTGGCTAACATTGTATCTGTCGATCCTACCGCGGGACTGACTCCGGAAAAGCTCAATCCCAATGAATCGTAGATCCTCTCGCTGTTTAATTGTCCAGCCTTCCAGATTGAAGATTTTAGTCCTATCCCGTGCAGATCCCGTTCTTACATATCTGATCTACTTTTTTTAAAAGGGTTGGAATTCTATATTCTCCATGCATTTTGGCAATATTGCTGGCAGCAATGAAGAAATTGAAGCTGATTCACGCTTCTATCGTTGACCCTGACGTCCCGGCTTTGATGCCTGACATGTTTTTCTTTGTATCCTCTCGCCAAAGAGGAACTTCCCGTTTTCCCCGGGGAGACAGCGCATACACGCCTGTGGACTTCCGGTCAAACCATCCGTATACGTCTTTATATAGAATGTCTCTAGCTTTCGGATTCTGGAGTGTCCGGGCAATGTGTGAAGCTTTGGTCGGTCCCTGCTTCTCGAGGAAACAGGCAATTGCCAATGCCCGTTGCCGGTAGGCGGTCATAATACCCCTTTTCCGTTCTATTCCGCCGAGGTTAGGATCACCTACCCGTTTAGCGAACTCACCAAGCAGGCGCTCCCGACGGTATTTCGATTGACGCGGTCTATACTCGCCGGGATCGAGAAGCACCTTTACACTGCCGGTTCTGCCGGTTTTCGGGTCTGCGTCAATTGCCAACAGGCCCAGACCGAGCATCCTTAATAGCTTTATAATGCGCCGTCGTTGCCTGGTCAGCGCTTTGCTCTGTTTCGGGATGCCGATGTACACTTTCGGAGTCAGCGATAATCTTTCCACTGCCTGAAGGACTACATTAAGATTGAGGGACAGCTTGAGCTCCACGACGACAGGAACTTCTTGGCCGCGCACAGCAAGGGCGTCACAATCCAAGACCTCCCCTTTCACCTCATAATTCTGAGATTCTAGAAATCGCTTTAGGGGTTGATAGAGATCCGATTCCTTCATGCCTGTTCCTTCAATCATGTCTAACGTGGAGTAGAGCAGCGGGCTCCAAAAACGCAGTCTTGCAGGGGCTTCCGTCCCCATATCATTTATAAACGATCATTACGATGTCAAATTTCCGAGGCGATACCCGCAATTTGATTGACTAACAGTCATTTCCATGGGTATACGTCATACTATACAGAAATTCTTTCTCCCCTATCACACGAGCTGAGCGGCTTTTACTAATAAGGAAGGCCGTTAAAATACCGGCCTACCGGCACACATAACCCCTTATTTAAGATTGTGTTGATCCAATCCGACATCGCGTTGCCATATGCTTGCGGGCTGAAGTATTCCACCAGAGTGAGCCTGACCGAATGTTGACGCGAGGCCGTTTGCTGATAGTGCAGGTTTGCTTATCACCCAATTAAAAAAGGAGATGTGCGTATGATTTCTATAACGGTCAACGGCAAAAATTACACTGTTGATGCACCCGCCGACATGACGCTGCTGTGGGTTCTGAGGGACCATCTGAAATTGACCGGCACCAAGTTCAGCTGTGGTGTTGGGGAGTGCGGGTCATGCAGCGTGCTTATTGACGGTGAGCCGCAGAGGTCGTGTACGATTGAGGCTGCGGATGCCGACGGTGCAGATATTACGACCATCGAGGGGCTGCCGGAAGATCACCCGGTCAAACGGGCCTGGATCGAGGAGCAGGTTGTCCAGTGCGGATACTGCCAGCCGGGCACAATTATGCAGGTTGCAGGTCTGCTTGCACAAAGCCAAAACCCCCGCCCCCAGGATATTTTCGACTCCATGGACGATATTATCTGCCGCTGCGGAACTTATCAGCGCATGAAAAAGGGTGTTGAAACAGCTATCAATATCATGCGAAAGGAGGGCTCGTCATCATGACAACAACTATGACCCGTCGTACATTCCTCAAGGGCTCTCTGGCGGCCTCCGGACTGACCATTGTTGCTTATGTGACTCCCTTCGGGACCAAACTGGTCAACGCGGCCGCAGCCGAAGGTGCCGTGGAAGGATTTAAGCCCAGCGCATTTTACCAGATTACTCCGGCCAACATCGTCAAAGTCATGGTACCCAATTCCGAGATGGGCCAGGGCGTTCACACGGCCCTTCCCATGATCATTGCCGATGAACTCGAAGCGGATTGGGACCAGCTCGAAATCCTGCAGGCCCCTGCTGCCGCCGAATTTAAAAATCCCCTTTTGCGCAACCAGCTTACGGTCGCCAGTGCCAGCGTCAGGGGATTTTACTGGCCGTTGCGAAAAGCGGGGGCTGCCTCCGGAAAAAGTGCACCTTCACACCACGTTGCTGGGGTGCGGGCTCGGCCGAAGGGCCAGACCGGATCAGATTGTCGAAGCGGTCATCTGCTCCAAGGCTGCGGGCAAACCCGTCAAGGTCGTCTACACGCGCGAAGAGGACTTGAAAACGGACTATTTCCGTTCGGCCATGGCCCACAGAATTCGGGGCGGTTTGGATGAGCGCAACCGGCTGATTGCTTGGGACCATAAAGTGTCGTGCTCTTCTTTGATAAAGCATCTGGGCGGTCAGCCGATAAACGGTATCGATGGGTATTGCCTGTGGGGGCTGTGGGACAAACCCAAATCTCCCGTCAGGGCCAACATGACCTACGTATTCCCGAACTTTTCCGTTAACTTGGTCTTGTCCGATCTGCCCATTCCAGTGGCGCCCTTTCGATCGGTTCAAAACGCGGTCAATGCCTTTGCGACCGAGTCTTTTATCGACGAGATGGCCCACCTGGCCGGTAAAGATCCCCTTAACCTTCGATTGGAAAGTCTGGCCGATGACAAGCGTGCCAGCCGGGTGCTGAAAAGTGTGGCCCTCAACTCGAATTGGGGCAAACCCCTGCCGCCGGGAAGGGGCCGCGGCATTGCCCAGCATCGTAGTTTCGGCACCACCATCGCGGAAGTGGCGGAGGTTTCGGTGGACGCCAAAAGCGGTATGATTCAGGTTCACCGGGTTGATGTGGCTGTTGATTGCGGCCCGGTGGTCAATCCGGATCCTCTGGAAGCTCAAATCGAGGGTGCCGTCACTCTGGGCGTTAGCACTGCCCTGTTCGAGGAGGTGCAGTTTGCCAATGGCGGCGTGGCGTCATCGAATTTCGATGAATACCGCATAGCACGAATGAGCGAAACGCCGGAAGTCCATGTTCATATCGTAAAAAGCGATGACGATATTGGCGGCATCGGTGAACCGGGCATCATGCCTCTGGCCCCGGCGGTGGCCAATGCGGTCTTTAATGCCACAGGCGGGCGGCTCAGGCGGATGCCTTTTACTCCGGAAAGGGTCTTGGCCGCCATCAAGGCCGCCTAACCCTGCCTGCTTGACTCCATGCCAAAGGCCATCAGCGGTCGAGTGTCGTTGATGGCCTTTTCAATTAAAAACAAAGTTGGCAGATTTGTGTAAACTAAGTTGTCACAATATTATGTCTAAGCATTTCCCGCCAGGCATCATATTGACCATGACAGCGTTTTTATCTCATCATATCAGAAAGATAAAAGAACGCCCGATTGTCGCATGAATTATCGTCAGGTCGGCACAATAATTGCTCATAATTTGTTAGCAGGGGGAAAAAATATTAAGTTGCATGTTAATCCCTGCATCCAGCTGTTAATTTCGGGTCCGTTTCGATTCACCTGTTAATTCACCCAAAAAAAGGGGGATCGGATCATGCTGATGAATTTAAATACACTCAATCAGATGTTTAAAGAAAATCCTGACAAGGCACAGCTGTCATTTAAAGACTGCTGTCAAACCTGCGGTCATGTGTTTACGATTGAGATACACAACCAGTCATCCGGGGTCCGCGCCTTATCAGATGATATCATTTGTGAGCATGATAGATTGAATAGAAGACTGGGAATTGAGCGAAGACAGTTATCGTATACCGTCTATATCCCGGAAAGAAGATCCGGCCAAGACCGCAGAAGCCATTAAGTTGAATTCCCCGACCGCTAATAAATCTTAAAAGGAGGCCCTTCGATAACCCGACCATTGTGAAAAGCCCCGATGTCGTTTTCCGGACCCAACTCCCAGAAATCTCCCCACGGCAAATCAATTTTATATCCACAACCTTTTTTCATTGCGGGACTTTCTTTGGATAAGGTTAAATCTCCTATAAATGGATCATTGAATTGGGGATTGACCCCTTTTCCATTTTTTATGGGGTAGCCATTTTTGATTAATTTTTTTGGAAAGTCATGGTGGAATACAATATCGTTTTGGAATTCTATCTCTAAATCGTCCCAATTCGTGGGCACCTTTTTGATAAAGGACCGTTCACCATCGCAGGCAAGGTCAAAGTCATCCAAGATTTCTTGGCAATAGCAGATTGCATTGTTGAAATGAAAAAAACGAAGCATCGAACACTTGGATAAATATTTGGTTCGAATATACATTGAATTGTTGAACACATAAGTCGGTCCAACCGCAAACCACGGTGTTTCACGAATTTTAAACACCCTCCCGCCTCGGTGAGAATCACCAACCGGCCCGGGCCTCGAGGTAAACCAGCTGCGATTACCAAAAATATAGAAATAGCCGCAAATATCCATTTCCATTGAATAATGCGAGTAGCAATCCACGAACTGATTATTAAATATCCACCAGTTGATGGCCATTCGCTCCGGTTCGATTGCATTGTCACGGATATTTTCGAACCGGTTGCCATAAATTTGAATATTCTGATTTAGTTGGTTGCGGTTGGATTTACCTCTTTTACGATTAAACATATGGATGCCGTTTGCCGCATGGCGAACGGTATTGTTGCGAACAATAACGTTGCCTTGGATATTACGGGTTCTGAAAAAGGCGCCATCAAAGGCCCTGCCACCGTTTATTTTCGGATTGTTGCCGTGGATGCTATCCCAACTAAGCTTTTCCCACAATTTTTTTTCAGTGATGTCCTGCAGCCAACAACAATCCTCGATAATGATATTTTCTGAACAATCGCCTTCTCCATATATGGCAAAGGTTGAATCCTTAATGTTTAAGTTGCGGAAAGTCAGGTTGTCGGAATGACTGAAATAAATGGCCGTTGGCCAGCATTGCTTGATATGAAGGTTCTCGATGATGATTCCCGAGCTGTTTTCAATCTGAATCCAGGATTCGTGGGCAATATGATACAATCCCGGATAAGAATTAATTTTCCAGGCTTCCAAAGTCGCGCGAGGTTCGAAATCGTCGAAACTCAAACCGCCATCTATGACGACTCCGTCTGATCCACACAAAATGATGGGTGCGTCTTTTCTTCCATGGATGTTCCTGAATATAATGGGATCCGAATACACGCCAGGCTGCATCTCAAAAATATCACCGGGCTCTGCGTTGAAGATCAGCGCGTTGATGTTGCATGGAATTACGGGATGCCTTTTCATGCTGCCTCCTAATTCTGTAAATAATTTTTGACAGATTGACGGCGATTTGCTTAAAAGTACGGCAAGCTTCCATCACATAGTATATGAGAGGACTCCATTCGAACACCCAGTTGAAACGAGGTTTTTTTAATGACCATTCATACGCGTCTTGAACGGGATGAAATTGAGCGATTGGCCGCTCAATACCCCGTCGGTGAGCTTCAAGATTTCGAGGATTTGACCGGAGGCCAGGCCAATTCAAGCTTCAAGTTGATCACTTCAACCGGAGCCTACGTTCTGTCTATCTGCGATGAAAAGACCACCGGCGAAGCGGCGCACCTTGCCCGGGTCCTGCGGCATTTGGAAGAAAACGGTGTTGCCACCACCAGGGTCGTAGATTCAAAAGACGGCCGCACGGTTGTCAAATATCATCGCAAACCGGTTATACTCAAGCACTATCTTGAAGGCTCCCCATCCCGCGACTTGACCGCCGAAATGGTGCGACTCGTGGGCCGCGAATTGGCACGGCTCCATCAGGTCCAATCCCCACCAGGGCTGGCGCCCCGGTTCGCCTATGGACTGGAAGCATTTGACCATGTCATTCTATCGGGATCCGATAGTAATTTCCAAGACTGGCTCAGGAAAAAAAAGAAGTACTTGACTCAAGCAATCAGACCGGATCTGCCGCGATGCCTGATTCACGGCGATGTCTTTTACGACAATATTCTTTTTAGCGGCAAGGAGATGGTCGCTATCATCGACTTTGAGGAGGCCTGTCATTATTACCGCGCCTTCGATCTGGGCATGTGCGCCGCGGGTTCCTGCACCACGGGCGGTTTTCTGGATTTTGATAAAACCAGGGCGCTGGTGGACGGTTACCTGGATATCGGAAATCTCACCGATCAGGAAAAAAAATCGCTGCAGGCTTTTGTCATTTATGGCGCAACAGCGACTTCCTTCTGGCGGTTCAGACAATACAATATTTTGAAGCCGGGTCACGAAAACTCAACAGCCTATCGTCTAATGAACCGAATCGCCGATCAGGTCCACGACATGCCGGCCGATGATTTCTTCACTACCATATTTTCATGAACGCCGTCCTTCTCGCAAGTCTCCGTAGGGGACATCTCCGTAGGGGACAGCCATGAAAAAATGCCTTTCTCATTCAGCTAACCGAAAATTCATAACCTGAACATTTTTTGCTAATTGATTATCAATACGATTCTTTTATGGACCCGATATCAATAGCAATTATTGTCATGCTATATGCCGACATCTTGACATTGTCGGCATATTTGTCTAGGATTCAGTTAGAATATCAGAGGATTGAGAAATGGCGGTCATAACAATTTCCCGCGAACCGGGAGCATTGGGTGAGGAACTTGCTGCGCGTGTAGCCGGGCGACTAGGCTTTGTGCTGGTTGATCGGGCACGGATCGCTCAACTTTGGAGTGAAATCGATCTTGACGATGCCAGTTTGGTGAGTGTGGACGAATACATTCCGGTAGATGAGCATAAATTGGATCCCGAAACCGAAGCGTCCATCAAGTTGTTGCCCGATCTGATCCTTCAATTGGCCGAAGAACAGGATCTGGTGGTAATCGGACGCGGTGCCGAGGGCTTGTTTCGGAATCGTCCGGGAGCCTTTTATGTGAAGGTGATTGGATCCCGCAGTTTCCGGGCTGCAGAATTGCAAAAACGCGAAGGCATATCTTCCAGGGAGGCCAGACGGTGTCTGAGGGAACTGGAGAGCCAGCGGATTCGCTATCTACGCTTTCTATACCGGGCAAACTGGCGTGATCCCGGCCTATATGATCTGACCCTTCGAATGGACCGCCTTTCCATTGATCAGGCTACAAATTTGGTTGTGGCTGCTGTCGAGGAGACCGCTATTCGCCAGGTTTCTCGCAGACAGATTGTTGAAAACAACCAGACCGAGGATGTCGAACCGCGAGAACATGGACGTTTTGCCAACGCTGCCGAGGAGGAGTTCGCCGGTTTTCTAGAATTTTACGGCATTCCTTTTGAATATGAACCGCGAAGCTTCACACTGGAAACCAATGAAGAAGGGGAAGTGATCGAGGCGTTCACCCCCGATTTTTACCTGACCGATCAGGATCTTTTTATCGAACTCACGACCATGAAACAAAGCCTGGTCACCCGAAAAAACCGCAAGGTGCGTAAATTGCGCCGCCTCTATCCAGAAATCAACCTTCGCATCTTCTACCAGCGTGATTTTTACCGGTTAATGGCCAAATTCGGCCTGTTGGCAGATGACGTCCACCTGACCGCCGACAGATCTTAATGGGAAACAATAGAATCCGGGCCCCAAGAATCCGACATTGATTAGGCGCTTGAAAGGACTGTGGAATACCAGCTAAGGCGCAGCCGACATACCGGCGCAGGATTTCTGTCGTCCGGGGACCAAACTGGAGATAAAATTTGGATCGATTGGATCGAGATATTGTAAAAGTTTTGTTCACCCAGGAAGTGATTAAGGACCGTATTGCCGAAATGGGCAAAGAAATTTCGGATGCCTATGCGGATTCAGTACCACTGCTCGTCGGAGTGCTCAAAGGCTGCGCCCTGTTCATGTCTGATTTGATTCAGCAAATCAGCATTCCGCTGGAAATCGATTTCATGGCGGTATTGAGCTACGAGGGGCGCAAGCAGTCTAACGGTACGAACCGGTTTTTAAAAGATCTGGATTTTGTCATCGAGGGAAGGGATGTTCTTCTTGTCGAAGCCATTGTCGATACGGGGATGACAGTCGGCTATATTATTCGCAATTTACAAGCGCGCCAACCTCGCAGCATTCGGCTGTGCACATTATTGGATAAACCGGCCCGGCGTATTATCGAGCTGCCGATTGATTTTAGGGGCTTTGATATACCTGACCGATTTGTCGTAGGTTACGGGCTGGATTTCAATCAACTTTACCGTAATCTGCCATATATCGGTATTCTTAAAGATGATGTGATCGGTCTAAACCGCCAGCGGAAAAAAAAATGGTGAAAAAAAGCAAAAAATCCAATTTTATCCCTTGACATAAAATTTGAAGTGCATATCGTATATTTCAGCCCCAAGAGGTTTGAGTAAGAAACTCGATAAAATGCTTGGCGGGAACACCCGGTGGAAACGAAAAGCTTAACGCTAGTCGGGGAAGCAGGGTGAAAAAGCCGGGATGAACCAGAAATGGGAAAGTCGAGTTTTTGAAATGATCACTTGGGGTCTTTTTTTGATCTAGTACCGAATCGAGACATACCAAGTGGGGGCAGCCAAGAAAAAATGCATTTCTCATGCAATTAATCTATAATTCATACTCTGAGCTATTCTTTCTCCCCTTGCTACTGCCCGGCTAACGGCCGGCTGTTGAGCCGCGAGAATCGCAGGCATGGGAAGAAAATGTTTTTTATTTTCTTTTCATGCCGAGAATCGCAGTCGGCTCTAACGCACTTGATAGGCGGAGCGTGAGCGGAGCCTGTCAAGTGCGTTAGAGCGAAGCTCTACAGCCGGCCGATAGGCGGATGGCCGAAGGCCAAGCGAGCTTTAGCTCGCGGTCCGCCTATCAGCCGGTTGACCTACGCCCAGCAATTTGCCAACGCTTGTGCCGCTCATCCCCAATTTTCTGACGGCCCAATAGCACGTCAGGCTCCGGGCCTTTACACGCAGCGGCTGGTTGCCCGGCTTCCAAATCTCCGCCGGCTCGATCATTAACAGCGTTGCCACCCTTGCCACGACTCGCTCAATATCATAACCCTCAGCCTCAAGCCAATACCGCTGTTCAAACTGCTCTTTTTGTTCTGCCAGGACCTCTTCGACAAAATCGCTTTCTCCCAATATTCGTTCATCCCCTTTCAGGTGGGCACGAGCCTTGCTCAATGCTTTTATTGCCGCCCAACCGCCACTGCTTCTGAGCAAACCTCCGCCTACCAGCTCCGGACGGCTTCCCAACGCAATTCTTTTTCGAATAAATTCTTCGTAATTTTTTCGGGCCGCAGAGACACTGTCACCAAGCTGCTTTAGAACGAATTCAACATCTAAAAAGTTTTTCTCCAGGTTTCCCAATAGGGCGCCGTGACCACAGTAAGGATGATTGGCCAGTTCTTCGAACCTGTCAACGATTTCTGCTCGCAATGGATTCAGATGAATATACCCGACCAATTCTTTTAGATAGAGATCTTCCTGGCACAATATCGATTTAAATCTATTTTGAAATAAATGTCCGCAACGCCGATGCCGATGGTTATAGCTGACCGCATAACCGGTTAGCAGCCTGCGCATGATAGTGGAAATCGGCACTTTTCCGGTTCTCAATAAGAGATGGAAGTGATTGGGTATCAGCGTCCAAGCATAGCAGGGCGTCGCGGTCTCTTCGAGAATATTTCCGAGACGCTCCAATAAATTCTCACGATCGGCATCATTGCCAAAAATTCTTCGCTGCTCAATTCCCCGGCAAATAATATGATGAAGTGCACCGGGCGCGTCTATGCGAGCTTTACGTGGCATGCTCATTCTATAACATTCATAAATTCGAATAGAAATGCATTTTATCATGACCGTCCCAATACTGTGATCGGTTTAAACCGCCATCGAGAAAAAAAATGGTGAAAAAAAGCAAAAAATCCAATTTTATCCCTTGACATAAAATTTGAAGTGCATATCGTATATTTTAGCCCCAAGAGGTTTGAGTAAGAAACTCGATAAAATGCTTGGCGGAAAAACCCAGTGGAAACGAGAAGCTTAGCGCTTGGCGGGGAAGCTGAGTAAGGAAGCCGGGATGAACCAGAAATGGGAAAGTTGAGTTTTCGAAATGATCACTTGGGGCTTTTTATATTTGAATAGTACCAGTCCCAAAGCGATCTGCCGCCCATCGATTTCCTCAATACCATATTTTCTTGAAAGCCGTTCCTAAAATCGTCTTTTCTCTCAATTCTGACTTACCCGGGATAGGAATCACTGAAACATTTCGGCCATGCTCTTGCCGATGATTTTGCTCGAAGCAAACACCAGGACTAGAGTCAGCATGATGGCGACCGAACCGATAGCACAGGCGGCGTAGACCTCTTCACCGGTCAGCCGTTCGAAGATGGCGATGGAAATCGTCTTCCAGCGGGCGGAATAGAGCATGATTGTAATGCTCATCTCCGTGATCAGGGTCGAAAAAACGAGAATGGCGCCGGCCAGAATACCCGGGGCGACCAGCGGTACGGTGATCTTGCGCATGGTGGTGCCCCAGGTGGCTCCGACGATTTTGGAGGCTTCCTCCATCTTGTTGTCGATCTGGGAGATGGCGGCCGAAATGGACCTGAAAGTGTAGGCCAGACGGCGGATGAAATAGGCCAGCACCAGGATGGCGGCGGTGCCGGTCAAAATGATGTAGCCGCTGTTGAAGGTGGTCAGAAAAGCGACTCCGGTGACGATGCCCGGCAGAACGAAGGGCAGCATGATGGTGATGTCGATGGCCCATTTGCCGCGAAAATGCCGCCGCTGGGCGGTATAGGCGCACAGAACGCCGAAAACCGTGCACAAAATCGTGGCTCCGCCGGCCAGGACGACACTGTTGACAATGGGCCGCAGGGAGTCGGAAAAAACCTCGATGTAATTGCCCAAACCGTAAACCGTGGGCAATACGGCTCCGCCCCACCTTTCGGCAAAAGAGGTGAACAGGACCACGATCTGGGGCAGCAGCGCCGCGAGCAGCAGGGACCAGACATAAATATTGGCCAGGAATTTGGCTGCAAAAGTGTCGATCTGCCGCGCCCGGCGACTGACCCCCGTGACGGTGATAAACTGGCGTTTGGTAACCTGGCGCAGTATGAGCACGGCCACGGCCGTGAAAAACACGTTGAACAGGGCGATGGCCGAGGCCGAATTGAGATTGAACATGCCGTGGACCTGAAAGTACATCAAGGTGGTCAGCACCTGGTAGTCGCCGCCCAGGATGGCCGGCACGCCGAAATTTCCCAGAGCCTTTACAAAGACGATCAGGGTGCCCGCACCGATGGACGGCAGCACCAGCGGAAAGGTGAGGGTGCGCACCCGGTACCAACGGCCGGCTCCCATGATTTCAGCGTTTTCTTCGATGTACGGATCGCTGGCGGCCAGGGCCCCCTGGACGATCAGAAACACATAGGGAAAGTAGTGCAAGGAAAGGGCCAGAATGATGCCGAAGGGCCCGGATATCCCCGGCATGACATTTTCACCCACGACAGCATTGATCAGGCGGGTGATCAAACCGTTGCGGCCCAGCAGGATCACCCACGAATAGGCCCCGATAAAAGGCGGGGAAATGATCGGGATCACCGAAAGGGACATGATGAAATTTCGAAAGGGCATTTTTACCCGGGTGATGCAGTAGGCCATGGGAAGGGCTAGCAGCACGGCGAAGAGGCTGGAGAAAATTGCGACCACCAGCGAATGCCAGATGGCTTTGCGATAGGTGCTCGATTCCAGGATCGTCCAGAAGTTGGCGAGGGTCAGGTTGGAAACGGTGATTTCCTCACCGTTTTTTATGAAGCTGCTGGTCAGGGTCGTGAATATGGGATAGATGAGCACCCCGATCAGCACGATCACGGCAAGCCCCGCTGTGACATAGGGCAGCCAGTCGATTTTAGGCTTATCCGCGTTACCTGATCCGGCGGCCCTCATTGACCACCCCCGGCCCCGAAAAGGATCGCATTTTCGGGATCGAAGCAGACCCGCACGGCGTCGCCTTCGTTCACATCCGGCACGTTGCCGTGGGCATCCACGGTAATCTCCGAATCGTCATGTTCGTCCACGGCGATAATGCGCGTAACGCTTCCCAGAAACTGAATCCGCACGACCCGGAAAGGCAGGCCGATGTCCGAAACACCCACAATTTTGGTATGCTCGGGCCGCACGATCACCAGGGCGTCGGTATCACGTGACAGGAGACGGCCCTCCCCGCTCGCAAGGACCTGGCGCCGGCTCAGATCCATCTGCATGTCTGAGTTGCGCGCAAACGCCACCCGGCTGCTGCCGTCGGACTGCGCCTGCCGCCGCACCGGAAAGGTGTTGGCTTTGCCGATGAAATCGGCCACGAAGAGTGACTGGGGGTCGTTGTAGATCTGGCGAGGGGTGCCCAGCTGCATCAACCGGCCGTCCTGGAACACTCCCATGCGATCGGATATGGACATGGCCTCTTCCTGATCGTGGGTGACATACAGGGTCATGATCCCGAAATTTTTCTGAATGCGCCGGATTTCCTCACGCATCTCAACCCTCATTTTGGCATCGATATTGGCCAGAGGTTCGTCCAGCAGCAGCATGGTCGGTTCGTACACCAGGGCCCGGGCGATGGACACCCGCTGCTGCTGGCCGCCGGACAAATCCGGCGGGTAGCGGTCCCCCAGTTGTTCAAGACCGGTGAGTTCCAGGACGCTGTCCACCCGCTGCTTGATTTTCCCGTCGGACAGCTTGCGGATACGCAGTCCGTAGGCCACATTCTCGAAGACTTTCATGTGCGGAAACAGCGCGTAGGACTGGAACACCATGCCGATATTGCGCTGGGCCGCAGTAAAGCGGGTAAAATCCTTGCCGTCGAATATAATCCGGCCCGACGTGACCCGTTCCAGGCCGGCGATCATCCGCAGCGTGGTGGTTTTACCGCATCCGGACGGTCCCAGCATGGTGAAAAACTCCCCCGGGGAGAGGGCGAAACTCACGTTGTCCACGGCTGTGACCGTGCCCTGGGGGGTGTCAAAGACCTTGGTAAGGCTTTCCACCGCCAATGAGTGGGGGGGCATATCGATAACTCCCAAAAGGCGCGTCGGGCTCCCGCTTTGCATATCGTTCGACAATAAGCGGGAACCCGTCCGCAGCGGCTATTTCTTGCCGTAAAGTTCTTCGAATTTTTTCAGGATTTCGTCCCTTTCCTGGGCGGCCTTTTCCTCGTCGAAGTCGAAAAATTTGATTTCGCTGGTCATCGGCATCACTTTGGGCGCGGGCACATCGGCCCGCGGCGAGCGCCGGTTCTCAACCTTGACGGCCAATATGTGCCCCTCTTTGGAATTGATAAAATCCGCCAGCAGGCGGGCATTTTCGGGGTTGGGACCGTTTTTAATCAGACCGACGGCGCCGTAGCTCATGGCAACGCCCTCCTCGGGGTAGACGGCGATGGTCGGATAACCGTCTTTGGCCATGCGATAGGGTTTGGATTCCTCGGTCACGCCGACGGCATACTCCCCTTTGGCCACGTTGGTGTACACCAGCCGGGATTTGGGCACGAAATTGGTGTTGGCGACTACTTTGGCAACCAAATCCCACCCGTGCAGGTGCACCATCTGGGCGATTTGGCGGAAAGCGGAGCCGGACACCGCCGGGTGGGCCATGATGATCTTGCCCTTGTACTTGGGATCCCCCAGGGCCTTCCAGCTCTTGGGCGCATCGGCCTCGGGCAGCAGGTCGGTGTTGACGATGAACAGCTGGATGGCGGTGGAATAGGCATAAAACTCGTGGTTCTTGCCCCTCAGATTGCTTGAAAAGGAGGCATCCTCCTTGGTTTTAAAGCTGGCGAACAGCTCGGGAAAAGAATAAAACGCCTCCACGGCCGCCCGGAAAACATCGCCCCGGGGATTGTCTTTTTCGGCCTTGATACGGTTGGTGAGCTCACCGGTGCCGCCGATGATGTGCTCGATTTTGATGTCGGGATATTTTTTGCCGAAGGCCTTGACCACCGCCTTGGCAACCTTGGCGCCGCCGGAGCTGTAATAGACCACCGTCCCCTTTTGGGCCATTACCACGCTGCCGCTGACAATCATAGCCAGTACGACCAAACTGATAATCAATAGTTTTTTCATAACTGCTCCTTTCCGGGTGCGCCTGGGGCGGCACCCCGTTGATGATTTCTCGACAAGGGTATTCACGGTTTTCAAACCATACCCCAAAGCTGGGTTTGGCGGTCTTCGTCCCGCCAGACGCCCTTCTGACGGCGCCGGGACCGCCTGGATTTGTGCCAGGTCTTGTACGCGGCCTTTTCCAGGGCCGAGACCGCATCGCCTTCTTCGATCTGGGTCGCCAGCTGGTACGGAAGCGCCTGGGTCCGGCCGCTGACCGGGTAGCCGGCGGCCGGCAAGGCATCGCCCATCAAGGCTTCCAGCGCCTCCTGATCGTGCCGGTTCAGGCGGTGCTTGTAGGCTTCCACGAATTCGGTCGTGATGGGTTTCGCGGTGGCTTGATGGATTTTATTTTTAGCCCAGGTGCGCGTGGATGCCGACGTGTGGTGGGACAACATGCCGGCATCGAAGGGCTCGTTGATAAATTCGCACAGCTGCCGCAGCACCGGTTCCGGATCGCGGCACAAGGATTCGTACTTAATTTCCAGAAACGAGTCCGCATCCAAATCTCCGCCGAACACCGTGGCCGCTTTGATGCAGTGCAACCAGCGCTGAGCGCCGCCCCAGACCGAATGGGGCCAGAAATCCGCCTCGGCGATTTCAATGGCGACGTCGCGGCCGTCTCGCAGCAGGTGGACGATTTTGGCATCCGGGAAAAGGGCTTTGATGTCCGGGATAAAATGTACGTTGCGGGGAGATTTGTTGCCCCAGCGGATTTTTCCTTGTGCTTTCATCCACGCCCTGTGGACGAACTCGTAAACACCCTTGAAGCTGCGCTCCTTGACGCCGGCAACCACGGCATCCGGATCGAGGGTGAGGCCCCACTTTTTCAGGGTGGGTGTCTGCAGGACATCTTCGGCCAGCGCCAGCAGATTTGCGGACACCGTCAGGTCTCCATAGCTGTACAGGTAGGGGTAGACCATGTTGAACAGGTAACCGGGCGGTGGGATGGCCACGTTGGGATTGGCATCGATGATCAGGCGCAGGAGGGTCGAGCCGGACCGCGGGGCGCTGACGATGAATATGGGGCTGTCGATAGAGTCGGACATTGAACTACTCTCCTTTCCCCTTTCTGAAATTTACAAAACTCGGCCTGGTTATGATTCCTGTAATAAAATGATTAAAACACAAATGACAATACACAAATCCCAAACAAATTCCAAATTCCAAAATTCAAATTTCCAACTCGAACTAATAAGAGGGACGGGGAGTTTTTCAATCCTTGCTATGTCCGTCCGGGGTATGCGACCGCGCCAGCCGTAACAAATTCGTACCGGTCTCCCTTCGCGCCCCCTATCCTTTGCGCTGAATCCAGAAGGCTGAGACGATTGATTACCCCCGCGGTCTCACCAAAATCGAGTCAGCATAGGCCAGAATTGTTAGCGCAGCATTATGGCTTGTTCAAAACGTATATGGGGCTGGTCCAGGCCCGGTGAAAATCCGCCTGAACGACCCTCACCCAATAGGCATGCTGCCCCGGTTCAATTGGGTCGGCCTGAAAATCGAAGGTGGCATCGCAGTGTTCCCCGGCCCGGTGCCGGGTGGTGATGAAAACCCCTCTTTGCTCGGCCCCGGCGTCCAATTTAAAATCCTCGGTCCTCACCTCTTCTAGCGAGACTTCGAATTGGGCTGGTTTGGCGTCGAAGCGCAGCCGGGCGTCGTCGTCTGCATCTACCTCGACGAGGACGCCCACCTCGTGCCCGGCAGTGATGGACTTCCAGGTAATCCTCTTAGGGTCTTTGAGGGTGACGCTTTCCTTGGGGGCATACATGTTCAGTGGCCCGGCCGACACGAAATTACCTCCGGATATGGTCAAATCACCGTCCCAGACGGTGTAGCGGTTGCGATCGCGGCCTTCGGCGCCCGTCCAGGTGATTCTAACGAGGGCCGGGTTTCGTTCCATCGGGTTAGGGTGCACCTTTTTGACGACCCGATTGCCGTCGAACAGGCAGACCTCCTCCAGGGGGGCCGTGCCGCTGACCGCCACGGATATATCGGGCGGTGTCTGGGCGGTATAGCTGGCCCCCATGGGATGGCCGTCGGCCGTCACCCAGGCCAGGATGCGCTCGCCGGTGGTGCCGTAGCAGCGTCTGGCCGCAAGGCCTTCCAGGATCCCCTCGCGGGTCAGCTCGGATGCATAGACCGCACCCAGCCCCCCGCGGATGGCCATCTCCGGGGTCGAGGGATAGGCCAGGCCGGGGCGGCAGGTGTGATCGTCGCTGGCCGCCACAATTCCGATTTTGAGGCCTTTGGCGAGGGCCTCTTCGAACCACCACTCGAAAATACCGTGGCACGAACACATCTCGAACACCGGCTCCAGGTCGCTGTCGATGGTGTCCATGTCCACCCGGCGTCCGCCGACATGGGGCACCAGGACCGCGTTTTCGCCGGATGCGGCCATGTATTCTTTCAGGGAGCGGTGCAGGTCCGCGGCCGTGGGGCGCTCGTTGTCAGGGTCTCCGGCGGGCAGGTGCCAGGAATTGCTCCGGAATATGGGCGCGTCGTCGCCGGGAAAGAGCACATTGCGGTCGCCGCCGGCTGCCGCCGTCCCGGACCACTCCCAGCCCAGAATGCTGACGAAGCGGTGCGGTTCGTGGAAATTTCGCGTTTCGGCCTTGTTTTCTTCACAAACCGCGCGGTGGACCATAAAATCGTTGGCCTGGTGGGTGCAAAAATCTATACCGGCCACATCACGGGCATAGGTGTAGTATTCGGCTACGCTGCCCGTGCCCACGGTGGATGCGGTCTGGGCCTGGGTGTCGCCCCAGTATAGACGATAAGCATTTTTTTCGGCGGTTACACTGATTGGGTTGCTGCGCGCAGCAACGCTGCCGTTTTTTAGCAAGGACAGCCTTTTGATCCCCGCTTGCGCGAAAACAACCCCGTCCACCCATTTGGCGTGGCCGTTGTCTTTGCTCAGGGTCACGGGCAGGACATCATCGGCCTCGACGGCCAGGTCGCTTTCGTCGGTGGGAGTGGGATTGCCGAAAAAATCGTAGCCGTTGATCTTGACCCGAAAGGGTTGACCGGCGACGGCCGATGAAGGCCCCTGGATGGTCAGGCCGGTCGCAGGGCCGGTGATCACGTTCAGGGGTGGGCTGAGGCGCGGCACCGGGGCCCAGACGCCGCCGTTCATGCAGTCCACAAAAGTGCCGAAAATACACTCGGTTTCCGGGAACGACTGGGCCTGCATCCCCGGCGATCCCCCGCTGAGGTCGCCCAGGGTCACAATAATTTGGTCGCCCGGATACAAAGCCCCTTTTTCGACGTAAACCACGATAACCGCCCGGAACGGTCGCACATATCCGCGGGGATCATAGTGAATGCTAAGGCGCGTCTCAGGTGCGCTGCACTTGACCGTTACGTAGTTGGCGGCGGCCGGGTCGCTGAACTGCGGGCGACCCCAGTCGCTCATCCGGCGGGTGCCGATTTTCAGACTGCCGGACACATCCAGACCGTAGATGCCGACGGTGTAGGTCAATGTGTAGGTGCCATAGCTGCCGACAACGACATCGTCTTGCGGTGTCACGACCACCCAACCGACTTCTTTTTCGGTCAGGTAGGCGAGATGCCCGTCTGCTGTACCACTCATTGGATTTTTCCTTTTTTTAGGGCCGGGAGGCCGTGGCTACCGACCGGTTGGAGGTTGCACGCTCTTGATTGCATTCTGCAAGCGCTTGTATCTTGAATTACAGTTGGTAAATTTAATCCACAGATTTCGCAGATTACCCGGATTATTCCGGTTGTGAGATGGAGATTGCGAAATCTGCCGGGTTTAATTCCCCGCGGCTTGCCACGGAGAAATTCATTCCGACAACATCGGCTTTTTATAGCGGTTGTCAAAAAAACGTTCCGTTTTCCAAGCGCATCCGGACGTTTTTTTCTACGACCGCTTATACCCGCCTTCAGTATTTCGGAACATTTTTTTAAAAAGCGGTATAACTGCCACGAAGCGACTACTCGCCGGGCATCCACAGACACAGGTGAGGGGGTGCCGGCGGAGTGAAACCTGCCTCCTTGGTCTGTTGTGCACATGTACGCTGGCCTGATAAAAGGTCGATTAGCCAGCCCGGTTGCGCTGTTTCCTCGGTGGCTGGGGAACTTTCAGAAGAAACAAGATAGTAACGGCGTTTTTTTTCATCGATTAAGTAAATGGTCGCGTCGTCATGGCCAAGCGTGAACGCGTCACCGGTTTGAGGGCCGAACCCGTCAGCAACAACAGCGTTCAAATATCGAATGACATGGAAGGCCTGACGCGGGTTGTAAAACCGGTCGACAACGCCGTGACGCCTGTAATAGCCTCGGTCGACATCTGCAAACGTGTCAAGGTAGACATGCATGTTGCGATGGGCCGCGGACACCACAAGGGCCTCGGCAGCCCTGTTTGCAACCCAATCATCGTCCAGCGGTGTTGAACCAGGACTTCCCCTGGTCATCCGGATATGGAGCGACGCCGTGAGCTCGTGCCCCCTGCAAACATCGGCAACATCATGTGCGGCCCGCCATGGTGCCGTCTCTCCGGGAATTCGAAAGACGACGCCGTCGACATTGTCCCAAGCGGCCACCTCGGTGAGTTGCTCTGCATCATCCGGGGTAAAGCCGTGACTGGTCGTGTGGTAGTACTTCTCGCCGTCGCGCACCAATTCATCTATCGAGCGAAATTTTGACACATACAGCGATATCCTCGCCGCATTCGTCGTCGGTGCCGCCGCCTCCACCACTGAAGGTAAATTTTGGAAACTGTCGCTAATTTCCCAAATGTCGATCAGACCGCGGGATTGTGAGACGGCCTCCAGAGTTCGGCTATCGGGAATGCCGAATGAGAACAGTGTGAAAAGAATCCCATGTCGGGCACAGTCTACAAGCCGCGCGCGATGATCGGGATCGAGAGGTCCCGCAGTGGAATACGCAACCGCCTCACCCCCATATCCAGGAGCGCCATCAGGGCATAGTCGTTGCGCGTGCGTTTGCGATCGAATTCATCCAGCGCGCCGGATGGCGGAACTTCGATCACCTCGAGCCAGTTCTGGCGCATATCGAACCCGAACCGGGTATTCGAATTCTGGCGGGGATGGATGGCAGCAACGCGATCTTGAGGCTCGCTGGCTGATCTATCGGGTCCGGAGACTTGGCCGTATGTCCGGACCCATTCGCAGATGTGACCGCACGCATGCACGTGGACTAAGAAATATCCCAACTTGGCGGTGTCATTCCGCCCGGACTCCATCTCCGGCGTGGGAACCGCCCGGTAAATCTCGGCGTAGTCCAGGCGGACGAATGCAGTCGACGGCAGAAGGTAACAATCCGTTCCACGGTAGTGGTTATACCAGACATTGTGGACGTGTCCGGCAAACAGGGCTTCGACCCGATGGTGTTCCATCAAGTCCAGAAGCCAGGCCCGGCCGGGATCGGCAAGGTTGTCGTAATGCTCCTCCTCGTCAGGATAAGTGAGAAACGGCGGGTAATGGCAGTTTAGAAAAATCCGTTTGCCTTGCTCGGTGGCCGCCGCCAACTCGGTCTCGAACCACGCGGTCTGCTCGACTTCGATGCCGAGGCCGGAATTTATTATTTGTGAATCGAAAAGTATAAAACGGCAATCCCCGTAATCGAAGGCGCGATAATTGGTGCCGAAATAATCCCTCCATAACGCGATGAAGTCATCCTGAACGATGGCCATGGGCCCCCAATCAATGGGCTTGTCGCCGATATCGTGGTTGCCCGGAAGGACGTGAAGTGGGTGATCCAAGTCGGCGACTTGCTCTTTGAAACGTTCGGCGGCCCTTTGGTACAGGTGTGGCACGGCTGGAACCGGATGCAGCAGGTCGCCCAGGTGTATGACAAACGCCAAGTCCCGCCTGTTCAGATCGTGAACAACATACCGCATGCGGCCGTTGGACAGTTTGTTGACCGCAAACTCCGAGTTGGATTCGGTTTCTCCCTGGTTCAGATGGGTGTCCGTAATCACGGCATAGGTAAACAATCTCTTCCCGAGTTCGTCCGGCATCAAAAGACCTCCTATTGTTGGCAGTTGGCGTTTTCGTCAATTGGAAAGAGATCGCCAGTTATTCGAATTCGATTTAAGATCCAACTATCTCATTTTTTCAGGGAAAGTGTGCCTTTATTTCTCTTGCCCCATGCAATTAAGCATATGGTAAAAACCGTCAGCAGCAAAAACACGAGCGCGATCGGCTGTTTGACAAAGACGCTCAAATCGCCGGAGGACATGATAAGCGATCGCCGCAGACCGTTTTCAAACAGCGGCGAAAGGATGAAGGCGATCACGAAGGGCGCCTGGGGCAATCCGAAAATCAGCATCAGGTACCCGAAGCCGCCGACAAAAGCCATCACCCAGACGTCGAAAAGCAGATTGCTGGAAGCGTAGCAGCCGAAGACGCACAGGATAAAAACCACCGAAAACATGATTTCCTTGGGGACGTTGCTGATGAGGGCGGCCCACTTTACGGCAACTTTGCCGATTCCCAGCACCAGTATGTTGATCAACAGCATGGAGATGAAAATGCCGTAAACGATGTCGATGTGTTTTTGAAACAGCAAGGGACCGGGGGTCAACCCTTGACGGGCTGTTGCCCAAATCGAATTTTACTTACTGACACCGGCTCACCTTGTGCGCCTAATTTCTGGTTTTTTTTCTTCAAGATTTTTACAAACGCACAAATAGCAATTGATTACACCGACTACTTAT
>Ga0209671_1000762_pt1 | contig 23505 bp, 19 predicted proteins | sample WorMetHERISLAND2_2_FD_187401 | JGI IMG/M metagenome (GOLD analysis project Ga0209671, IMG submission 187401) | Marine gutless worms symbiont microbial communities from Max Planck institute for Marine Microbiology, Germany - Olavius geniculatus... | ecosystem: Host-associated > Annelida >... | reverse complement strand
ACATTTTTGACAATAAGAGTTTCACATGGTAGGGTAGAGACGCAGTTAAGGTGTGGTGGTATGTTTAATAATAACACTACTGCTACTTGTCCACAAAATGTGACAGTGAAAAAATTTTGAAAATCGGTCAACATTTGACGAAAATATGGACAATCACAAAGTGGGACGTTTTTTTTGAGACACAGTGTAGTTAATGCGGTCCGCTGCCGAATGCTAGTGTTTTGGGCCTACTGCCATTATTGGCGTCTACCAGTGGAGAAGGATGTAGGAAAAGAAGCTGTACTTGTCACCGCACTCGTTTTAGTTATGCGAATTAACTAGCATTAGATAATTAAAAGCCTAATAATGATTTGATACTGAATCGAAATATGTTGACCTTACCGCTGATATTGTGGACAGTAGATTGCCTACTGGTGTTAACCGTTGGTCGGCAGAGGCAAACATCTCCGTCAGTAGCGTTGTTCAGAACAACTGAAACGGAACATTCTTGCAGTTGCAGCCAGGTCTCGATAATTAGCAAAAGATCCAGCCTCACACCTATCACCTATCACTCTCTACTGAACGAACGCTGATCATTTCTCCATCATTTGTTGACACAGCACTGAACACGGGAACTCCCGTCACGTGACGCGGGTTCTCCAGTCGTTGCGCATGTTTTCTCTGATGGCGCCTCTGTAGCTAAAAATACTATTTCTGGTTGATGTTACGTCATTTTTTTCATGTATATACTGTAAATAGTTGGTTAGCAGTATTGTAACAACATAAACGCGTTCATAGTCCATTAACGCCTACCAAGTAAACTGATTCAGACCGTTTTTCAAAAAAGCATCAAAGTCCAGAAGTTAACTGGCGATGTGGCCTCGCAAGGCCCAGTGATTCGCACATGCAGTTTATGGCTTATATCACTGTTTTGCATCACGATGCTAAATGACATAGCTTATCTTGGGAAACTTATCTCAGAGCTACGGACCTTCACGTGTCATATAGGATCACACAAGTGTTAACTGCCATCCGACACAGGTGAACGCGTCCCGCCGCCAAGTTGGTGTCATAGCATCGGTCCTGGCCGGCAAACTTTCTCTATCCTGCGCTAGACTGATGGATGGTCGTGTGACTACTTTGTGGGTAAAGCGTCCGCTATCAGTCAACCAACAAGGCCAACTCAGCCTGCCATCCCTCCGGGGTCGGTTAAATGAGTAGTAACCCATTATATATGGGTTACGGAAGGTGGGGACCTTGGTACAGCTGACTAGGGCTGCCTGGCCTGGCCGCTGCGCTAGCCTGTGTCTGCAGGCTGCACGTGGTGGCTGGGCGGCCGGCGGCTCTGGTCAGTGACGAAAGCGCATTAGAGGCGTGTATACGCGACGATGCGCTATACAAATTGACGATCTTTACCTTTTTTACCTAGCCAGACATGGCCAGTACTCGATTTACCAACCCCGGGGAAATAGAAGGCTGAGTTGACCTTTATGGTTGGTTATATCCCATGATGGTTTACCTGTCCGCAGACAGTCACCCACCTAAGTAGTGACCGCCTGATAGCGATGCGCCTGGGAGTCGAACCAACTACCGCGAAGTCGCAAGTACACCGTTTTAGCCGTTACACAGGGGCGTCATTTAGGGGGAGGGGCTGAGGGGTTTACAGACCTCCCAAGGATTTATGATTGTAATTTTTTTCATGTAGGCCTAAATCGTGCTTTTGAAACAATGTTACTGCTGCAAGAACAGTATGTTACGTAGACTGAGACCCCCAAAGATTACTGAGACCCCACCAATGATTTAATGAAGTTACATTATCAGGCCACCTAACTAGAGGTTCATATTATAGCTGAAGATTGTGTGGTGGTCGGTTTGGTGAATGCAGGTGCTCACTGCGAGGTGGATCTAAGTGCCAACTGTTCTCACGACACCTGCGCTGGAGGGGCGCGCTGTGTGCCGCTGATCCGTGGCGGGTATCGCTGTGAACTGTGTCGCGGTGATCACGGTGGAGGAGGTGGTATGGCATCAGGTCATCATGCCGTGCACTCGTCGTCGTCGTCGTCGTCGTGCGTTGACTGCGACTCGCTGGCCGACCGCTCGACGTTCTGCCAACTGTTGTCGCGTCGATTCACCCACCCCGGCTCGTTCCTCATGTTTGCACCGCTCAAACAGCGACACCGTTTCAACGTCAGGCTTAGGTCAGCGGTTTTTAGCAGGCAGTGCCCTGTTGTAGGCCTAGAGTTTGCAATGTCTCACAGAGTTACTTGTAGTAGGCTACACCAGTTATAGTAAGTTTAGGCCTAAAGTTAAATTAATGTAAAGGTAAAAGGTAATGATCGTCAATTTGTATAGCACATCGTCGCATATACACGCCTCTAATGCGCTTTCGTCACTGACCAGAGCCGCCAGCCGCCCAGCCACTGCGTGCAGTCTGCAGACATAGGCTGACGTGGTCGCCAAGAATTGGGGATGAGCTGTGGGGCAAAGCTCCATCCACCGACGGTTTTTAGACCTTTGAAAACTTTCAAAAGTTCAATCAAATAACTACAGACACGTAAAAACACTTTAGATTGTGGAAAAATGTAGGCTAACTTATTCATTACGTGGCAAGCTGCTGACATTTAAAATTGAGGTCAAATTCTGTAGGGACAGCTGTTTTAGTTTGCTAGGTCTCCACGAGTACAGTGTAATAGACGTGGGATTTACGCTCGTCTTTCAGTATTCAGTGATGGGCGACTGATGTTGCTGTTAACGCGCACGTCGGAAGGCTGATTGCTGTCGGAGTCGTGGGGATGAGTCATTGGCTGAGTGCTAGGAGACATCTATCCATGTCTGTGTCTGTGGACGGACGCTGGTCAGCAAGGTCCAGTAGTGCGCATTGCACACAGCGGGACATTGTTGTCATCACCGCGGTCTGCGTGGGTGTCGTTAATTAATATAAATCATATAAATCGCCTTAATATTACACATTTAATTATGATGCGAAAAATTAATTTTTATCGTCGTCTGCATGCGTCAAGAAATTGTATTTTGCACAATGTTTTTATGTCGTTTCTGTCACATTGTTGCGATAGTATGTGTTGCACGGTTTTTATTAACAAGTCGTCTGCCATGAAACTTGTAACTGATCATTTTGAGTGCTACGTTAATTCGTAGGCTGTTTTTATGATGGACGATTTTATTAGATATAGGCAGTTTTTTTTTATTATCTGTACATATCTGTCTTTTCTTGCTGTCTGTTTCTGTCTTTATGACGAATAAACGTGTTCATTAATGATAGCGTCACCGTGCACACGACGTCTCTCTGTATGCATTTAATTTCCACCGCCGATGGTGGCGTCAGCGCGCTTTAGCCTACGGTGTTGCCTGCATGGCGACGTGCAGACTTATAGTAGGCATATGCCCTTAAAGTCACACACCGTCGTTTCTGTCTGTTATTCTGTATGCTGTATACATGTATTTGTCCATCTGTGTGTCCGTCCGTATATGCTTGTCCGCAACTGCGGCATGGCTATTTCTTGGTCTCTGTCACAACCTGTCTGGCCGGCGTTAAGGCGTGGCACGTTCACCAATGTCGGGTAGCAGGTTAAAATGTGTAACTGTGATCCCGTATGGCAGGTGACGCTTCGTCGCTCTGAGATTGGTTTTTCCATGGAGAGCTGCACATTCAATCTTTTTTGAGACGAGAGAATGGTTTGTGGACTGATGTACTGTTGACTGACTGTCTGACTCTGTGGGTTCTTGAGCGTTGGACCACCTCAGCGATAACGCTCACTTGATCTATTGGCCTAGCAAGCCGCTATAGTCTCACGGTTAGTTTATGATTTATCCGTGTGTATGCGCTTACTTGTTGCTTATAGGTGCGATCTGCATCAAGGTCCATGTTTGTTGCCGGCACTTATTAGGTCGTAATTTCGCTGCCATGATCGCTAACACGCGCTGACCAGCGTGCAGTTTCTTTAGACTTTATAATCAGCAAATTTTCGTTCTCAGTGGTAAAATTTAGATTACAAACATATTTCGTCTATTTGCAGTAGAGTTGACGTTGACTTCATCGAAGAAGTATTTTTTGGGGAATGTAAATATATGCTAGCCAAATATTGCGAGTAAATAAGTAAACGAGCAACCCGCAAGTTCCGCAACCGCTAAATATCAACCGAAGATGACTGGCGAGTGCCGACGAAATGTGCGGCCGTTCGCCTATGCGTATTCTCCCACTGTACACCGCAATCCTAATTCTAACCCTAATCTTTGTTCTTTTGCACTGTGAAATGTTTACACCAATTTCGGTTTTTCTCCACTTTTTCTGTCTTCGAGTTCAGAGTTCCTACCGGACAGACAGATGGACGGACGGACGAACAAGTCGCGCTTGCGGCTTGCTAGGACGATCGCGTGAAAATTTTTGCGTGTGCATGCTTGCGACTTCATCTTTTGCAGTAACTGTTGGCGTTGTTTGCCTGGAAATTGACCGCCATAGTTGTCGTGTGTTAGGCCTAAAACTAGTGAGCTATCTCCGGCGAGCGTCTGCTAAGTACGTATGACAGCTGACAGTCCGCGTTGTAATACAGACCAAGGATACGACGTGTGAAATGCTATATGGTGTAGCCTAGTTCCAGAAGTACAGTGTTAACACGCCGATCGTGGTCCAACGGTAACGAATACGGAAACTCTCTGTCATGCAGTTGGCTGTCGTAACAAGATCCCGATCGACATCTGGTAGGCTCGTACTAGTAACTGAGACCATGACGGAGATCGGAGGTCCGCGCCATGGAACCCTATACGCACTGTAGTGCAGCCGCACGTCCAGACCGTCGACTCCTATTAATGGGGTGTTTACACGATCCAGCAAACTTCCAGCAAATGTATCCAAAATACACGTGCTAATGCTGGACGTTTGCTGGATCGTGTAAACACCCTATAACGCTGTTTGCAGCCGACTTCAGCAACAGCGTAGCCCAGCGTTACATGGTCGTCAGTCGATTTCGGACAGACGGGTGGGGTATGTTTGCCTCAAAGTTTGAATGGGGAGACATTGCCCCCTCCCTTTCCAGTGGAAAAATTGGTGACTTTGAATTATTGAGAGCTGTTCCATTTTAGCATAGGGCAAGTCGTCTTAAAGGCGAGAATGAACAAAAATCGTCTGCGGATGGTACTTCCTCCCAGACTCTGCTGGGGAGTGGGGAAGCTTACGATGCTTCCCAGATCCCTCTAGTCCCCCACCCCACCCCCTCGCCGCTCTTCGATTGTTCCTCCAAATCTTTGATGCAAAATTACGCATCAGCGCCGTCGGTTGCTAGCAAGTTAGCAGTATTGGAATCACATGTATTGTACAGTGCTGCCGTTGCCGCCGTGCCATGCAGTAAAAAGGTTCTTGATTTCCAGACTGGCACACGATACTGAGCTTTGTGGTCGTATATGCGTGCAGTGCCGACTGGCGTGTACATTGTGATGCATGGCGTAATGATGAACGGCACCAGTGGCGCTCGGCGTCGTCTGAGGAAGGCAAATAGCAACTCTCACAGTCTCCCTTTGCTATGTTTTATCTTTCTTTTGCTGTTTGCTTTCCTTTGCCTAAAAGCGAAATTTACGCCATTTGAAAACCTGACTTCAGCAGATCATTTTGTCAGCCTATAGGAATTCGTCTTCGCCCTATAGCTGTACCATCTCCGATTTTCTGCGACTTACCGTTTAGCCACAATTCATGCATTACAAACCACACACAGACGAAATAACTGTCGGTCGGCCAACAATGATACACGAGCTTGAGACACGAGTGACTGCTCGGTGTCTGGATGGTAGAGATAGCATTGAAGCGTGCTGAGTGTCGCAACCTGCAGTCTTGCTGCTGCTGCTGCTGGGCTAAGCATTAAGCAGCAAGTGATTGATGACGTGCAAATGGCGCACTGCGCTGCAGCGCTGTGGTCGTCGACGACGCTCGCTGCTTGGCACGATCGCTCCTCCCATCCACGGATATTTTCGTTCTTTGGTTAATTTCACTTTTAGTCTTTAAAACCTTTTTGGCAGTTTTAGTTTTATCAGAAGATTTAATTTTAGTTTTTGTATAGTTTTTAGAAATTGGGTTTTTCGTTGTTTTAATTCATTTAGATCTTAGTTTGAGAAGATGTTTTTAAAGATGCCAAATTCGACTTCTTTGGCGTAGAGTTGTTTTAGCGGTGCATGACCCAGTAAATGAAATGGATGAGCGCACTGACGCTTGCAACTGATTTCACAAAAGCCGTAAAGTACCATTTTACAGATTAGTATGTTGTTTTATATCACAGAATTCTCATTTACGTTTGTTCTACCGTAAGCATTTTTCGTCTCAGTTCGTTCTGCTTGCCGTAATAGTTTCGGTGTATAGCTTTCGTTTTTTAATGGAAAAAAATCTAGTTTACGTTGTCGTAAGAGGAAATGAGGAATGCCAATTTTCGTTTTCGTGTTTGTTTTAGTTACCGAAATATCACTGCTCCCATTCTTGGGGACCGTAGACGGCGTCCACACGGCCCATCAGCGACCAAGCATGAGTACAGTACGGCGCGCGCGCCTTTGAACCTCCAAGTATTGACCGCTAGCCTGACCCGTGCCGTGCGCCTATCTCTGGCCAGCAATAGCAAGCACCGCGAGCATGCATTATATGATGTTATTGCCCGGTCATTAAGCCGCCACCACCATGCACCACTTAGCTGCATCACTAAACAGACTAAAGCCAATGACGCACTTTTATGCAGACGTTTGCTGCATTGGATGGCCGCATAGTGCGCTGCGGTATCGTTAGCTTAAGCCATCAGCTGCCACTGCTTTCCGAAATTGTAAAGCGCTTCTGGTCGCGAGGCTGATGACTCATGAATGTAAGAAGCGCTATGCCGCTTTGCTACCTAAGTCAACCAGGGCTGTGGTCTTGGTCTCGACCTCTCGGTGTCGAGACGGTCTCGAGACGTAGACCTACTAACGTCTCGTCTCGGACTCGGCTCAGAAGATCTCGAGCACATCCTTGAGATAAACTCAGCTTTCCGGCCCTTCTGGGTAGGTAAATCGAGTACCAGTACCGGCTTGCATGGCTCGGGTTAAGGCAGATGGCACGTAACGCTGTGTGATCACGTATGATATGTACGCTCCTTAGCTCCAAGATGGGTTTTCTGCACATCCTTGCTGCTGCACGTGACGTTGTAGGGTGCCTGCAGTCGTCGTGCTGCATTTCCTGTAATGTGTCATAGACTTGATGATGGTTGCTAAATGTAGATTCCATTGTGCGTCGTTAGGGCTACCCAGTACAGCGTTTATTGCACGACGTGCTGCGCTGTTAGATACGGCGTCAGGATGTGTGAAGTGCCTAACTGGCGTCTTCCAGATATGTTGAACTTTATCAATCGCACTTGCAGATGGACGTACCCGGACCATGTACTCGTATTCTTCACGGTCTTGGAGAATGTCTTGCTGCACTGAGAATGTCTTGACTGAACTTTCAAATGTCGCCGCACGCCGAAATAGGCCCCGCAGGTCATAAAATGTTGCCTGCTGTCCGAATTTTCCGACTTGTGATGTTCCTGTTTGGTCAGATAAGTTTAACGTATCCGGCAGTGAATGTGTGTTTGCATGCATTGTAGCTTTGCGACGAGGGCGCGGAACGGTGTGTTGTTCTACAACGGTCGCTACAACGAAAGGCATGACTTTATGGCGCTGGAACTGGTTGAGGGTCATGTCGAGTTCTCGTTCTCGCTGGGTGCTGGTGTAACCCGTGTCGCTGCGTTCCCGCTACCAGGCGTACAGCTCACTGACGGCAATTGGCATCAAGTAGCAGTCAGCTACCTCAATCGAGTCAGTTTGTGCCCGTCTGCCCTAGATCTCTGAATTTAGTACCAGGCTAGAGTTACGTTTGAATGTTGATTTTGTTTTTTTTTCTGCATTTGTGAACTCGTTTATTTGCAAAGAAGCAGACACAGGATGATAATAAAATACAAAGAAAGTTCCACTGCAAACTAAACTAAAAATATATGCTGCCGTTTGAATGACAGGAAAGACTGAAAGAAATCTTTTCTAGCAGTTTTACATCTATCCAGGAGTTCATTTTTTGATGTTCGTCTTAATATGGAGTGATCCAGAAAATTGGCCACTTTAATGAAAACCAAATGTGTAATGTTCATTTTCTTAATGAATTAGCATTCTGTTCGTTTGTTCTAAAACTTTGTCAAAAGTGAGCACTGAGGTGAAATATGTAAAGCAGAAATCATTAAGTTAACATATAGCGGTTGCCAGAAATTAGAAACATGTCACTTTGTTGAAAGACAGAATATGATGTTGTGATGATAAATAAATAATGATAGATTTTCTTACAGTTTTTTTTCACAATGTTGCTTAAACTTGCTGCCGATAGTTCAAGTGGCTTGGATATAAAGCATGTTGATGTATTATTAATTGGACCTGATGAAGCATTTCTTCTGTACTTGTTAAGGCCTATGAGAAATCATTGGTTAGGTCTCAAATGAGTGGGGTTAATTGCTGTTTATATGACCAGTAGCACTGTGTGTTGTTACAGACGGCGACAGTTTCTGTTGAGGAAGACTGCGATGTTGAAGTGTCAGTTCGCTATGGTGACAACATCGGGAATTACACATGCGCTGGTAGAGCAACGCAGCAGCTTGATGAACGGTTCGTATTCATTGCAGTAAATTCTACAGGGTGAGCAAGAAGAAAACTGAGCTATAATAGGTGTGGTATGCATACCGCTGAGTGTCAAATTTCTTACAGAGTCTACTGGTAAATATTGTGAAAATTGGTCTACATTTAGCGAAGATATGGACAAAGTGCAATAGCTTAGTTTTTTGGCCTACCCTGTATGTTCAATGCTTGTGATCTGACGTTGTGTCTGATTTATGAATCTTGCATTGGTAATAGTGGCAGTACTTTACCGTGGTCATTTGTCAAGTGTTTTGGATAGTTTTCTACTATTTCTGTTTCGTGCGGTTTTTGTATTGTTTGGAGTAACTGTAGACTAGAAAGTGGTTAATGTAGTGTTTTCTCATCTGGGTTTAATTCCCGCTCAGTCTAGTCTAGTTTTTGATGATATCAGAAAATGCATTTAAGTGAAAATGATCTAATGCTTTTGAAAGTGTGCAGACTTAGACTCTTGAATAGGGGGAGGGGAGAGTGCATGTCATTAAAAGTGTTTTTTCTGTGCATTTTTGGCATTTTGATCAGCATTGGTCATATTTGCCGGACATGAGTTCTGAAATGTTCGGAAGTGAGAAAAAAACAATGTTGCCTGTTGTGATTGGTAGCGCTAGGCATATAGTCTCTGCCACTATGATGTTGATGTGTAAAATCTGCTTGCAGTTTGTCACCATTTTCTTGAAGCTGTAACTTGTAGCCAGTAAACTTACTATAGCTCAGGTAGCATGGGCGTGAAGCCACGATTACAGCGTTACACAAATGTGTTTCGATTGATAGTTTGCTGGAATAATTCACCGACTGTGTACCTTATAGGTGTGGCGATGTCACGGAGACATGCCATCGGTTTCTGGATCTGACCGGTCCATTCCAGCTCGGTGGACTGTCCCTCGGACGTCACTCGGCCGGCAGTCACCAAACAGTTCAGGCCAGCAGCTTCATCGGCTGCATTCGTGATGTGTACATTGATGAGCGTCTGGTTGATTTGGCGTCATATGTGTGGAATAATGGTACAGTGGAAGGATGTGCAGCAAAGGCAAACTTTTGTCTGTCATCACCATGCCAGAACTCAGGTTTTTTTTCTCTCTGCTTGTCAGCTGATAATTGCTTGTTTTAAATTTTAACAGTTTGCGAGTATAGGTTTCAACACGGTCTGTAGTGTACGAGGGTCATCATATCTGCAGCACACTCATATGAGTCAGTAAAGGATGTACGTTTCACTTATGTATAGAAAATGTACAAAACATTAGTTTATACACTTGTTAACGGCAACATTTAAGGACTTGCACATCGAAAACAGCAAAAATTACAAAAGGTGATATTGCCCACATCACACTGACTGTCACACTAATATGTCGAGGCCAGAAACTTTTGGGATGGCCCCTGTATTATGCGAGTGTAACGAGGCATGATTACATATCAGACCATGTTAAAACGTACTTATTTTGTGACTGTGATCGGTGGTGAGTTTTGCCTGAGACTGGGTGCTGTGCACAGACCCGAGCTTCTTTTCAGTCGTCACACTTGAGTGGGATGATATTATCTGCAGTTATAACAATCCCGACACTGTGGTGAGAAATAGGCAACAAAAGTACTGTAGGTTATGAAATAAGAGCAATAAGTTTAGAGTGAATAACCATGATATAATCTCGTCTTATCTACCTATGTTGGATGAACAGATCCGCATGTATTTGTGGTGTGAATTCAGATGTCTTAATTATCTCTCAGCTGAAATGGTTAAACGTTCTTTTTTATTACTGTTGCATCGTCTGATTACGCTGTTGTGTTTGATTCAGGGATCTGCTCAGAAGTGTGGAATGGCTACAGATGCGAGTGCCGGAATGGTTGGACAGGAAAGGATTGCAATCAGTCAGGTAATAAGAGCTTATATAGCTACTCTGACAGACGTCATTTGCTAACATCAACTAGTTTGTTGTAAGCATTACAGTTTATTTATTGCCAATAATGTCGGAGGTTTTATTTTTGGATGTCAAACCTAATTTGAAGTTAAGAAAAAATTAGAGCAGCTAGGCTTAATCAAAAAGTCCTTCAGTTGAGTAAGAAGTGTTCCCGTGTTAAGAATCTTTTTATCTGATAATGCAACATACCAGCCAACTATTGTCACAACAAGCTGTCCTCGACTAAACTACATGGACTATGTCGAGAGGTTAACCGGAATGAAGAGCGACGAAATGGTGGAGGTGTCAAAAGATCGTGAAGCCTGACGTGAACTTGTGGTCACGTGCGTTGACCTACAACCACCTGACTCAAGAGAGAAAGTGCAACATGGTCATAAATCGTTCAAAATGTTTGTTGCTTGGCATACACAAAGTATTGCCGTGAAGTGGTGCGTTTTGTTTTGTGCAGTTGCTGGAGGTGTGTGGAAGCTGGAAGGAGATGGATACGTTCTGTTTGCTGAGAGTCATGGTCTGGCGAACGTTCGACTGCCGTGGTTGAATGCGCTGTCGTTTCGCACCCGTCAGTCAACAGCTGTCTTGATGTCTGTAGACATTGGCACGGGTGGCAGTACGTACCCACTTGTCGTTCAGGTACACAACTGTTCACTGTGCTACGTCCAGTGGCCTCTATCCCCATACCAGGTGGGTGCAGCTTGCACCTAGTGAAAAAAGGGGGGAAGCTTTGATAAGGTTGCAGATCAAAACTATTTTCTCTGGGCAAACTACACCCTTAACAAAACTTCCCCTCCCTTATTTTTTACTTCACCTCTATTTTTCAATCTGCACCCTTAACAAAACTTTCTCCCTAAAGGGGGAAGAAGCCCAAAATAGAGAGGAAAACTTGAGACAGAAATTGGGGGAACCTGAGCCCAAAACTGGGGGGAAATTGCACCCAATATCTATTCCAGGTTTTGGGGATAGATGCCACTGGCTACGTCGTGCTTGTTACGCTAGTATTGTTGTAGATAAGAAAATAAATATGTTCCAATTTCGTTACACAGGTTATATTTTAGCACTGTTTTTTTGTCTTTCTGTTTAATCCTGTTTTTAGAAATACACATAAGTTGCATCGGATTGTGAAAACTGTTGTTTTTTTGTTATTTTAGTTGTATTATATGGCCATAGACAACAAGTTGGTTAGAGTTCAGTTAACTATTTGAACAGATTTTTTTTATCATATTCAGTTAAAAAAAAATTTTTTGTTTTTGTTACTCTTTTAATGTCATTTGTTGAATTTTTTTTGGAAATTGCATTTAGTTGCTTTATATAACAGTTTGCGTTATTCTGTTGTCATTATGTTTTAATTGATTGATGCTGCAATAGAATGTGTGTGGTTTTGTTAAAGATCGTCAATGGAGTTCTGCAGTATGCGATGTCGTCTCATGTGATATCACTGTTTAGTACTGTGGTCAATGATGGCATATGGCATCACGTGCAAGTGCAGTGGACTTCCCATGAGCTTATCATCGATGTTGACTATGGACTAACTGTCGTATGTTCGCTTTATAATATTGCATATCAATGTTATATTTTGATTTCAAAACATATAATTTTAAATTGTATTACTTTTGGTGTTATTTTAATTTTATGATATGACTTTTTCCGTACATTATCCGGGATATAGCATGCAAATGTGATCGTGTTTCACTTCTTATTGTAGAAAATGCAGAGCAAAAGTGATGACACTTTGAACAGCGTGCATTTCAGAGTTTAGTCAATTGATGTTCCAGTGACATTTGAAACATTTTTTTACTCTGTCAAGTTGAGCTAGAATTTATCATCTATGACAGACTTTTAACTGCACAAAGCTTGGTGTCGCCTGTTATTAGTAATGTGCCATGTAATAACTAAATGTACAGAGAGGCTGATACAAAATTGTGGTTTAATTGTGTTGTATTATGTTTAGGTAACAAAACGGCCAGTGGAATTGATTGTTGGCCAGACAGTTGGTCGTATCATTGTCGGAGCACAAGATACTAATGTCAGGCATGGATTCATTGGCTGTGTGAAGGTTAGTGACTTGTTTTTACACAGTTGCCAGTTACCACTAGTAACTACAGTTTTAATTAGAAGGCACTCGTAAGAGTGCATATCTCCACCAAGTGAAGTAATTTAAACATTACAACAACAACAACTACTACTACTACTACTACATTGTGACCATGCATCTATCTGGCACCGTTATGGAGATATGGTGCCTCAAAGACTTGTACACAGAAACACGGACACACACACGGACAGAACGACCAGTCTCATAATCTCCTCCAATGTTCACTTCGTTCACACTTGGCGGAGATAATTAAAACCATAACTGCCTTGCCAGAGTTGCTATTTCTAGTCATTTTAGTCAGCCACTTATGTGGGGTTTTTTGCATTTTTTGTCCCAAAAGGAAACACCTTGAAATTGTCAGACCAGTGTTGAATTTTTTGGTTCATATTGTTTAGCCAGTAGCATTAAACAACTGAAGGCCGAAACTGATAGAACAAAAAAAACTAAAGGAAATTGATGATCAGTGTGTGATATGTGTAGTTTTAGGTTTCAGAAGTTTTATAATTTTTTGTAGGTTTGAAAATATTAACAGTACAGGTCGTAACAGTTTTGAAAAGAATTTAGATTTTAATTTTTTCAGTAAATTACTGATGCAACCTTGTTAGTCTGACTTCAGAAGTTGGCTGCTATTTTAGCTATTTTGAATTACACAGTTTTCTTCAGCGTACATTACATGTGCAGTCTGCAAACTGGTTAAACATAGACGTTTAATAGTGGTTTATTGTGTGTGAGATATTATGCTGTTTTTGTCACTGTAGGATATGCGTGTCGGGATGGGTCGTGGCGTTCTGCTGTCAGAGCCAGAAACTCACAATGTCGATGCTGGCTGTAATGTTACTAGTTTGTGTGAGACTGATGGTGCACCCTTGTGCCCCGGAGACAGGAGTGTCTGTGTCGGCAGTTGGAATGCAAGCTCTTGTCGATGTCTTCCTGGTATGATTCACACTTTTTATGCGCAACAGCAGCTACTGCTGTAATGCATTTTAGCCATCACAATTCTGTCCGTCCATCCGTCTGTCTGTCCGTTCGTCTGTCTGTCACGTGGGTGGATCAGTCGAAAATGGTGCAAGCTAGGATCACCAAATCTTCACCGTCGGCTGCCTGGAAGACTCTAGTTTCAGGATCAGTAGAGATTTTCCATAAATTTGAAAAGGGTCACGAGGGTGCTAAATGAGAGGGGGGTGAGGAAAATTTGCGATTTCCAGCCGATACAGCGTTGGCTGAGTGAGACAGGTCACATCCTCTAGTTAGTATGCATAAAACACTATAGATATATAGCTGCCAGTCGTCTGGTGCCCTCTGGCGACTGATTTTGTTTTACCGGGCTTTCAAACATGCACTGCTGTTGCACGTTCTCCTTTGCATTAGCAGGGCTTTTCTTGTCATGTTTGCCATGGTTGTATTGGTGTACTGTTAATTGGTAGTGAGTTTGTTTATTCAGTTTTGATACAGCGCTTAATTTTGCTGCAACAGAATAACTAGAAAACTGCTGTTACGCCAGCCCAGTGCTGAACATACTGTGCTGCCATCTGTCTGAGCTTTTGCCATTTGTGCTGAAAACTGACACATCACTTACTTCAGGCCTGGGAACTTGTACACCAGTTTTGGTTCTTCTGCACATTTTTATTTCTGATTTAGGAGCAGTGGCAGTTTTAGACCCAGGGCAGGGGGCCATAGGCCCCACAGTTTTGTGTTTTTCCACAAATATGTGATTTTTTTGCATTTCCAAATTTTAGAAAAGTGGGAAAATTTGCAGCTTCCATTGAACGTTCATAAACCGTAAGTGCTTCAGCTTTAGAGGGGGGGCTTTGATTGCCCCTGACCCCATGATCTGCCGCACTTGCCCATACCCCACCCCCCAGATATTGCAGGCCAGAACCACCACCTTTACTTTATTTCCACCACTGCTTATGAGCCCGTACGTTATGGACAGGTGGGCAGACATTGGATAGGCAAGTAAATGTAGTGAAGCTTAATAGTACAGCTGCACAATAAGATAAGTACTTATGTTTGTGGCGTTCAGGACGAATTGGAGCAAAATGCAGCCGGATCTGTGATAATTACAATCCATGCTACAAAGGCGCTGTGGAGTGTGTTTCGTCAGATAATTCACCGGGCAGCTACATGTGTCGATGCGATGGGCATCACGCAGGGCGTTACTGTGAACGGTCGGTGAATCAGCTGTGCCCTTCATCCTGGTGGGGATCACCAATCTGTGGCCCTTGCAACTGTCCCAAGGAGCGAGGATTTGATCCAAGTTGTAACAAGCAGACGGGACAGTGCAGTTGCAAGGTAGGTGGTGCCAGTACATCTTGGAGTGATCGCGATCCCTGGCATAGTTGATGAAATACATGCACATTTGCTGTGAAAAACTGACAGTATGCTTCCAGCATGCTTCACTTGCCAAAACTGTATAAAATCGAAATTAGCTAGATTGTCGTAATAATTTGGCATCTTTGCAATGATCTGTTGTTGTTTGTTATATCATTTATAATGTGTAAATTGTTTTGTCTCTTTTGACCATTTTTAGTACTGTTGCTAGAACAACAGGAAAGACATATGGCTGGTAAGCTGCTGCAGCAGTTTTCAGGGATTCTCCCGTTGAGAGTTGAGATCAAGCCTAACCAAATACACTTGATTGGCCGAACTTTGATTAACTCTGGAAAAAAGTAGGCTGATTAAATCAGAACCAAATGTAATAGTGTTTTAACCATTCTGTATGGTAGATGATGTGTATAGATTGGAGCTGTAGTAGTTTATTGTTTGTATTTTTAACATAATCAGCAGTACAGCAAGTGACTGATATTCTGGCACATGACTGATGTATTACTACTGTTGTGTAGGTGTACCATTATCGTGCGAACGACATGTGCTATCCATGCGATTGTTACGACATTGGTTCGCACGGTCGGTCATGTAACGTCTCGTCGGGACAGTGTCATTGTCGCAGCGGTGTGATCGGTCGAAGCTGTGACAAGTGTGCGAGTCGGTTTGCCGAGGTGACACTGAGCGGCTGTGAGATCGTCTACGATGCGTGTCCTCGGTCATTTCACAGTGGAATCTGGTGGAAGCGTACTCCATTTGGATCTGTGGTTCGCCAGGACTGCCCTCGGCATGCTAATGGCATTGCCCTCCGGCTCTGTAACGACACATCGGTCGGATGGCTGGAGCCCGATCTGTCTGAATGCACTTCGGATGCATTCGTGAATCTCAAATCACAGGTCTTTACTTCAGGATTTTCTTATTGTTTATCATATATTGTAGCAAACAGTTTTGTTTTGTTGCTTTTGTGTTTTTTCCAGTTTTTAATAGAGTTAGGGCTGCATATTTGACAAATGCCATCAACAGTCTATCGTGCAATTGTGATTTGCAACACAGATGGAGATGTTTCATGTTCATGTTCCTACATGCTGCATTAATTCTAAACAAGTTTTGGTAACTCTTTGTCATTGACATAAGTTATATTAATTACTCTGGATTTTTTGACAGTTTTAATTGAACCATTTACGTGAGTGTTCATTAATTTAGCTATGTAAAAAGTGTTAACATTTTTTTTGTTTATTGGCATGCTACTAAATAATGTAATATACTGATGTTGCTGTCGCATTTGATGTTGCTTATAGCTATTGGCCATTGAAAGGCAGCAACTGGAAATCAACACATTTGTTGCCAAGAGCATCCTCTTTCACTTGAATGAAGCTACAAATGCAGTGCAGTATCCTGCCGTGTTGCACGACAGTGATATTAACATTACAGTTCGTCTTATTGTCCACGTGCTTAGTTATGAGTCGCGCCAGTCGGGCCTCAATTTAACACATACTCAGGATCGAAGTTTTGTACAGGTGAGCTGTCCGATCAGTTAAAACCATTATCTGCAGTTTCTCGGTGATTGTTAACTTGATCCAGATCAGACAATGTTTCAGAATTTTATTGTTTGGCACTAAGCAAGTTATTCAACAGTTGCGTCATTGTTTAAAGAGACTTGCTGCATCAAAAATTTTATTGCTGAAATTTTTGGTACATAGAATTACTTTGGTAATTTATTTTCAGAACTTCAGTGTATGCACTTGAAGGAAAATTGGCTTGCTGAACAAAATTGACAGCCATATTAATATTGCTAGCATTCGACGTTTTGATGCAGACTTTGTACCTTATCATAAATGATGTATTTTTTCAGCATGTAGCAAATATCATCGGTCAAGTGTTGGACTTGCGGTGCAAGGAATCCTGGCTTCGTATTCAGGTGGCTCAGCCTCAGGCATTAATTGGTCTGATGAATACCATCGAGGAGTATACTTCGGTGTTGGCGTGCAACATGCCACAGACTTTCACGCAGCCATTTGATGCCGTGAATGACAACATTGGTATGTCAGGATTGTGTGTTGGACTTCCCTCTCATTAATTTGTTTGGCTATGCTTTGCTTCAGATAATGGGCGACATGAACGTCATCCAATCTGTAATAGGTTTTGCTTGAACGTTTTCAAAAAAAATTGCTTTTGGGCATCCAGCTGAACTCGGCAACTGTGCAAAAATTGGTCTGTAATCAGCAATTATAAGAAGCAGCAGTAGTAATAGCAGTAGTTGTTGCAGAAGCAGTAGCGGCAAGTATGGGAGAAGTGTACATTTTACTGTTGTATAGATTTTGAAATTTTGAAAAGTTTCAGTATAATCCATACAGTTACAAAACTTTTTGCACGTGCTTGATGCAAAATGTTCACCCTTGATGACATGTGAGGCATTGTTGTGTTTGTGCTTTGTGAATGCAGTGATTGGACTCGACTTTGTTGCCGCTGGAAACTTTACGTCTACACCTATACCTAAGTATAACAACAAAGTTCAGAATCCTGATATTTTTGACAAATTCACTCGAGTTGTGCTTCCTCACTCGATACTCACAACACCAACTTTGTCTGGTAAATACATTTTCTTCTTACTTACCCACTACTGGCTTATAGCATTGTTTTTACATTTGTAACTAGTATGCTTTATTGCTTAGTAAGTAAATAAATAAGTACGTAAAACGTCAATTGATATAGGTTATCAGTGCCACTAGAGCCCCATAGTGACACGTAATTGTGAATAATGCATTTTTTAGTTTTAGTCATGTTTTATTTTGTCAATCTGTGAACTTACTTGTGTTGCAGTTGGTAAAATCCATTTTGAACTTTTTGGATTTTATGATGAAAGACGTGTAGTAATAGTGTGAGATTTGAGTCCTTACTGTTTATGGCATGCCTTGTACTTTGTAGCATCTGTTTCAAAGAGAAGGACATTTGGCGGCACTAGACTGGCAGCTGTTACAGGTTATGCGCTGTATCGGACACTTGGTGAACTGATGATCCCTACTGCCGCAAAAACATCCAGGTCGACGTTCGTTCTTTGTTTTTGTGGTATTTGTGCTGTGTTGTGAGTACGAAGTGATTATTTCATTTATTTATTAGCCAGCTTTAACTTGTGCAATGCAGTGGACGTAACAGACATAACGCAAGTGACGGAGCTGACGCAATTCATTGCATTTATTACGTTTATTAGGTACTTTCTTGCTTGCATTGCATATGTTGCATTGATTCATAGTTGTTAACGTGTTTTATGTAGCTTTTCTATGATTTTTTGTGTCAGCTTTCTACCTTTATAGTTGGTGCCATCGGCTGGCAGCATGATTGGCATTTGACTCCGTGTGGCCTTTTCCTAATTGCCAATTGTTCAATTTTGTACAATGCACACTGTGTGCCGTGGCATATGAGCACCATTTTTGTGTTCTACACTCGTTGGGCTAGATAAGATATGGATGACATTCAGAGTCGTCGTGGCCGAAGGAAAGGAGCCAATTGCTTCTCCCCCCCCTAAATTTTGGGCTGTCAGAAAATTGTACAAAAATCTTCTTTCTGTCTGAAAATTTTTGTTCAAAAGTGCAAAATTTTGAGCTAAAAACAATTTATGGAAATTTAGAGACAAAATTGAAATTTTGAGCAGTTATAATGTTCACTGTTGGAACTTGCTATCGTCTGTCAGAATTCTGTCAGAAAATTGCAAATCTTTGCCCTGCCTACTTTTTCAACTCACAGCGTCAATGATAGTATTCTGATAGGCATTATTATGTTGTTGTCTGTTTTGTTGTAGATTGAGTAGTGAGGTGCCAGCAGTAGTAAATTCAGCCGTGTTTTCACTCAGTGTTATCAACGGCACATCTCTAAATCATGCTCGTGTTACCGAGCCAGTTACATTTCGTTTCCGCCAGTTACTGTCTGCTGGTCATACGCGGCCTCGCTGTGTGTCTTGGACTAACTCAGAAGGGTAATTTTTTGGTTTTGCTAGCAACGTGGATTTCTCGTAGAGTGCTATGAACTTATTTTATTTATTGTCAGTTGAGAGCATTTAGCCATCAAAATTCTGCTCCAGTAATACCAGGCCTTTGCTCAAGATTTTTCTGCAGGCCCAGCCTAATCAGTGGTGAGCATAGAAAATTGTTTTGTTGGGTATGCAGAAAGTAAAGAAACGTTTGTTTAGCTAATAAATGGCCCTTGGATGCTGCAGTTTGTTTTTCTGCAGAGATGTGTGATTATGGATGTTTTCTTCTAGCTCACAAGATGGGTATTGGTCGGAGAAGGGCTGCAGGCTGATGAGACAGTACGAAAAGTCTCGGCACAGATATGTGGAATGTCACTGCATGCATCTGTCGACATTTGCACTTCTCATGGATTTGTCCGATGAAGATGTAAGATTCACTGCATTAAAACATGAGCTTCTAGCTTTGTGAGAATCTGTACTTGATGAATTCGTACTGTAGATTTCTTTGATTATTGTTAAATAATTTTGGAATTAGCTGATCAGTTGGCATGATACACAGTGCAGTTCGCTGAGTTGTGTGGTCTGCATGTTATGTGTATTATGAATTTTTATTTTGAGCTGCAGAAAAATTTAAAACTGCTCGCATTTGACTGCATTTGTTCAAGAGTAGGCATTGTTCGGCCTGCTCTTGAGTATGTCTGCTACACGGTTGCTTATTCGTAGATGTATAATGTCTAGTGTCATAGCAAGGGTCTCAGGGGCCTTGGTTCAACAATAAGTTAGGGGCTGTCAGTTGCGAGGTTCAACGATGGGCTGACAGAGTTGGTAGGGTTTAGGGAGGGGAGCAGGCCCCCTCTCCACCGGCTGTAAACGGCCTGTGGAGCAGTGTAAGCTGCAGCAAAGCCCCAGCCAGCATTAGTTTTGATGCTTTTTGTGTTCTAAGATGACCTGTTTTAGCTGCTGCGGAAAATTGCATTTGCACTGTAGAATAATTGTATAATTTCACTCATTTTCTTGCCTTTTTTTGTTTGGGCCCTCAAGTGCCTGAACCTCTGGTTTCTGTGCCACTGATAATGCTATATTGTTGATGCATTAATCATTACAAAGTGTATGTTTCTGTGATGTTTGCGCAGTCGTGGATGTTGTAGCGATGGATGTTGTAGCGAACTGTGTGCTTACGTTTTAGCTGACGTTGTCGAAAGCGTTTGCAATGGAGGTGAGAACGTATACGGGCCTGGCCGTTTCTCTGTTCTGCCTCGCCGTGGCGTTTGTGCTATTTTGGTTTGTTCGTGCTATTGACAGCAATGCCAACAGCATTCGTACCAACCTGGTCGTTTCGCTGTTTGCTGCTTATGCTGCATTCACTGCTGGCATTGACAGAACTGAACAGTCATTACAGGTACTTTGTGTTTTTGTGCTAGATGACGTTTAACACCATTAGTTTTATATGCTTCTTCCTTTCATAGGAGTTAGCAGAGAAGGCATTGGGCTTCTTGAGTCGTCCCTTTCTGAATTTTTTTTATCTGTGCACCATAACAAGAAATGTCTTAGAAAGTAGTTAGTTTTTTTGGATGTGAAAGTGAGAGTGCAACAGTAGTTGAGAAATATCTTTGTTCAACGTGTTCAGTGCATAAATTAGTGAAGAAAATGCCGTTATTTTGTTATTTAATTCTTATCATGATTATAATTGCATTTGACCTTACCATTTGCAAGAGCTGCTTTTTTCCGTTTAATTTGATTTTGATGTGTCAGGCATATTTAATAGAAAGTTTATTACCAACTAGAGAAAAGTTAGTCATTTGGTTTATTGGCAAATGAATTCCAGTTGCATTGGCAGTATGCCTTCATTCTGTGCAGCATGTTTTCCGGCAAATACGATGCAATTACCATGCTAATGTGGTGCTAATGAAGCATGATGAATGTGCTTTTGGCAGGTGCTCTGCACACTAATTGCTGTTGTCCTGCATTTCTTCTTTGTCTGCGCTTTTTGTTGGATGTTCGTGGAGAGTCTTCACATTTACCGGCGAATGACCGACATCCGTGATGTCAACCACGGACCTATGAGATTCTACTACATTCTCGGCTATGGTTAGGTTTTGCTGATTTATCTTCTTATTCTATTCATATTCATCTTATGTTTTATTGGTGATAGAGTTACTTATTTGACTTATTGCTGTTTTGAATTGAGTTTGTTATAGCGGCTGGTTGCCGGTGTGGCATACATTATTCAACCAGCGAAAGAATATCTGGTTAATTGTTTTGCAGAAATTCCGTGGCTGGGCGAGACTGGTTATTCTTTGTTGAGTGATAGCTAAAATGTTGAACGTTTAGGTCTACATTTATTTACTTGACTGCGCCATTATGATGTTATCTGTTGATGATGTTTATGATCGAGAAACGTTTGCTGGTTTTTTTTGCAGTAATTCCTGGTGTCGTTGTCGGACTCTCAGTCGGCCTCGACACTGAAGGATATGGCAGTCAACAAAGGTGTGCTTCAACCAGATTGCTTCTTTAATATATAAATAACTGTATTTAGCTTACGATAATTACAGTAGATTGTACTCACAGACATTGCATTAGAGGTTTTTTTATGTTTTTTTATGTTTTTTTAATGTTTTTGCCAGACTTTGTTTGTCTGTCTGTCTGTCTGTGTGTTAGCAAGATAACTCAAAAAGTTATAGATGGATCTTCCTGAAATTTTTGAGGGTATGTCGGGAATGGCACAAACTACCAGTGATTCAATTTTGGGGGTGATCTGGAAGGAATCCTGGATTCTGGATCACTTTGTAATTTTCGTTACCATTGCTTTCAATGAGGCATAAGGGAAACTGCTGCAAAACCGAAGATGGTGCTGCCACCTAACGAACAACATTGTCGTGGCGGAGGTGCGCGGGCTCTGACTGCTTTCTGGTTACGAGAATGCGCAACTAAAATTTACTTTTGACATTTGTCTCAGTCTAAACTCAGAGAGAATCTTGCTAGTTCAGTTGACATGTTCATAGACTTATTGTTATAGAAATGTTTCATTTTATGGGTTAATTGTTGGCATCAAGTGTTGTCGGTTTTGCAGTTTCGGTTTTGTAATAATTAATTTTTTTGACATATTTGATATTGTGACACAGCTGCTGGATGCGCTCGGGGGATCTGCTGATCTGGAGTCTGGCTGGGCCCATCTGCTTTATACTTATTGTATGTTCACCACTGCATTCTGATGTTATGTGTTCATGTGAAACCTTGTTCCGTAAGATATATGGATCATCTTTTATGTTGATTTTTGTGAGATTCTTAAGCATATAATGTGCCAGGTAATGTTATTATTGTAAAAGTATAAAAATATTTGTAGGAGAAACATGAATGATGTTTCATGTCTTGACTCCAATTAATGCTTTGGCCATGAGTACACATTCAGCACATGTTGGGAGCAGAGTTGTTTCTGGCTTTTTTGTCAGCTTGCCAGGTCCATCAAGTTTCTATATGCTGTTAATTTTTTCTTGTTTTTTTTGGTTTAATTTCTTTGATATGGATATTTTTTCCTTTAATTTGCACAACAGTGACCAGAATATGGCAGCATTCTTTTCTAATTTGTTTAGTTGTTACTAAACATTTTTGTCATATTTTACTATGCTAGTAATTATTTTGTTATTGCATTTGTAACATGTTGTTTCAGGCAAATGTAATTGTATTCACTGCGGCATGGTACACGTCTTATCAGGGACATTTCAGACATGCTGATGTCGACTCCAGCTATCTCAAGTACATCTTCGCTTATACTTGTTTCGTTTTAATCACAAACCATATATTGAAAGTGTTGTTTAACATCAGTTACACTGCAACTGTTTACGTAATTGTATAAGCCTTGTGAATTTATACAAACACTCGTGTCCATTGTAGTGGCTATTTCCTGGTCCCGACAAATGGAGGTTGGTTTTTTATTTTTTTTGCTTTTTTTCTCCGCATGTTCCTAATCTGTGCAACTTTCAGAACAGGCCAAAATTTTTTCATTATATCAACACTATTCGAGCAAGGCTTGTTTGGCTAGCATAATTTTCTCTACTGTTGTACATTGCTTGATTCCATCAGATTTTCTGCAATGTTGAATTTAGCAGATTCAGACAAACAGTTGAATGTAGCAACATGATATTGCTGCAAGTAAACATTCAGATTTCATATGTAGATAACTAAACTAAACTAAAAACTGAATTTAAATTGTTGTGTGTGCATCGTTTACCAGTATTAGTTTGAATTTTTTTTTGTATTTAGCATTCAGTTATATTTGCCATTCAGTTTTGAGTGAGCAAATTAGCACTGCTCTTTACTTTTTCAATACCTTATTTTTGTGCAGACTTGGGATGCAGTTCCATCTTACTTGCACGTGATCTTGCACTGTGTACACCGTGTCCGGAAAAAAACATTCTGGACATTTTTGATTGTATTAATAATATAACTGAATGCTAAATACAAAAAAAAATTCAAACTAATACTGGTAATATTGATGTCAAAAAATATTAAAATCTGATAATACTTAAGTATTATCAGATTTTAATATTTTTTGACATCAATATTTA
>Ga0209671_1000761_pt1 | contig 23561 bp, 17 predicted proteins | sample WorMetHERISLAND2_2_FD_187401 | JGI IMG/M metagenome (GOLD analysis project Ga0209671, IMG submission 187401) | Marine gutless worms symbiont microbial communities from Max Planck institute for Marine Microbiology, Germany - Olavius geniculatus... | ecosystem: Host-associated > Annelida >... | reverse complement strand
GGTCAGAACTAGGCCGAATTTTATAATGCCGGTCCAAAATTTTGGGGGGCGCACCCCAAAAAAATTTCAGGGGCCAAAAACATGCAAAATTTGGCCCGATTTCGGACGACTTCGAAGTTCGGTGGTAAATATCTCCGAAACGGATGAAGATGTTCAAAATCAAATAGTCATTCCGTCTATGGCGATTCATCCTGCGTTAGGCAAAGCAAGTACGGCGAAGTTTGGTCCAGTGACCTTGGAGATTTAGATGTGAAATCGTACCCCCCTAAAGCGCATTTTTCGGAAGACCATATTTCGGCCCCTTGAGGGTGCTGCGCCCCCAAATTTTTACACATGCTAGAGAATCACCAAGTCTTACTAGCGCACCCCCATCGGGGGCGGGGGCCCCCCTTACAACTTTTTTCAAAGGGTGGTCAAAAATTGGCTTAAAATGTAGCGTATTAGACGAAGGATCTTTGGATCTCCAAAGGGAATAGCTTCATGAGACTTTGCCACGTGACGTGCTGCTAGATGGGGGTGATAACGCAGGTACAACTTTTAGGGGGCACCGCCCCCTTAAAATTTGGGAGTGCAAAAAACGCGCAAAATTTAGTACGTTTAACGACAACTTTCGACTTAGAGCGCAAATATCTCTGAACTGTATAGGGATATCGACAAGCGGTAAACGGCGTTATCAAATACAGTTAATTCCGCGTTGAATAAAAAAAATTAGAACTTCAGTCCACTAACATCAGAGATTACGTGGCTAATGTTTACCCACCAAAATCAAATTTTTCGGAAGGCCATATTTTGGCCCCTAGGGGGTGCTGCGCCCCCAAATTTTTACAGGCACTAGATAATGGCCAATTTTTAGTAGCGCACCCCTCACCGGGCGCGGGGGCCCCCCTTACATCTTTTCTCAAAGGGGAGTCAAAAATTGGCTTAAAATGCAATAAAGGAGCACTTATAACTTCAAAGTTAGGGGGTGTAGCCTGACGAAACTTTGGCACTTGACGCGCCTCTAGGTGGGGGTGTTAACGCAAGTACGAAGTTTGGGGGCACCGCCCCCTTAAAATTTGGGAGGGCAAAAAATGTCCAAAATTTAGTACGTTTTACGACAACTTTCGAGTTTGACCGCAAATATCCCTGGAATCGATGAAGATAGTGACAAAATCTAAACGGCGTTGATGAGAACTATCTTTTCGGCGTTGAACAATGAAAAATTTGTGAAATTCGGTCCACTACAAACAAAGTTATAAGCGCTCACGTTGACCTACCCTAAGTCGACAATGCGCGTTTGGCGTATGCCAATGCATTTGAGTTCGGGCTATGTGACTTTGATGCCGGGAAAATTTTACCCCTTCCCCTCTAATTTCCCCCAATCGGACTTAGGGCGCTGGGCGGACTCACGTTGGGCTTTGCCCCAAATTTGTAGTTTTATTTAAAAAGTTTCATTTCATCAATATTTAATTGTCTGTCTATTATCCAGAAACATCCTGCACAAATTTGTGGCTTCATAACGATTGCTGACTCGCAAACATTTTATCAACAGTCTGTATTCAACAGTAAAACCCGAAATTTACAAATGCGGAAATATGACGTCAGCATGATGTCATCAGTGGCAAAGAATATCTAACTTTTTCAACAATGGAGCATTTGTTTTCTCCTAAACGTTCCCTGAAAATTTTGTGGAAATCTGAACATTTTCCATGGAGATATACAAGGAAACATGAGTGAGTGTTTTTTTCTGAACACAGTGCATAAACCATCTCTATATATAACCAAAACCAAGCTGAACTCAGTCTTCTGTCTTCTCGAGGTGGATGAATCTCGTATTGGCTGGAGTTGAGGTGCGGTGCATTCATCTGTGTCTGGTGGCAGGTAACACTGTGTGATCCCATATGGCAGGTGACGCTCCGCAGCTTTGGGATGGTTTTTCTATGAAAAGTTACGTGCCTTCTATAGTTTGAGTTGTTGTTGTGATTGGCAGACCAAGCTGGTTGGTTTATTGGATGCTGATGTGTATGGTCCTTCTGTACCAAGGATGATGAATCTCAAGGGACCAGTGCCACTAAATAAACGTGAGATTTGCTCTTTACTAACTTTTGTTCTGCAATCGTCACTGTCAGCTTTGCAGAAATCTTGTTTTGTGACAGTAGATAGACACTAGATGGTGGGACATTATAAAAAAATTATGCTTCTGCCCTGGGAAATCTAAACACCGATTTTTTCCTACACTTTTTGGTTTAGCCTTAGGTTTGAGATTGTGTCTGCCATCTGTTTTTCTGTAACACATGCATCGCTTTGTGGCTAAATGATATGTTTTACTAGAAATCTGAACAAATAAATACAGTTGCCCAACGACTACCCTCTGCAACTTGGTTTTAGTTGGATCAAGTTGGACCCCTCTCCAAGCCCATTATCTCTAAATTGGGGTACTAACTGCACCCAAATCCTTTATTAAGCGAATTGCTTACTAGTAATATGTTGAGGGTGTTGCCAGAAGTTTATGTTTGCAAGTTATGTAAGTAAGGAAATTATGTTTACATTTGCACACTTTTGGAATGGGATGCAGCAAAGGGTCGGCCACCTCTGGTGACAGCTGGACTTTTTTTTTGTTTTGGAGTTAGAAGTTTGTATTGGGCAGACAGACAAGACCGATATGGTAATAGAGCTTACGATATTATGATGGCCACGTGTGATAGTACAGTGTTGCATAGTGTTTGCTGTTGACGAGTTGATTTGAGGTTTTTTAAGCGCAAGAGCCAGCATAGCTAGCTATAGCACGTATTCGCTATGGTAATTCTGTCTTGGTGTCTGTCACAACCCGGTACCGATCGGAGCCCAGGTGAGATAGAGACTTCTGGTTTTTACCATATGATAGCTCAGAGTCTCTAGTATTTTGCGACAAACTTTTATGCTGCTGGGTAAAGGTGGTCCCCACGAACGAGGGGGAGAAAGAGGTACACCCCCTTGAAAAGCGTTATTTTACCGTTATTGGCTCTTCTAACATGAAAATGGTTGCAGATGGGCACAGACATGCTGCTTAACATAACAAGCACTGGCGACGGGCTTCTTAGGATTGTCAACATTGTTGACCTTGATTGACCTTGAACCCTAAAAATATGGGTTTTTAGTGATTTTTTACTGAAAAAGAGTGAAATGCGACGAAATGGATGGAGATAGACCAAGATTACCTGCAAACAGGAACTGCTATAGGCTCTCGCGCATTTCATGAGCATTAGCTCAGATTTCTTGTGTTGTTTGCTGAATATTCCAGAACAACTGATGGAACCATTGGTCAACTTTGACATCAAATGGCAAGTACACTTACACAGTTAAAGATATATTGGATTTTTTTGGTAAACTCACCTAAAAACCGCTAAAATTTTACAGAAAAAACCCACTTCAAACTTGATACAATTTTAGTTTCTTGTTCCACTAATAATGAAATATTTTATTATGGCTAAGTTTTTGAAACATCTAAACCTACAGAATTGCAAATATTGGTATACACGTATTTTAGCTGTGTGAATGAAGCAACTGAAAACTTATAGAAATTCTAGAACCTATCAAGTTGGGTTTTTACAAAAACTTCATAAATCCAATAAAAAAAAACTTAGTAGGCTGGGCTTTTAAAAAATTTTGGTTTATTCATTTTCTTTGTTGCAACTCCCAAGATAATAATTATACAGAGTGAGTCAAAAAATGTTGCACTTTACTTTTGTCCATATCTTTGCCAATTATTGACCGATTTTCAAAATTCTTTCACTGGCACACTCTGCAGACAATTTGCAATTATAATGTGATTGTTATATATCTCACCACATGGTAAATGCATCTCTACACCGCCTTGTGAAGTAAAAATGTAAGCAGAAACTAATGATAATAACAAAAATTTAGGCAAAATGAGAAAAACACTTTAGACCAACATTGCGATGAATGATCCGTATGACACTAGACTGCGTTAGACCCACAATTGCATTATTGCAAATTGTCTGCAGAGTGTGCTAGTGAAAGAATTTTGAAAATTGATCAGTAATTGATGAAGATATAGACAAAAGTAAAGTGTCGAGTGTAAAAAGTAAAGTTAAGTGTAAAGTGTCATGTTTTTTGTGGCCCACGGTGTAGTTCGTTTTGTAAACATCATGTGTGGTATTTGATTTCCAGTGCAGATTCCTAAAGATTTTTTGACTTCTTGCACAGACTGAGAAGAATATGCAGCTGGATTTTTTTTACAGCAACACATAAAGGCAAAAAGATTAGTACAGTAAATGAGTATTTTGTTTTAGTAATTTGCACGAGTAACATTCGTTAGTAAACACCTTTTAACATTTATGTTTTTTTACAAATTGTCTGGTGATGTTAAGCTTATTTCCAATATGTGTGCGCAGCATGTCGATGGGGTTTCTGCTGCAAAATGAAAGTGATCCGATAGTCTGGCGTGGGCTGATGGTGATGTCGGCCATACAGAGGCTGCTGCGCCAGGTACGCTTTATTAATAACAGTGATAGAATATACTGATGATACCGTAGAAGATCTGGACTTTCAGTAAAATGTTTTAGGCCTTTTAGATTTGTGTTTATGCACGAGCTGAGAGCATAAAAAGACTTTCCGAATAATAATAATAATAGTAATATTCAACATGTGTTATATGCAACATGACGGTGTCAGTCGTAACCACAGTTTTCTGTGGCAAGATTTTTTTTCAAAATTTGCATGTTATTTCATCAGATTTCACAGCTTATGATGGCAAATCTTTCTTACTTTGCAGTGTTTTATCTACTTGATTACTTCTAGATTATGATTTTGACTCTGTAGTCTGTAAATTAGATGTTCAATAATTTGGTTCTACTTCACCAGTGTCTTAGATGTTTTCTGTTCATCTTCTGTGTTTGGTGCTCCCAACTCGAAGACTAAAAGCTGCATAAAAACCAAAATTTGTGTGAATGTTTCTTAATGCAGGAGGGCCCAATGTGTCATTTTTATGCGCAACAGCAGGTACCATCGCAATTCTGTCCGTCTGTCTATCTGTCACACGGGTGGATCAGTCAAAAATGGTGCAAGCTAGGACCACCAAATCTTCAGCATCGGTTGCCTGGAAGACTCTAGTTTCAGGATCAGTAAAGCTTTTCTATAAAACTCGAAAGGGGTCACCCCGATCGAGGGTGCTAAATGAGAGGGGGTAGGAAAAATTTGCGATTTTCAGCCAATACTGAAATTCATGTACTGGTTATGGAGCTAGGCATCATTCGCTGTCGAGTCTAAATGAAACATTGTTGTGAGCTTAGATTTTGTTCGCACCGGGCCTTCACACATGCATTGCTGTCGCGCATTCCCCTTTGCATTAGCTGGGTTTTTCTTGTTCAATTTAAAAGTCAGGGTTAGGTTTAGAGTTGCACTGCTCCAGCTTTACTTTTCATGTGAATTTTGAAAGCCATATCCTAGACAGAACAGTTATAATCGAGGATTAACCTGTTTAGGTGAGCTGTGGTCTGTTGCATTACCTGGTCGCCAGTACTTCTAGAAATACTACTACAACTGCTATAGCCACTACTACTACTGCTACTATTACTACTACTACTAAAAAACTATTATTACTTCTACTCCCACTTTATGTACAGGTGAGCTGGGGTGCATTGGACTATCTGGTTGTTGACATGCCTCCAGGCACAGGAGACACTCAGCTGACCATGTCTCAGAACATTCCCATCGATGGTCAGTTTTTGCTCATCATTATTACTACTAGTACAATTACTACTACTATTCAGTACTACTGCTACTAATAGTATTACTACAACTATGCAACAGACAATTCGCTGACTGTGTCTCAGAATACTCCTATTGATGGCCAGTTTTTACTCTTGTTACTATTACTATCAAAGTTGCTTCAAAGCTGCTTCAATTTCTGTCCAAGTAGCATTGATTTTGACTATTTGGGTCAGCTCAGCCTTGCATCCGTCTGTGATAGGTGATTTGAGTACCAGCCCGCTTGGCTGGAGTTAAGGCAAGGTGCATTTACTTGTGTCAAGTGGCAGGTAAAACACTATGTGATCTTATATGGCAGGTGACGCTCTATAGCTCTGAGACATTTTCCCATGAATAGTTATAAACTTTTTTTAGCGGTTTTAGCTGACAAAAAGTTTGTTCTGTGTTCAAGGCACTGCTGTGCTGAATGTCACATTTCACAACTTCGTGTACTACTAATACTGGTGCTGCTACAACAACAACAACTACTACTAGTACTACTATTACAACTGTTGTAGGGGCAGTGATAGTTACAACACCGCAAGACATAGCTCTGTTGGACGCTCGCAAGGGGACGGAGATGTTTCGTAAAGTGGATGTTCCAGTCCTTGGCATTGTACAAAACATGAGTTTGTACGAGTGCCCCAACTGTGGCCACAGAGAACACATCTTTGGTCAGGATGGAGCACGGTCGCTGGCTAGCGACGTCAACACTGAACTACTAGGTTTGTCACACTGCTACTGCTGCTGCTGCTCTTACTGACATCACATTTCACTTTTTAACCTTACTGCTGTTCACACAAGTTAACATGAAATAATTCTAATGCTGCAAAGTTATACGTTGGTGCTAATTTCTGTTTGCTTAGCCCCTAGCTTACACTGCAAGACCACAGATATGGGATAGTTTATCACTAGGGCGCACAGTTTTCTGTGAGCCACAGAATTTGCCCTTTTCCGTGGAATTTTGATATTGCTGCAGAATTTTGCGGAATTTTGCAGAAGTTAAGAAATGACCGATGATTAGTAAGTGTATGATCGTCGGCTTGATAACATAATTAGACTAACTATATCACGGAGAAAAATCAAACTGAACTGAATAAAACTGCGTCTCTACTAATAATTACCATAGTAATACGGCACAATCGTAAATTAACACAATGCGACTAATTGACAAATTGCACTTTTGAAAAGAAAAGAATCAATAATTTTTTTGTCTGTTTTGTCACAACTGAGCACCATGCCAGCCTCAAAAACTTAAATTTTTTAACAGAATAGAGCTTAGTTTACTGACAAACGGAAGGCCGCAGTAAGCCACGGAATTTTGACAATTTTGCCGCTATGAGCCATGGAATTTGGCAAAATTTTTCCGCAGAAAACTGTGGGCCCTGTTTATCGTGCAGTGTGCCTGTTTACACATCGGCTTTTGCTGGTGTGTCTGGCAGTAATCAAGTTGCTTATATGCCGTATGCATAGTATTTTTAACTTCTGCAGGGTTCCCACATGTCCTGAAAAGTCCTGAAAAAGTCTTGAAATTTGACTTTTTATTTTTTCAGGACCTGAATAGTCCTGAAATTGGACATGGGTGATTGGGTGCTTTAAACGTCACGAAAAAGTCCTGATTTTTGCTAGTGTTATCCTGAAAAACCAAGATACTGAATCCCTAATTTTTTTCCAGTATTATTTGTGCTGATTTTAGAGACGTTTTTATATAAATATTATGTGCTTTATTGACATACAACATTAGTCTGTCAGGTAATACTTCATGTATCATGTTTTCTCACTAAAATAACTCAGATGCTTGTAGTTTAGCGAAGTGCGTCGATGGGTTTTTTTGGTTTTATGGTGCTGAAAAAGTCCTGAAAAAGTCCTGAATTTTGACTCTGTCATTTAAGTGGGAACTCTACTTCTGCTTCTCTCATATTTTTACATTTTTCCCATCTGTGTCATTTCCATAATTTCCATAATTTCCTGCACTGCTGCTTTTTACTTTCTTTACTGTAAAATATTTAGTACAGTATAATGCTGACCTATTTTTAAAAATTTTTAGCCGACCATACTTAAGTAACAGTCGAACTATTGGCAAGGTTGTCGTCTGTCCGTCTGTCTGTCGTCTATCATGGATATATTGTGGCTAAGCGTTAGGTCATAGGGGAAAACTTTTTACACAAATAATTAACCATGTGCCATAGACCTAGGCTTGCAAAATTTCAGCGATTTAGTGCAAGGGGAACATTTTCAGATTCGGGGTTGAATAGATGGGGGTTGGAAAAATGCGCATTTTCAACGGAAAACTGGCCATATCTCGGAAACGGTGAGAGGAATGGCCAAGGTTTCTATAAGTCACTAATAGGAAGTGGCATACACCCTTTCAGATGAAATGAAAATCATAATCCTTGGATGACCTTGAAGGTCACTGACAACCAGCATGGTTGGCTTTCCTAGCGATAGCTGGGCTTCGTGTTAACATCTGACCAACATTTTTTGCTTAGTAGATTGCTGCAGATATTAAATATGCATACCTGTACATGTCATTTCTGGCACAATGGTAACATAATTTTTGCAGCTAAATAGACACACAGACTTATATTTAGGAGTTGAGATTTGAGAATGTCCTGTTTGCAGACAACTTCTTGTATAGATTTTGTACAACAATTTAATTTTGTATAATTGTCTTTTCAGTGCTAGGATATGTGAATGTTATGCTGTGTCTGGTTTGAGTTATCAGTTGTGTTGTCTGGAATAATGCATACTATCTGTCTGTCTGTCTGTACTGTAGCCGACATTCCATTGCACGTCGGTATTCGACAGACGTCGGACGAAGGAAGCCCCATCGTTGTCTCTCAACCAGACGGTGCCCAGGTCAGTTGAAACTTTTGTGATGTTGTGATTCTAAAGAATGAAAATGTTAATGGCTTAGGTTGTCTTAGTCTATAGCTCTTAATGTTTTTCCAGTCTCAGCTACGAAGCATCACCTACCATATGGGATCACACAGTGTTACTTCCACTAAACACAGGTGAATGCATCATACCTTTACCCCAGCCAGAGAGAGTGGTACAGTCATCTCCACTTATATGCAGTCGGTTATAAGCACACTCTGCTTATTTGCACGACGTGCGTCTAGTCCCGTTTGAGTTTATGCTAGTTTATGCTATGTCAATGGCAGTCAACTTCGCTTATAAGCACCAGCCATATATGCACAATTCGGCTATAAGCACGCACTGTTTTGGTCCCAGTGCTTACATTTATATTTCACAAGGTAGTGTAGAAACGCAATTATCGTGTGGTGGGATATATAATAATCACACTACTGCAAATTGTCTGCAGAGTGTCAAAGTGAAAGAATTTTGAAAACTGGTCAATAATTGGCGAAGATATGGCCAAAGTAGTGGCACGTTTTTTATGGCCCACGGTGTACATATGGGCAGCCTAAAAATGCAAGGGCGATTGCCAGCAGCATTTGAAGATCAAACCCTAAAGACAGCTAAGCGCACAATAATTGCATTTCTGCACTACCTTGTGAAATATAAATGTAAGCAAAAACTTAACGATGATAGCAAAAATTTTGGCAAATGAAAAAAACGCTTCAGATTAACATTGCGATGAATGATTCGTATGACACTAGCTCGTGTTATACTCGCACAGTCTAGTGTCTTACAGACCATTCACTGCAATGTTGGTCTGAAGTGTTTTTTTATCAATTTTACCAAAATGTTTGTTTGTTATTGTCGTTGTGTGCATGTATGCATATTTCATTGATATTTCACAACATAGTGTAGACACGCATTTACGGTGTGGTGGGATGTATAATAATCGCATTATCACAAACTGTCTGCAGAGTGTGCCAGTGAAAGAATTTAGATAATCGGTCAATAATTGGCGAAGATATGGACATAAGTAAAGTAGCACGTTTTTTTGGCCCACCCTGTAGTAACAGGCGGCCTTACGTTTTTGCTGTGTTTTTATTTTACACTTTTTCTCCAAAACCAGACAGCATGCCAAGACCAAAATTGGGCGGAAGGACGATCCTTATTTGGTAGGAATGGAGTGGCCAAATTTCAGCAAGATCCGTTGAGGGGTTTTGGAGGAGGGGTATTTCAGATTTCCCACAGCACCAGTTGCTTCACATGTTTAATACTGTCTGTTGCTAACTTTAAATATTAGTTGGTGATAAATTTAATTGTTTCAGATGTTCCCCTATTTTATACAACTCATGGGTATGTGATAAATTGTTGCAGGCAGCAGCTTTCAAGGATCTGGCCTGGAAAGTTGTGAGCAAGCTGCCTCCGCCCGCGGATGCGTTTTATCCACGGTCACGTGGCAGCAGCTAGGAAGCTACTAGCCCTGTCTTTCAGTCAGATTGGGTGCGTTTGTGGTGTGGCTGTACCGTCAGCTGGAGATCAGTGGTGTGTGATGCCAGAGCACAAGTTGAACCAACAAGCGGCAGTCTGACATGATGATGACACAAAATGTCTCAGAACTAAAATGAATGGGTTAAGTCATGAGCATATCCAAGAATTTGCGTTGGGAAGGCACTCGTGAGGCCTAGGGGGCTGCTCTAACCTCCCCAGTGGGATTCCGAGACCAAAAATAACAAGTAATTTGAGCAAAGCTCACGTGACGCACGATAGCAGTGGTCCTGTTACTTTGGCAATCTGTGTAGGCCTACAGCAATAAGATAGTAATGCATCTTGAAAGAGTACTTAAATTTGAGGCCTCCGTATGGAAGACTCCTTGAATTTAAGACAACAAAACTTAGATTCTTAAAAATGTACCTTCTATGCTAAAAATGTCTTATGCAGGTTGTCCAGGTCCATCTCCAACCATTTCAGCACAACTCACTCTTAAAATGTGTGTCGAAGCTGGAAATCGCAAAAAAAATTCACTAAAAACTTTTATTTTGAGGGCTCAAAGTCATTCAAGGTCATCGATGTTGATAAATCTAATAAGCCTGTCACCAGTGCTTGTTATGATAAGGAGCATGTCTGTACTTATCTGCAACCGTTTTCACACTATACGAGCCAATAACGGCAAAATAGCATCTTTTTATGGGGGTACCCCTCTTTGACGCCCTCGTTGAAGGGGAACTCCTGCACCCAGGGGCACGAAATTTTGTCACGATAAACTAGAGACCTGGCGGCAGCCCACGGTGAAAATTCCGTGATCCTAGCTTGCAACGTTTTGACACAATACAGCAGTGTGACGGACAGACGGACGCCCAGACTATGGCTAATACACGCGAAGCATTCTGCTATCGCACATAAAAATGCGACTATTTTCCCCCAGTGCTCCTCCCTGGTTATGCCCATGGTTAACCTAGTCATTCCGGCTGTGACATACATGGACAGAGATGTCACGTTTGTGAATAAGACAGTTGTGAGATTAGGTATTTATGTTTCTCTGAGATGCACAACTTCATACATCTAAACTGACATGATTGCATAAATTACTCTATTTTCTTATGTGTTCTTTTTTGTGAGTCCGAAGACTGAAACCGCTCAACAGGTGTTTATATGCATAGCAGGCATTTTATATGTAGTGTCTGATTTGTCCAGGGTGGCCACTCTCCAGTCATGACCAAATTCCTTGACTTTTCCCGGACTTTTCCAGACATTTTAAGGGAACATAGATGGAGTATTGCCCCTCGCAACAGTAGCGATATGATGTCTATTGGCAACGATTTTAATTATTTTTTAGAGAATTAACTGACCAAATTTAATGCAGTTTAAACAATAAAGGCAAACAAAAGCGGCTTACTGGCACCACAAATTTAAAAGTATGGGAGTACAAGTCTGCGAGCGAAGCGAGCAGAAAAAATGAAAGTTGAATGCTGTAAATTAAGCTGCATTTGACCTCAAGGCAATAAAGCTATTTAGCAACCCTTGAAGGGTTACCCTTCTGCAGATGATGTCACAGTTTCCGAATATGGCTGAAGCCATGAAAAGGGAAAAGTGAGTACTTTAAACCTGATTTTTAGGGTATTAAGATGTGTTAGCAAAGATATTGACAAATTAGCACTTTATAACAGTTACATAAAATGATGCGACTTGGACTTTAAAAGAAACATATAAAACACACAGTGCAGCACTACTTGAGAAATAAAACCACAAAATTAAAACACGGCCAAAAGAGGTACAGCTGCTCTTTTTCATTGAAAATATCAGCCAAATATGCATGAAAATGTAGGAAGACACCTGTATAAAAAAACCTTTGTCACAAACCAAAACCTGAGGAAAGACACGAATAATTATGTTATTAAAACTGCAAATCTAAACTGCAAAACACAACATGAAAGTATACAGTGAAAAAAACAAAAACAAAAAAAACAAAGCAGGTTGATCATAAGTGTACTATAATAAGTTATGCTCGGTACATGTTACTTCTCAAATACATGTACCGGTACAAATTAAAAACAGCTATACAGATGATGCATTAAAAGACCTAAATTGCACACATCAGAAATGCTGTAAAAAATCGTTAAAAAATTTGCTGTGTGATACAAAACCATTGAAATCACATACTTTGGGGCAATTGCCCTCATCCTTCTCCCATCACAACACCATGGGTCAGATAAAAATACATTTTGGCAATTCAGTTGATGCATGCAGCACAGCTGTTTCATGACACGAGGCATAGCCAGAATTTTGCTGGGGAGGGGGTTGACCTTGTCCTTTCCCTGACCTTTATTTCCCTCCTGCTTCCCTTTTCCACTCCTATCTTTCTCTCCAAATTGACAAGAAAGTCTGGGTGAGTGCTCAGTAAGCCCCCACAGTGAGGCTCAGACAAATGCATATTGTCACACATTTGACTCTCAAAATGGACGATGTGCAACATTTTTCTACTTGTTCATGCACAATGCAAATAGCTGTGTTTTGCCGATTTGTCAAGTGAAATAAATTTCAGAACATTAGCTCCCCTTTTCTCTGTAAATACGGCCCAGATATCTGTTACATTTTTAAAAACATTGTAACATGTCATTTACATAATGAGACATCGTGGATTCGTTTGCGTTGAGTAGTGTGGCTGTGTGTAACAGTCACGGTTTAGTTGCTGTGAGCTGACATAAAAGTCGATGATGTTAGCTGCTGACTTGTTGCACGCCATTGCTGCGTTTGAGAAGAGAATACCTTCAGTCACGTGTACACCGCTAGGCTCATGAGCGTGGCCAAACATGTGTACACTCGGCCTAAACACACACACACAGAGAACACTATCAATTGTATATACCTCTAGCTCTGTTGGTGTAACACTACACTCAGCCTAAAGTAACTAAACATATCAAAGCCACACAAGCCACAAGGAATACACATAGTGCAGTACTGTATAGAAGTTCATTTACAAAAAAAACACATTTTTACAAAGAAATAATTAACAAATATCACATCAGCAAAGTGATTTTCATCATCCACAAATGTCACTCTGCAGTCTGCAGTGCAGAATGTGTCACAAAATATATTTCTTCATGTAAAACCTTTATGCATAAGTACCTTTTAAATATTTAGCACAAGAGGCCAAGAGCAAATACTTTTTTACTCTTTCGAATTAATTTTTATGGCATCCCTGAACATAACAGTGAACAACAAAGTTAACTTGCCTGATGCGATGCAGAACTTCATCCAGGAGAGAAGGACAGCCGAAGTGCCTGAAGACTTTGTGACAATCCTGACACAGCTCACAATGCCGTGACACATTCAGCATGTGTTTGTTGCTGCCGAGATCTGCCACACCAAAAGGTGGACTGTGCGTGACCAGGACATGTGTGTCTTCGGGTATACTCTGCCAGCGTGATGGTAGACTGGAACAGGAAACGGCAAATGCCCTAGCATTGGAGTTGTGCCTCAGTACATTCCAGGGGCTGCCATAGAAGTTGATTCCGTGGACAGAGATGGATGCATCCTGGAGGTATATACAGCTTGGAGCAAGAAGTGATACTGTGCGCTCTCGAGGCTGTCTCGGAAAGTTCGTCTCATGGTTACCGGCAACAAAGATTTTGGTCTCATGTGGAAGACCTGCAAGATAGTTACATTACAGCAACAAGCCTTTGTTCAGTTTATTGGTACTTCAGTCAATGTTTTAAGTTTAAGCAAAATCAGATACACTTAAAAGCAAGCTGTGGCAAGTAACTGTTCTTAATTATTAACAACACTAAAGTCTGGCAGCATCAACAGCTTGTTAGTCCGCCCGGAAACGATAGTTTTCGGGAGTACTTAAGTTTTACCCCAGATATTCTAAAAAACTTTTTTTAACGTGAGATCTCCAAGATGTGTGGGCCGACTGGCGTGAAAGTTTGCACGGTGTTCAGTACTAGGCCCAATTTTATAATGCCGGTTCAAAATTTTTTTTGGGGGGGGGGCACACCTCAAAAAATTTCAGGGGCCAAAAACATGCAAAATTTGGCTCGATTTCGGACGACTTTGAAGTTCGGCGGCGAATATCTCCGAAACGGATGAAGATATTCAAAATTGGATAAATACTTTATCTACCGCGATTCCTCCCGCATTAGACGAAACAAGTCCAGTGAACTTTGGTCCACCAATTACGGAGATCTCCATGTGGAATCATACCCACCCATATCGACTTTTTCGGCCCCTAGGGGGTGATGCGCCCCCAAATTTTTACACGTGCCATAGAATGACCAAGTCTTGCTAGTGCTCCCCCCACCGGGGACCTGGGTCCCCTTACAATTTTTTTTCAAAAAGGGGTTCAAAATTTGCTTAAAATGTAGTAAAAGAGTGCTTATAACTTTGGAGTTAGGGGTGTAGCCCAAAGAAACTTTGGCACTTGATGTGCCTCTAAGTTGGGGTGTTAATGCAAGTACAACTTTTGGGGGCACCACCCCCCCTTAAAATTTGGGACGGCAAAAAACGTTCAAAAATCGGTGCGATTTAAGACAACTTTCGAGTTTGAGTGCGAATATCTCTGGAATGGATAAAAATAGCGACAAGATGTAAACAGCGTTAACGAGAACGACCTTTCCGGTGTTGAACTAAAAAAAATTTGTGAACTTTGGTAAACTACGAACAAAGTTATAAGCACTCATGTTGACCTACCCTAAGCCAACAATGCGTGTTATGCATATGCCAGTGCATTTGAGTTCGGGCCACATGACTTTGGTGCCGGGGAAATTTAACCCCCCACCCCCTAATTTTTCCCCCAATCGGACTTAGGGTGCCAGGCGGACTCACGTTGGGCTTTGCGCAAAATTTCTAGTTATTAATCTAAAAAGTGGATTTCAAAAATAAGCTGTTTTGATGACAATATGAAGTAAATGTTGTATGGCGCATCTCGAATAAGTGAGAGAATGCTGAAAAAAGTCAAAGTCCTCAGCAGTTGCATAGCACTGCTTATATCAGCCAAGACTTGTAAAAAGGTAAAAAATGGTAAAGACTTGTGACCTAGTGACAAAAAGTTTATGGAACAATAAATGCTCAACTAACATTTTTAAAACTGCGTACGCATGTAACTAACCTGAGAAGAACGTACTAATAGCTGCAATCTCCGACAAGTAGTCATTCTCTCTCAAGACTGAACGGGTAAATTGATACTTGTCAAAGTCACCGGAATGGACAAGGATATCACCATTGGGAATCAAGCTGTCACTGATGAAACCATCGTGCATGAGATGAGTATCAGATATATGCACAATACGAACTACATGGGATGCTGGGTCATTCAGATCACCAACACGATGCACTGTTGCTGCTGAATTCATTACGCACTGACCATAATTACACACACAGTACAAAACAGCATCAATAACTGCCCACTTAACAGCTGTTCTCCAGTTTCACTCACAAACTAGGAAGGACATATTGGAGATTGGCAAAGTGATGCATCGCCAACCCCCTATGATGTACGGCTTAGCCACAATATATGCATTACAGAACATGACAGAGAGATGATAGGCAGTCAGACGACACATCGTACCCAAAACGTTTGACCTTAAGGTCAACAAAAAATTACCTAGCGTTGGCACTATAGCTTTTATCAGACCTGGTACTAAGCGAACGAACTGGCAGCTCGTTTCATTTCACTTCTGTTAACTTCACAAAGTGTACCATTGGAATTCAGTTCACTTCTGTTCTGTCACTTTGTACAAAACCCCAAAAGACTCAAGCATCGACTGCATAATGACTAGTGATTGCAATCCCAAGATTGAATTCTCAATCCCAAAATCTGGGATTAGAAATTTGTAATCCCGGGATCCCATTTCGGGATTAGGCCTACAGATTGGTCGTTATTTTGGTATCCTTGACTTACTTTATGCATACAATGTAGTATAGCCCCCCTACGGAAGGTATCCAAACTGTCGAGAGTGACGGTGACTGTCAGAATACAAATTAAGGTGCACATCACGGACCTGGTCCGCAGGTTTGGTCCGCACTTTACCACAGCCCCCTAATAATGACCAATTTGTACCATACCTCGCTTAAAAGAATTAAATTTTTGAGTTCTTAGCTAATTATTTCACGTTTACATTTGTTTCTTTATAAAAGCAAATAATTGTTGTACTTAAGGAGCTGCACACTTTAAACTGTCAATGACAGCATTTTAATAAATATCTCACCTTATGTCGTCGTATTTCACTTTTTCATCCAGAAGCACCTTACAGTAAACAAAGTGACGTCACGTCACTGTTTACTTTTTGGCAAAGAATATCTAATGTCATGCTTACCATTACCAAAGATGTGAGGTGCTTTTGGGCATTTTCGTGAATCGTGACAGCTAGCCACCAATCTATGTTCGCGTTCAATATCTATGTAAACAAACCATGACTGAGGAATTAGTGGTAGTGAATAGTGTTCTGAACTTTGTATTAATGTCGCTAATGCGTAGGAGTTGCGTAACGCTGTAGTAAAACGTTGTTTATTCAGAAGAGCAAGAGAGACGTACACGCGTTTGCGTGTATCTGTTGATAATGGCGCGAGTTCTACTGAGACAATCGTGGTGGAAACCCGTGGCACTGAGCCAACAATTGCGTGTCAAGTCTTCAGCCGTTTCTGCCCTCGGAACTTCGGAGCATATGCCTGAGTTAGATGTGCAGCAGACTTCCGGATTTACGGACGTTCCTTATGCGAGGTCTAAGATTGGAGCGTTCTTTCAGGAGCAGCTTCAACTGGGCAATCAGTTCACGGAAGACATAACACTGCAGAATTATCTCAAGAGACACATGCCTGCGCGGGTACAACTAATTGTCTGATATTAAATATGTTGACATTAAATAAGAGCAACATCTGGGAGCCAAAACCAAGACCAAAAGCTGAAGACCTCATCGAGTCCAAGGTCAAAACCCAGGCACCATTGACTCCAATATGATCAATTCCAGAACTAAAATGTTTTAGCAGCATCGGTACTAGGCTTTAGTTTTATAGCTAGAATGGTATACCCCGAACCAAGGTATACATACTTGAATCCAAAGACAAAAATGTGAGATTGGTACCAAGAGCAAAAGATTCAAGGAGACAGACTACAACTTTTGGTTAGGAGTGGAAACCAGTCTCAAAAGTAAGGTCATGGTTGCCTTTAACGAAAGACCCATTGTAATATAGAGCTGCAATACCGATTGTGCTTGTCACAATTGTGATAGTTTGCTACAAGAACTTGTGTTATGTTACTTTGTAGACCGAATGAATATGTCATTAACAATTGTAGATGATCGTGGACATATTTCCCGAGTTGGAGCAGTTTGGTCGGCGAGTGGCTGGTGATATCTATCGTCTGCATCGTGAGTGTGAGTTGAACCTACCTCGGCTGGAGCACTATGATGCATGGGGCAAACGAGTCGACAAAATTGTTACTAGTTCTGCATGGAAGCAGATGAAGCACTTATCTGCTGAGGAGGGGCTTGTCGCCATTGCCTACGAGCGGAAATATGCCGAGTGGAGGTTTTATCAAGTCTTGTTTGTTAGTTAAAAGTGTTTAATGTAAACTGTAATATTTGTTCTTCTGTTGAATGCCAATGGTGTGATGTTTTAGTGGTTAGGGGAAGAAATTTGAGTTTTTAAATCCTGGCTATTTTGCTGCTGTGTAATGACTAAGGGCAAATTGGTCACACTTTGTTTATATTACATGTACTGTACAGTTTATATCTTTCTTTATTTGTGATAGTGTTGCACTGAAATATCAGAGTTTATCAGATTCTTAAATTTGCTATGTGCGATGTACATTTTTTGTATGAGTTTTTGTCTGGCATTATTTAGTAATGTCATGTTACTTGCCCACATATGTGCAAAGTATGTTATTTATAACAGTTCGATGGTAATGCCATTTTGTCTGTTGAGTTTTGACTTGTATGATGTGTCTGTTGGCTGTAAGTTAACAACATCCAAAATCTACGTAACAAGGCATATGTACTTATCTGATGACTGATTGGCGATGCGTTCTGCTTGGGATATGTGCATTATAAACCGTTATGAGACATGTTTTACTTACCATACATCATGCTTTTTGAGTGAGATTACGGACTTTAGAGATAGGAGGACAAACTAAAAAACTCATCAGATAATGTCTGTTGTTGTTGCAGTCGTCTATATCAGATGGCAAAGCTGTTTCTGTTTGCTCCGTCGTCTGGAGTCTTCAGTTGTCCACTGGCAATGACCGATGGAGCTGCAAAGACCATCGAAGTATGTCCATGTTTGCATTGGTTGCATGTCACATCAACAAGGTTAATTAACACTGGGCTGGTTAGCACTTGGATGGATGAGTGTTGGCAGGTGGGTAAACCATCAAGGTCAACTCAACCTGGCCAATGGCCATCCATTCGTGGGTAGGTGCAGTGAGTATCGGCAAACAAGCACAGCATGCAATTCACTAGTACAGTATTTGTGATCAACCCGCAATGTAAGCTGGTGTGTGGTTACCGACGGCTAAGGAAACGGAGATCAGCAATATTCTGTGTGCCTTCGGAAGGATTTTACTTTTGCATTGCTTTTACATTGCCATTATTGCTGTGTGTGAACTAGGGCATGTTGAATTAGTTTTTTTTCCAAATTTGAATTTTGACCACTAAAATTCGGATTAAATTCGAACTTCGCTTATATATTTGTGAGAAGCATAAGCAGTTTACGTTTGATGTCTGCACTGTGTCTGGGCCACCAAGATTTGTTACTTTGATAGCTTGCCAGGAGCACAGTGCAAGACGGAGAGTAATTGAACGCCGCGGTGGTATGCAGGGAGGGGAGGAGAGGGGAGAGGTAAGCAAACACACGGCAGGCGTTGCTTGAATTGACAGCCGGCAGAGAACAAAGAAATCGTCACACAGTGCACCGCTGAAGTAACAGCGCTTCACTTTCAAGGCAGAACCGTCTGCATCTAATTAGTGATGCTTGGATTCGAATATCGAAGGGCTGAAAAATGAATACAAATTCGAACTTGAAATTCGAAGTTTACAAATCCGAACTTTGTTTAACAACCCTAGTATGAACTCTGCATGTGTGTACAGGTAATGGGTCGGTATGGTGTGCTGGACAATGCTTTCAGACATCTGGTGAGTCGTAGCCCTGCACAGTTCTGGACATCAGGACAGTGGATGACCGAGAGAAAGGGTGGCTCCGATGTAGGTTTGTATGTCCGCCTGTTTATGCATATGTTGAACATGATGTGAGCGGTCTAACATCTTTGGGGATGGCATAGTGTGTCCAGGTTGGATACGTGTCCCTAGCTCACATCAGAACTTGGATGTGAGGACCGGATGATTAGGAGAAAGGGTGGTTTTTAAACCACTGTCTGAAGTTAAGTGGGCAAGTATGTCTGTTCGGTTGTATGTTGAACATAGGGTGGAGGGGTTTGACATCTGAAGCATTGTGAATCTGGTATGCACCAGACAAATATAATTTTAAAAAAATTACTAAACTGGGTTACAACTACTCATTGTGCTTATCCCACATAGGGCTGGCCAGGTTGTGTTGACCTGGTTAGATGATTACATAGTGAGATAGTTTGTCGCCAGTCATTCGTCTAATTGCTAACCACTCCCAGTATAGAGTAATTTTTTTATTGAATTGAAAGCGTAAACCACTGCACCTCATAGTTAAGTGAGACAGACAGACTAGTAGTCTGTTTGCCATGCTGTTGATAGCAGGTGGCACAGAGACGGTGGCGGTGAAGCAGACCGATGGTAGCTATAAACTCTATGGTCACAAGTGGTTTTCATCGGCGACAGATGCTGACGTTGCATTGACCCTGGCTCGTATTTCTGAAGAACATGGTCACTGCACCCAGGTCTGCATTTTTATGTTTCTACGTCGTGGTCCATAAAAAATGTGCCACTTTACTTTTGTCCATATCTTCGCCAATTATGTAAGCAAAAACTAACGATAATAACAAAAATTTAGGTAAATGAAAAAAACGCTTTAGACCAACATTGCGATGAATGATCTGTATGACACTAGACTGTGTTATACCCACACAGTCTAGCATCATACAAACCATTCACTGCAAAGTTGGTCTGTAGTGTTTTTTTTTAGTTTTAGCAAAATGTTTGTTTGTTATTATCATTATGTGTGCATGTTTCATTGATATTTCACAAGGTAGTGTAGAGGCGCATTTATGGTGTGGTGGGATCTGTAATAGTCACATTATCGCAAATTGTCTACAGAGTGTGCCAGTGAAAGAATTTTGAAAATCGATCAATAATTTGCGAAGATATCTACACAAGTGAAGTGGTACATTTTTTTGGCCCACCCTGTATTGTCAGCTTGGAAATGAACCTTTATGTTAATCACATTTTGTTATGTGGTTCTGATTCGTTTATGATATTTGGGGCTGTACAGATGTATTTTAATCGATGCATTGATTGACTGATAGTGACGCCAAGTTAATGTTTGACTTTGATCCTTCATTTTGATGACAAATTACAGACGTATATGACTGTCACAACAGGCGTTGTTATTGTTATTAGCATCACTGCTGCGGTTTATCGGTAACATCTTTAGTTGCGTCAACCAAGTTACTGTACACTGAGCCAGCTTAGCAGTGAGGTATACCATATAACCGGTTAATTCAGCCTGGCTATCGCTCCATGGGTAAGAGCAGTGAGTAGTTAGTTAAAGCTGAAACACACCACACGATTCACTAGCACTGTATTCGTGGTCACCCCACAGTGTAAACTGGTGTCTGGCTTAGAACTAAGGAATCGGACATCAGGGTTGCTTTATGGCTATGGAAGAAATTTAAATTATTGCAACATGTCAGTGCATTGTGTGGCAGCCGGTCTTCTTTAGTGTACAATGTTGTATATTATGTCTCAGGGCACAGCGGGTCTGTCTCTGTTCTATCTACGAGTGAAGAACGAGGATGGCTCATTGAACTCTATTGAGGTACAAAGACTTAAGGACAAACTTGGCACTAAGGCTGTACCGACAGCTGAGTTACTTCTTGATGGATCACAAGCATTGCTGGTAAATACAAATACATTGTGACTTGCACAGTCAGTTGTGATGAATTTAAAGCCCGTCTGTAAGTTTAATTGCAGTGCATCTTGGTGTGTTGAATACAACCAGTACAATAGGAAATAGATAGCAGGTGTAATAGGGCACAGTAGACGTTGTTACAAGAATGCCATCAAGAGGCTGTGGGTTCAACTCCCGGTCGGGTCACTACTGGGATGGGTGACTGTTTGCAGACGGGTAAACCATCTCACTATATTAAGCCCAAATTTCATTACGCCGACTTTGCGACAAAGTTCCTCACTTTGTCGCGAACACAAGTCATGAAAGTCCGTGACACAAATCATGTTGCCGAGTTTCGTGATTTGTGTCGCGGACTTTTGTGACTTCTGTCCACGACACGGACTTTGTTTGCGGACTTTGTCGCCGACTTTCCCTGTGCATTGTAACAGACTAAATTCCATTAGAGTAACACAGACAGTGAAAGTGAAACAAAATAAAAGTTGCATGCTTCGGCTTTCATTAGGCTGCTTGGAATGGTAGTTCCCGGAAGGCCTTATGTTTTACTGCTGTTTATTATTTATTATTGTTTTCATCGCAAGATCTCCGAGATCCGTGGGCCAATCTCAGCGAAATTTTGCCACATGTTCAGAAGCAGGTTCAGTCTATAAATGTTGGTCCAAAAATTTGGGGCCTGCCTCCTGAAAAAAATTTCGGAGCAAAAAACAAGCTAAATTTGGCTCGATTTCGGACCCCTTCCCACTTTGAGTGCAAATATCTCCGGAATGGATAGAGATATCCAAAATCTGAAAACTTGGTGCACTACAGCATTGCCTCCCGCATTGGGCAAAAAAAGTTCGGTGAACTTTCATCCATAAACCACGGAGATTTAGAGGTGGAATTGTACCCCAAAAATCGACTTTTTTGGAAGAACGTGTTTCAGCCCCTAAAGGGTGCTGCGCCCTGAAATTTTTACACATGCCATACAATGTCCAAGTCTTGCTAGCCCATATCCCACAGGGGATGTGGGTTGCCCCAACAATACTTTTTCAATGGGGGATCAAAAATTGGCTTAAAATTTAGTGTATGAGCCACTAGAACTTTGGCGCTAAGGGGATTAGCCTAATAAAACTTTACCATGTGATGTGCCGCTGGATGGGGTGTTAACCCATGTACAAAATTTAGGGAGCACCGCCCCCTTAAAATTTGGGAAGACAAAAAACGTCAAAAATTCGGCGCGATTTAGGACAACTTTTCGATTTTGACTGCAAATATCTCTGGAAGGGATTAAGATATCGACAAGCGGTAAATGGCGTTATAAACTACTGTTCTTTCTGTGTTGAACAAAAAAAATTGACGAACTTTGGTCCACTAACCACGAAGTTGTGTTTGCTCATTTCGACCTACCCAAAATGAACAGTGCACGCGTTTTCGGTCAACTTTTGACTTTGACTGTGAACATCTCTGGAATGAATAAAGATATCGACAAGCGGTTAACGGCGTTTATAACTACTATCGATTCCACATTAAATGCAGAAAAAAATGGTGGACTCGGGTTCACTAACCACAAAGTTGTGTTTGCTCATTTTGACCTATCCAACATCGACAGTTCGCTTGTTTTCGGACAACTTTAGACTTTGATCACATATATCTCAAGAACGGATAGAGATATCGATAAAATTAAAATGGCGTTTACAACTACGATTGATTCCACATCGAACACAGACAAATTTGTGAGCTTGGGTTCACAAACAACAAAGTTCTCATTGTCTCATTTCGAACCACCCAAGTTTAACATTGCGCTTGCTATACATGCATATAATAATGCAGTTGCGTTTGGGCCACGTGACTTTGCTGCAAACGAAATTTCAACCCTTTAACTGTCCCCCAATCAAACTTATGGCGCCGGGCTTTCTCACATTGGGCTGTGCTCCATATTTCTAGTTTCATTTTATTTTGGTCGCTCTGTACACATGTTAAGTAACATTTGCCGGTGTTGTATAGATGTCATTGGAAGGTCGTGGTGTGGCAAGCATGGCTAACATGCTGACTATGACGAGAATTCACAACGCTCTCTTTTCAGCGGCTTCCATGCGCAGGTTTTTCACATTCGCGCTGACCTAACCATTTTTACGCGCGATAGCAGAATGCATCGTGCATCTTAGCCATGGTCTAGGTGTCCATCTGTCTGTATGTCTGCCTGTTTGTCACACTTGTGATCTGTATCTAGGGTTCCCACGCCTCCTGGAAAGTCATGGAAAGTCCTGGAATTTTTTTCCTAGATTTTCCAGGACCTGGAAAGTCCTGGAAAATAAGTTAGGTTCTGGAAAGTCCTGGAATATGAAAATCCTTGTACCTATTCAAATCCTGTTCAAACTGTTATTGTTTAAATTTTAGCTAGGTATGTGTGTAATTAAGGCAACATGTAACACTAGCCCTTGATATGGTGG
>Ga0209671_1000757_pt1 | contig 23585 bp, 16 predicted proteins | sample WorMetHERISLAND2_2_FD_187401 | JGI IMG/M metagenome (GOLD analysis project Ga0209671, IMG submission 187401) | Marine gutless worms symbiont microbial communities from Max Planck institute for Marine Microbiology, Germany - Olavius geniculatus... | ecosystem: Host-associated > Annelida >... | reverse complement strand
TGAGGGACAACCCTGCAGGAGTTAAGCCACGCTGCCCTAGATAGGCAGCGGTGGGCAGCGATAGTAAGAATGGCGTCAGACACCAACGGGCATTGAGCCCACGGTTGTCGATGATGATGATGATGAAGCAAAGCCAGTCAGACAGCCACTGAGACGCTATCCTGCTGCACACATTGAAGCAATTTCTGAACATGTGGATAATATGCTCAAACAGGGCACAATTGAGCCAGCCTCAAGTCCCTGGGCTTTCAATGTGGTGTTGATAAAGAAGAAGGATGGATCTTTGAGGTGTTGTATTGACTATCGTCAGCTGAACTCGGTCACCAGAAAAGATGTTTATCCGTTGTCTAGAATTGATGACTGTCTTGACGCGATGTCTTCTGCAACTTTGTTCAGCACATTTGACTTAAGAAGCTCATATTACCAGGTAGAAGTTGCACTACAGGATCGTGACAAAACAACATTTATTTGTCCGCGAGGAATGTACAGGTTTTGCACAATGCCTTTCGGACTCTGCAATGCAGGAGCTACATTCCAACGGCTAATGGACGTGGTGATGTCTGGGCTTCATTTAGACGTATGCCTGGTCTTCCTTGATGATATTGTGGTCTTTTCGAAGACAACTGAAAAAAATTTGGAAAGGCTGATCAGAGTACTGGGAAGATTACAGTCGGCTGGTCTCAAACTCAAACCGGAGAAGTGTCGTTTGATGCAACGATCGGTGTCTTTTCTTGGACATGTGATATCAGACAGAGGAATAGCAACTGATCCAGAGAAAACAAGAATGGTGAGTGAATGGCCAGTACCTGTTTCAGTCAAAGAAGTGAGATCGTTGTTGGGATTGGCCGGCTACTATCGTCGGTTTGTGAAGAATTATGCATCCATTGCAGCGCCACTTCACTGCTTGACCAAGAAAGATCAACCCTTCATTTGGACAGAAGAAACTCAGAAAGCGTTTGAAGCGCTAAAAGAAGTCCTAACCTCGCCTCCTGTTCTTGCCATGCCAAATGATACCGGTGAATTTGTACTCGACACCGACGCCTGCGACCGAACAATTGGTGCCGTTCTTTCCCAGATGCAAGATGGAGTTGAGAAGGTTATTGCTTATGCTGGTCGTTCACTTGACAAACGAGAAGTCAACTACGGTACCACTCGGAAAGAATTGTTGGCAATTGTCTATTCACTTAAGTACTTCAAACGATACTTGATGGGCAGACACTTCAAGATCCGTACGGATCATGCCCCACTCACTTGGCTTCGACGAACACCAGATCCAGTTGGTCAACAGGCTCGATAGCTTGAGATCATGGAGGAGTATGATTTTGTGGTCGAACACAGACCTGGAGTCAAACATGCAAATGCAGACGCTATATCTCGGCGTCCTTGTCCATTAAAGTCATGTGCTTGCAGAGGAGATAAAGTAGAAGAAGGTCATGTGGTAAAGTCGGTGTCCGCAGAAAATGTACTCACTGCAGTGGCCAATGAGGCTGATTCTACTGACAATGTGGACACAGAATTTTGGTCCATTGAAGGTCTTTGTGCCGCACAGAAAACTGATCCGGATGTGTCTTGCGTTCTCAACCTGATGGAAAAATTCACAGAAAAACCACCGTGGGGTTTTGTTGCTTGTCAATCTCATGATGTTCGTGTCTTATGGGGCATGTGGCCAAGACTGAGAATTTGGAACGGGATACTACAAAGGCGCTTTGAGTCTCTCGACGGATTGTCGGTGACCTGGCAAGTGATTCTAGCGAAGAAGCTGAAGAAGGATTTTCTGTCTGTCATTCACGGAGAAATGACTGGAGGGCACCTAGCGCGCAGGCGAACTGCCGCTTCCATTCAATCAAGGGCTTACTGGCCGACTTGGTCATCAGATCTGGATGCATTCTTGAAAGAATGCGAACCGTGTGCACGGTATCATAGGGGATCTGTGCCAAAGAAAGCTCATCTTCGCACGCCTTTGGTTGGGGAACCTTGGTTTCGTGTCAGTGTAGACATCACTGGACCGCATCCACGCTCGTCAAAGTCCAACCAGTATATACTTACGTTGATCGATCATTTCTCAAAGTGGGCGGAAGCCATTCCGCTGAGAAATCACACAGCTCCGATGGCTGCACGTGCACTCATGGTGCATGTTTTCTCAAAGTTTGGTGCTCCGTGGCAACTACTCACGGACAGAGGAAGTGAATTCGAGTCCGAACTATTCAAAGAGCTGATGCGTTGGATGGAGATCGATAAACTTCGAACAACTGCATTCTACCCTTCATGTAATGGAGTTGTGGAACGTTTCCACAAGACATTAAATTCAATGCTTGGCAAAGTGGTCAATAAGTTGCAACGCGATTGGAACGAACGCCTGCCTCTCGTGTTGATGGTATACCGGGCTACGCCTCACGAGTCGACTGGTATGACTGGCTATTTTTGGGTCACGAGGTAAGGATGCCGATTGACATTGTGATGGGTTTGCCTCCTGAAGAAACAAATGGAATGATGACGGCTCATGATTACTTGAGCAAGTTGCACAGAGATGCAACTGAGGCGTACCGCCTCGCACGTGAAAAACTTCGTGCTAGTGCGGAAAGAAGAAAAAGAATTTATGACGTGAAGGTGAAGACGGAACAATTCAAAGTGGGGGATTGGGTCTTCTACCGTTATCCTCGGCGTTTTCAGTCAAGGTCTGCCAAATGGCAGAAGTCGTACACAGGCCCATATCTCGTTGTACGCGTCATCGAACCCGTCAACTGTATACTTCAGAAGTCTCCTAAGTCCAAACCGTTCGTAGTTCACGTCGATAAACTAAAGAAGTGCTTTGGAACGACACCAACCGCCTGGGTGTCTGTAATCAATCAGTAAACCGAACTGAAAAATTGTTTTAGTACGACATCCACACCGTGGATGTCTGAAATAGCCAAAGTACGACATCTGCATTGTGATGTCTGATATGATCAGTGGTTAGTCAGAAGTACGATGAACGAATGTATGGAGCAATAATTGCATCGAGAAAGATGGTTGAGAATCGATACTAACTGATTCGATGACCTAACATTCTATCTAACATTCTGTTTAACACTCTGTCTGTCAAAAGATTGTTTAAAAACGTTTTATGATAACATTGTGATTTTGTGTGAAAAAGGTCGTGATGCCGTACAAAGATTGGATCTGTCATCTATGTTCGGCGTTTATCAAGGGAGGCAGCTACGCGCATCACTTGAGACGATACCATGGAAAAGAGGTACTTGACGATGACGATGCTGAGCATTCTGATTCAACGAGTGTTTGCTCCGATGCTAAAAACACAAGGTCTCGACGGGTCAAATCAGGAGCGTCAACATCATCGCCGATGTCTCCGGACTACATCTGCAACGCGGTATTATGCATGCTACGCCGTACCGAAAAAGTGAACCTGCCTGCGATGTCCGATTATCTTTCCGCGCATTTCCCTGACATACCAGAAACGTGGCAGACGGCTATCATCGTGTCGGCATTCGCAGCAGCTCAAAAAGCCGCGGCAACATACTGGGATGTTGTTTTAAATGCAGACGAAGACCGAGTCATATCAGCAAAACGCTCACTCGCAAGATGGGCACATGGTTTAACCCTCCTACTACCGCAAATTTTTACACCCATCCGATGCCACTGGGGTCAACGTTGACCCCAGTCTGCTCTCTAAATATATCAACTCCATTTTGCACGTAAGTTATTACTGTACATGCAACAGCTGTTGTAATAGTTGCTGCAACAGTTGCAACAACTTTTTGCAGCAATGGTTGCTGCAACTGTTGCAACAGTTTTTTTGCTGTAACTGTAGGCCTACTTTGCTGTAAAATTTGTTGTTGATGCAGTCATAATTGTTACTACCAGCTGTTTGTTACTGGAACTATGTTTTAAGTTACAGCATCTTTTTCAGCAATTTTTGCAGCAGTTTTGTGTTGCACTTGTGGAAAGTAGGCCGAATAAAATATAATGCACACTGTCAGACGCCATGCGGAAAGTGAGTATTGTTCTACGACTAAATGTTGTGCATAAGTAAACGTATAATCCACTAAACGACATTATAGAGCTTCTCGCTACAGCATCAAATTATCAATTTTTATTCATATGTTATTCAAGTAATATTCAAAATATCAGTCACTGAACAACATGATAACGTTGCGTATCTGTTATCATTCTGGCCTAAGCTGTCAAGCATGATGCTGAACAAAAATGTCAGTCAAGTAAACGTCACGATAAAAGTTCTTTGCTAGCTTCATTTATTGTTCATTATTGATATCCAATTAAGCCCCAACAATATCAGTCATTAGATGACACGACAGAGTTGTTCTAGCTTCAATTGTTTTGACAATTATTGTGGCAAGCCAAGTGATCTTTGCAAGTAAATGCGCGCACTTTGAACACGTGATATTGTGCTTTACATCTTTTGACCGTGGACACAGCATACAACGACCACGTTTCTTCCCAGCAATTGAGTTTGTGTTTGTCCCTGCAGGAGAAGGGCTAGAAGAAATGGGACTCATGACTGCACGCCTTGCAGCGTTGTCTTTGACCAGCTGTTTCCCCAGTTCTATGAGGAAGATCCTGCGTTTGTACAAGACGCCGTTCATGCAGTTTGGATTAAGGTGAATCCATATAATAAATGCGTTCAACGCACTCACATCAAATAGATTGTAAAAATGAACTATCGGCCATCTGCGGGTCATTCTCTTGCTTGTGTACGTTCTGACCATCTGGTCCATTGTGTCCACTCCGGCTTTCGACGCATTATAATCAAGAACCATTCTGGGTTTGGCTTTTTCTGAGTTGTCAACTTCTGCACTGTCATGCTCAGTACTGAGCAGGACGACAACTCGACCCTTCTTACAGCAATAGAAAACAAGTGTAGCACTATCTTGAAATGCAAAAATAGGTGTTTTCCTGTCTGCCTCTTGTCTCCGTCAGCGTAGTTCTCCTTTGTTTTTGCGTATTGTTCCAAGAACAATCATTTGACGTTTAGCAAGTTCTCGAGCCAAACTGATGCTCGTAAAAAATTGTCACAAATAACATTTCTTCCTGATTTCTCCAGTCCACTTACCAAGTCCAACACCACTCGCTGCCCCTGGTTCACTTCTCGATTTTATCCTTCTTTTCGTCTGGTATAAACTTGCATGTTGTACACGTAGCTTGTCATGCTATCACACAGAGCCCAGATTTTGATTCCATACTTGCCAGTTTGTGAAAGAATAAACTGACGAAACGGGCATCGGCCGCAAAAAATAAGCTGCTCATCGACTGTAACATTTTCGTTTGGGATGTAGCAATTCTGAAAAGACTTTACGCAAAGTTCAAAAAAAAACATCTCGAATAGGAGCCAGTTTCTCAGTGCTCCTTGTACGACGACGTGCAGCCGCATCATCGAACCGGATGCATCTGGATATGGCTGTGAATCTGTTACGTGCGAACGATCGACTAAAAATAGCACAACCATTTTCTTCGTTTCACAGCGACATCACGGACTCATTCTGGCCCTTCATGACACCAGCAAGAATCAGCAGCCAAAGGTAACAGTGCATTTCAATGTTATCAACATCTGTCCACTGATGTCAGTAAACAAGTCGTTCTTCTTCGTATGTCCAATCAATTATTTGCTGCAGCAGTGACGGTGTAAAAACAGTTGAAATGTGGACTCATCTGTATCAACGTTACGAACAGCATACCTCGTCGGTTTTAGAGTAATGTGCATGATGTTTCTTGCAGCACGTCTGCTTTCGGTGTTGCGCTGAGGATTTTCATACCAAGTTTCTTGGTTATTTTTTGAGCGGTATGTTGGACCTTGATCTACTTCGATTTCTGCTGAATCTTCACATTCGCTGTCACTTGCAGCTTTGGAAAGGTTTTTAAGAACATCTACTTTTCCGTCATCGCTATACTGTTCACCGTCACTTGCTTTAACATCATCATGACTGTCGTCACCACCTGATAGTTCACTCGTCAAAATCTGACGCACTTCAGCAGCATTGTACACTATTTTACCACGAACTAATTTACCAGTCTAATAACAAACGCCATTTCTGATGTTTACCTAGAATATCACTGTATATTATATGCAAATGCACATAAAATAATTATTTATATACATGTAGTATCTAAGGATCTATCATGTACCGGCATCTGGGGTCAACGTTGACACCAGACGGTATTCAATGTAACAGTTAGCTAAATAAAGTGAATTAATAATCAATTACATAAGTTTGTCATACGCAAATGAAATATGTGTAAAAACGTTAAAAGTCAAAAAATTACAGAATTTTTTTGTACACGATTACGGAGAAAATACGCCGCGAAGTTGCATCTGGGGTCAACGTTGACCCCACGGTAGTAGGAGGGTTAAGTGCCGTTGAACCGGGTTTCCGGTCATGCCAGCCAAACAATGGACGACAGTCTCGTGATTCGTCGGAGTCATCAGCTTTGCGGGAAACATATTCTCCAACCACTAATTTCATGCTTGACCGCCAATTCCCTGTTCCATTAGAGTCGCAGATTCACCAAGAACAGATTGCCAAAGATTTTGAGGAACATAATGCTGCCACTATTACTGTTGTGGAACAACGCCAGGATGGGATCACACAGTTCGACCGGGTCTTGTCGTCCGTCGCAACTTCATCAATCAACCAGATCCAATCCATGCCGCTGATCAGTTTGAATACAGCTGCTTTGGATGCAGTTCCTGACGAGTCTGTTTCTGTGTCCAATGAATCTGTTCCTGCTGACCGGGAACCGACTGTGGACGGCGCATCGACAGTCGCGATGGAGTTTCAGGAATCGACGTCAGAAGACAACCGCCAAGCTGTGTCAACGCCTCTCCAGGACGAACCATCCACGTCGCATACATTTATGGATCTTCTGGACGTTCAAGACGTTGGCGACGACATTGTGGGTGAGCTGACGAGGCCGTTGTTAGATTGTCTGTCACCTCTTAACACACCTGTAAACAGAACCCGTGACAGGATTAATGCCGAAGCGGTTCGGCTACAGTCACATACCTCACCGCATACACCACCAGAGGACGTATCATCGTTTCGTGCTGCTCACAAGGTGCCACTTCTTACCAACAGAACAACGGAGGCAAAGAAAGGAATGATCAGGAAAAAGAAAGTCTCGTTCTCTGTTACAGTATTGGCTGATAAAGTTACCAATGTCCGAAGCAAAGTCAAGCCTGCTGGAGGAGAAAAGAACTTCAAAATTCCATTGAAGCCCAGTCGGAATCAAACAGCACGTCGCGATTACCCAGCTGGCACTAACAAGGAAAGGTTTGAGAGCTATCGAAATCAGCATGATCGGCCCAACGAGAACGTCAGAAACCGTCCTGCAGCTACTGATTTCCGCCGTTCCAACTGGACACCACGACAGAGCTATTCCTCCGGGTATCTGAAAGACAGTCTGACAGCGGAGCAGCGTCGTTGGCTGAATCGTATGCCATCTGGTTGGCGTCACTAAATCGTTGACGATCCACGTTTTTCTGTTATGTGTTCAACTTAGTGTCAAAAGTGTTACCAGCGTTAAAGGCAAACAGTATTGGTACCGTGTAGTTTTAGTTAAGGCAATTTGAATCTGCTTTTACACGGTTCGATGTCAGTTGAGATTCCTGTTGTAGCAATAAGAATGTTATGGACGAATTCGCACCATGTGCATGGACTGTGACTTGAGTATAAGTTACTTGCAGTAGACCTAGTATTCAGTCGAGTTGAACATAGTTGTTGTGCTGAGATAGTTAAGTGTTAAGTCAGTCACTGGGTCGTGACTCAGTTGCGGGGGGATAGTGTGACGAAGTCACAAGTTCGCACCAGTCGTACTGACGAACAGTTTCGCTTAATTGCGTCTGATTACGTCATTTTATGCAAGTTTGGTCGAGAACTGCTAATGTTATCCGCTTCATTAGTTCGCATATGTCCAAGATTTGACATCATCGAGCAGTTGCTATAGCAACAATGCGTAAACGAAAGCGTCAATCACAAATAGCCGACAGCTTGTGTAACCAGTTGGCAGGGTGACGTAATCCTACGTGGCACTGATCAAATGATGCAATTTGACGCAATGACATTAGGCTGCTCATTGACAGGATGGCTGTTTGTGTTGCGTACTAGATTATCAACTGGAGTATTGTTTGCGATGTGAGCAACTTTTACGTACATTTCATTGCAATTTAGCTGACGTGTGAGCATACTTTGACACTGCATAGTTGCTGTGTAAACAGTTTGTTTGAGACATTTAGCATAGTTGAAATTAGCTTGTCTCTCGGTCTTTCAAGGTCAAAACGCCACCTATAGCCTTTATAGCCCTACTTCCGCTATAAATTACACCGTTATACCCTTTATACCCTTATACACCCTATAGATTACACCTGAACTGTGGAGGAGTCAGTCGTGGAGCTAGCGGGCACCGCGAAGAAATTGACTACGAAGACACTGGATCCCGAGATGGCGGTGTTTCCATGGAAAACGACATCGTGCATCCGACGGCGATAGGCGGTGGTGCGACAATAATTATGGCCTATTCGTTTTGCATGTTCCGCGTTTTTGTTTTAAAAATGTAGCATACTTTGTACAATAGAAATACAGGACATTTTTACGTGCACTGAAAATAATAGTTGTTAGTCTGCCCTAAAGCGATCGCTTTCGGAGCAGGCTTATGTTTTTATGCTGGCATTTCTTTTTTTTCTCGCGAAATCTCCGGGCTCCGTCTGCCGATCGCCGTGGAATTTTGCACGGTGCTCGGAAGTGTGTTCCATTTTATAATCCGGGTTCAAAATTTCAGGGGTTTTTTCCAGAAAAATTTTAGGGGCAAAAAACATGCAAAATTCGGACGACTTCAATCTTCGACGGCAAATATCTCCGGAACGAATAAAGATATTCAAAACTGGACAAGTACATTTTCTACAGCGATTCCTCCCGCGTTAGGCGAAAATATTTGGTGAACTTTGGTCCGTTATTCACGGAGATCTAGTGCTGAAATAGTACCCACCAAAATCGACTTTTTCGGAAAACCATATTGGTGATCCTAGCTTGCACCCTTTTTGATCGATCCATCCGTGTGACAAGCAGACTGAGAGACAGACAGAATTGCGATGGCTAAGACGCACTATAGCAGTTCCTGCTGTCGCGCGTGAAAAGGACAGCGTACTACATGCGTACTACAATTCACCCTTGATGATGTGCTGTAAAGAAATAATTTAAGATGACATTCGGCAACTTGCAATGGTCTTCATCGCAATTATCGTCTGTTAGTTAATGACGACTTGAAAAAGCGTGAATTCAATGTCCACTCGCATGTGGCATATAGATCAATACATCATCTCACCTGATCAGGCTTCTATAGGCCTACACTGAATAGCTTTTTCATGCGCAACCAACAATAGCAAATTACCGATATAGACTTAGGCCTACAGCTTTTATATACACCGTGTCTCAGAAAAAAACAGTCAAAATTGTTTTTTTCCCACAACTTTGTCAAATGTTTACGAAATCTGGTAAATTTTGGCACGAATATGGCCAAGACGATATAATCATGCAACGTGCACTCATTTTCCACCTCGCCTAATTTATGTCAACGCACTACCGTGTGAAACATAAATGTTCCAAATTCTTGCATAACCCTGAATTATTTTCCAAGTAAACGCTGTAACGACTTAATTAAGCATAAAATAAATCTCAATGTAAATTATTTAGCAGAATTCTAAGTTTGTGTAACAAATCGCTTGCAAATCATCAGAATTTATGTCTAAAGTGGGCCCCGCATATAGAGACAATGGCTTAGATGCAATGCCACTGGCCGATAGCGGAATCAACAAACAACTGATCAAACTGCATTACTTATCGAATAAGACGTGTTTTAAGCTCATCAGTCAGCTATTTTGTTGTCTGCCATTTTCACCATAAAATATTTAATACCACAAAATTAATAAAGCACGTGGCACCCTCTGTTGAATTGATGATGCAAAGATAAGCAATCCAATACAAATAACCACCGCGTAAAGTAACAATTTGGAGCATCTGTGTTTCACACGGTAGTGCATTGACATAAATTAGGTGAGGTGGTAAATGAGTACACCTGACATAATTCCATTGTCTTGGCCATCTTTATGCCAAAAATTATTAAAGTTGGTGGAAATTTGACGAAGTTATGACAAAAAGCAACTTTGACTGTTTTTTGAGACACGGTGTAGAATGAAGTAATGCAACCTACAAATTATATCACGCTCGTTTGTACAGTATAGCAGTAGTAAATTAAGGGAATTAAAACATTTCAACATTTCTCTATCTTTTTATTATGTAGGCCTATTTCTCATTCTACATTTTCGATTATTGCCACTGTAGGTTCTAACAGTAACAAGAAGCTCAGCTATTGCTGAAGAGGGCTGACCGTAGCGCCTCTCCGAAGGAGAACGTCTAACATATCGGTGGAGAAAAACAATTTCCCAGAATGACTACAATCCCTATGGTGACGCTGCTACATCGAACGCTACAATGGGCGACTTTACTTTTTGACTTAGACTTTCGCTGAGCCTTTTCGCTGAGCCCAAACTTCGGTCTAAGTCCCTACTAAAGTCAAAAAGTGAAGTGATTTCGCTGAGACTTTCGCTGAGTCTGAAGTACCTACTTAGACCGAAGTTTGGACTCAACGAAAAGGCTCAGCGATTCGCTGAGTCCAAAAGTACCTACTTAGACCAAAGTTGAGCCGAACTAACCTGGCTAAAGTCGGTTCGATTTGCATGGAAGAGATAGCTAAAGCCCTTAGGGCTTAACTTTCGCTGAGTCTAAATCCACTTCAACTTTTGACTTTAGCTGAGCGAAAACATGGCGACTATTTACAGTCCTATGCGTACTGATAGTTAGTAAATTAAAGCCGTCTGGCACCAAAAATAAACGCCGTAATGAACATGCAATGACGTCAGATGTTACGTAATTACATTTGCGTGCGCGGCGCAATTAAATAAGCAAGTCAATGATTTCAATCTTATATGCCACTTCTTATCAGTGATTAATAGTAACCTAGGCCGTATCTCTCACCGTTTCCGAGATACGGCATCTTATAGCTTTAAACATTCCATTTAAAATTGCGGCTAAACCGCTGCAGATGGACACATGGTTACTATTGACAGCCTATAGGAAGTCGCCACCGCCCTATACCTGCTGGTACCATCGCAGACCCATTACGACTTACCGTTTAGCCACAATACCGCACGATTGCCATTGCATAGTGTGTTATGACCCTTCAAGATTATCCAAGGTCAATAATTTCCATCTAATCTGAAACGGCGTATGCGACTTTTTAATTGTGATTAATAGTAGACCAACCTATGTCGTATCTCTCACCGTTTTCGAGATGGCCAGTTTTCCGTTGGAAAACAGGCGTAACTTTCTTTAAGGTCATCCAAGGTCTGTGATTTATATCTCATTTGAAAGTCAGTATGCGACTTTCTGTTAGTGATCAATAGCAATTTAGGTTCTATCTTGCACCGTTTAGCCACAATACATCCGTGACAGACAGATGGGCGACGGACGAACGGACGGACGACAACCCGTGCCAATAGCTCGATCTTTACTATAGTACAGTCGGGTAATAAAACATAACATAATGCGTAATTTTGTTTTATCGAGCTTATCGTGCATGTATGTGAAATAACTGTAGTTCGCGTTTGCCTTGCATACTTAGTATCACAGGCTGAACGGTAGTTCAAGCCCTGTGTTAACGGCGACTTCTCTTTCCTATGGGAAATCCAAAAATTCGACCCTCCACAGAATCAAAACCCCTGATCTGATTGAGATAAAATTTGGCACGGTTGATTACGTCGGCGAGGCGACCCGTCACGCAAAATTTTATGCAAATCCCTCCAAAGGGGGCTTCTCGGCAAATGGGTGAAATATACGCAAAAATTTTTGTTTCTATATGCCTTTTTTCTTCCGCGCACCCACAGGTCAGACCCTTTAAAGGATTTTTACACTTAATACGTCAAACGACGCAGTTTTGCACAAGAAAGTGCCTTTTTGGGATTAGAAAATTAAAATTTAATATTTAACGTATTTATTCGCAAAAATCAAAAAAATTACAATGGCGCCTATGGGGAAAATTAAACAATTATTAAAACGGTCATAACTTTGGCTGTGTATAAGATAGAGTCGTAATTTTTGGTTCTAGGGTATGGTTTTTGGGTATGGCGAATTTAACGGCGTCATTTAATTTTACCCCGGACCCTCCCTGGTTGCCATGGCAACGAAATTTGGGACAAAAATGGCTATAACTTGGCTTGCGTAGGAGATTTTTGCGATATTTTTGCACCTATAGGGTGGTTTTTGGGGATGGGCCATCGAATGCTGCCAATCGCATTTTTCCGCCACCGACCCCCGTTGCCATGGCAACGAAATGTGGGACAAAATTGGCTATAACTCGCCTCGTGTTAGAGATTTTTGCGCATATAGGGGGGTTTTCGGGGATGGGCCATCGAATGCCGCCAATTGCATTTTTCCCCGACCGACCCCAGTTGTCATGGCAACGAAATTTGGGACAAATGGGCTATAACTCGGCTTGCGTAAGAAATTCCCCTTCCCTTTTCCCTTCCCCATTTCCTTCCCCTTTCCCTTCCCCTATTTTCCTTTCCTTTCCGCTTTCCCTTTTCCTTCCTGTTCCTTTTCTCTTTCCCCTTCCCCTTCTCCTCCCCTTTTTCCTTTTTTTTCTTCCCTTTCCCCTTTTCTATTTTCTTTCTATTTTTCTTTCCCTTCCCCTTTTCCTTTCTTTTCCTTTTCCTTCTTCCTTTTCCACTTCCCCTTCTCCTCCCCCTTTTCCTTCCCCTTTCCTTTCCCCTTCTCCATTTTCCTTTCCCTTTCCCTTTTCCTTCCCTTTTTCCTTTCCCTTTTCCTTTCCCCTTCTCCTTACCGTTTTTCTTCTCCTTTCCCCCCTGTCCTTCCCTTTCTCTTTCCCTTCCCCATTTCCTCTCCCCTTTCCCTTTCCTATTTTTCTTCCCCGTTCCCTTCCTCTATCCCTTCCCCTTTTCCTTCTCCCTCCCCTCTCTTCTCTCTTACCCTTCCCCCTTCCACTTTTCCCTTTCCCTTCCCTTTTCCATTTTCATTCCCCTTCCCTTTAACTTTTTTTCCTTTTCTCCTTATCCTTTCCCTTCCTTTTCCCCTTTCAATTTCCCTTTCCCTTCCTTTCTCTTCCCCCTTCCTCTTTCTCTTTCCCTTTTTCCATCTTTTTTTCGTGACCGATGACGTCATGTGACTCCAAAAGGTCAAACTCGTGACCCCATTATATTTGAGGCGCTATATCTCCGTAACGGTGCCTGATGGTCGCATGGTCACCATGGACCACGGATAGGAAGTCGACTCCCTTTTTTGCCTTCTGCTTTCTTTCTTCATTTTTTTGCCCTTCGAATTTATGGAAAAGCTTTACGGTTTTTGAAACTAGAGTCTTCCAGACAGCCGATGGTAAAAATTTGGTGATCCTAGCTTGCACCGTTTTTGACTGATCCACCCGTGTGACAGACAAACAGACGGACAGAATTGCGATGGCTAAGATGCGCTGAAAGCAGTAGCTGCTTTCGCTCATAATAAAACGTGAATTTATATAGTGCATAGCGTTAAAAATTAACCTCTAATGCGCTCTAATACACTTGGTTTGTTCAGTCACGCCATTACGTAGTAAGTAACAGTTATAAGCGGCTTGGCTACTGTAAAAAATATCTGAAGTGCAATATCTTTGTAACTGATCACCAGTAGGAAAACAGTATTTTAGTAATAAAACAGCAAATATAAATGTACAAAACATCAGTTTATACACTTGTTAACGGCAACATTTAACGATTTGCACATCGAAAACAGCAAAAATTACAAAAGGTGATATTATTCAGCAGCACATTGACACGCAGTACACTTATTTACCTTTATTTTGTGGATGCTTATTGCGTCACACATTGGCGTCACTGGCGTCATAGCAACCATCTAGTCGTGTTCGATCTGTGGTCGTAAAATCGTGTTTTAACATCGTTTAGCCACAATACATCGTTTACATCGTTAACATCGTTTAGGTCATCCGTTCAGCGAAATCTTCATCAGAAGATTGTTCGACGTGAAGCCCGGGGCTGACCGATCGCCGTTTCGGTTCGCGTAGTTCGTTTCTGGCCAGTTTTCAGCATCTTGTACCTCGTATCTTGTACCTCGTTCGATCGCGAAACCGATTGGTTGTCAGGGGAAACGATGGTCAGAGATGTCGTCGCAGCACAAGGGAAGCAGCTCTTGGGGTGAACGACTGCGCAGTTTCGTCGGTCTGGGAAGTGGCGGCGTCGAGCAGGCTGCTCCGGTCGATGATCCGCCCGTGACGCAACCCGCCCCGGTCACCCGACGCAAACCGAAGTCCGGTTAGTTGCCCATGCAGTTCCGATCAGCGCTTAAATTAAGAGAGAACGTACGGGAACTTCGTTGGCTTCTGTTTTAGGGGGGAGGCGGCGTTCCCCCACATCTGAAATACCTGGAGGGGGAACTGTGATCTAAGCTTATGTGTCACTGCCAGTAACACCTTCTAACAGTGTGGTTTTAAAATGTTTCTGTCATTATTTCTTGTGCCATCTTTGTCACTAGAAGCCAGATTTTGTGGCTAAATACACCACATTCAATTTCGGCTGGAGTCCACTTTACGCGTGTGTTTGCAGAATGTTGTCACCAGGACCAAGGTAATTAGGAAGACGGCGGAATCGATGTGGCAAGTCCACCCAATGCCTCGTTTGTATTCGCCAGATGGCAGAATAGGACATACGATCTGGCTGCATTTTGCAGGTGCATGTGTTTGTTGTGTCAACAGACCCCACAAGTGTGCTGGCTAAATAGGTTTACAGTGCTCAAAGTAGGATTGAAGAGGTGGAAGAACTCTACTTCCTTGCTTCTTCGCTTCTCTTTTTTTCCTATTTTTCCCTTTACTTTTTCCCCATTTTTTCTCCAATTTTTTCTCTTCCTTTTTATTCTTTCCCTCTCCTTTTTCCTCTTTCTCCTCCTTCTTTTTTCTTTTCTTTTTCTTTTCTTTTTCTTTTTTCCCTCCCTTCCCGCCCCTTTAAAAGCAGGCCTTTTAATTATATCTAGGGAGTCTAGGGGAGCGCTGTAAGGTCCCCCAGTGGGGTATTGGCGGAGCCCCAGCAAAAATCGAATTTGGTGCATTTTATTCTCAAAATCTTACATCTGGTGGCACCAAATTTACTAATTTTCTTCAGAGTTACCAGTGCCGTCATTTCGGTAATTCATTAGAGGTTCACTCTTTTCTTTTTTCCTCTTCTACTTTTTCCTTAGTTTTTTTTCCTTTTTCCTTCCTTTTTCCCCTACCCTTAGAAGTAGGGCCCGTTAAATCCAGCTGAGCTATAGGATGCCTCGGGAAGCGTTGTAAGTTTCCGCAGCAGGATCTGGGGCAGAGCTTCAGCTGAAATCGAATTTGGTGTTTTAAAACGTGACACCTGGTGACATCAGTTTGAATGATTTTCCTTAGAATCGACTGATCAAATTTCGTGCAGTTTACACAATAGGCCACAAAAAATCAATCGGGGACAAAAAAAGCATTTGTCGTCGGTCGTTTATGCGAGACTCACTCAAGGAAAAAATTGAAATCACAAATTTTTGGGAGGTCCGTTGGCCCTGAGCCCTCTAAATGACGCCCGGGGGAGTTACTGAGTATATGGGCCTAATTGCTCTGAGTCGGAGCGTTTAAGAATTTTAGCTGGCAACTTTCACAAACTTGCTACGGAAGACGGCGCATTGGTAATGCTTGGACGTCGTAGAGGGGTGCATGCCAAACTGAAAAAATTTCGCAAACATAATTAGCTGGCTCTGCTTGAACCATCGTTTAGAACTGACGGTAATGCCATCAAATCCATCACTGAAATTAATCACATCAAGTTATTTATGGATCAACTGTATTCACTGTACAGTCGTTCTCCGAAGGCCAAGAGAGAAATAGCACATGTTCTGTATAGAGTTTGACACCGAGATACGCCTTATTAAAAATCGGAAAAATTTTGGGTGTCCGTTGATTAGCTGTCATCCAACCACCGCACATTGAAGGCAGTGTGGCGGTCTTATGCCAGCTTTTATTCTCATTTCAAGTAGGCTTCCGTAGACCCCGCAAACGATATTAAAAATCGTGCACAGTATGGTGGGTTGCTCAAGAAGGGGGCTTACTTCCAATGAAGCAAAAAGAAAAGAAAAAAAGAGGGAAGGGAAAGGAAAAAAGGTGAGGGAAAGGGGAGGAAAAGGTACCGCTAAGATTATTTGCCAGGTGATATCACTTTCTATGAGTAAGTAACTGTTATAAAACATTATTTTCGACTAATGACTTGCGAGGCTGCGGGTTTAGTCACAACACACACAACTATATATAGGGACGAGTGATTTAGTGTTGTCCTGTTATCCTGTACGGTACGCAATATGTCATACATAGCCTAACTTTGTGGATCATTTTAACCAGACTGATTCTAGCATACAACTAACGGAAGACCCCTACATTTAGGTGGGGAAACTACGGAGGCTAATAACAGGATGTAGGGCAACTATGCAGCCTGAAAATAAGAGGCGGGGAACGTATTGCCCCCGCGTTTCCCCTTATTTTGACCCCTGACCAAATACCGCCTAAATCCGTAGAACGGTTTAAGAAAGATGCGCGAATGTGACAAACGACAGACTGACAGACAGATAACGATACGGAAAAATGTGTAAGAATAGGCAGAACAGACAGCATTATAGCTTGCGCTGCAAGACCGATTTCACCATATAATGAGAACGCATGTTGGATTAGTGAAGCAGTTTTGACAGCGTTTTATTTTGTGTGGGATTTTTCCAGTATGTCCAGTCCCCCTCCTTTCAGAGAAAACTGGTGAGCAGATTTTTCGTGACCTAGGTCCATAGATTTTCCACGTATAGGTGACTCGTGTGGCATCAACCAGTTATGCATTTTGGCACAACATGCGGGATATTGGATAGGGGGACCAACGCAGCGATATTTTACAAACCTTAAATTTCCCAACAGTCCATTAGGTTTACCTGTGGGACCACTCACTTTCTCTCATTCCCCCAATCAGAATTGCATCAAGCCACAGCAGGTTAGACCTATACGTCAATGCTCTATTGTGCGTGCTGTGTGTTTCTCATAGTAGGCCGAGTTTTAATCAGTTGATTCTCGGGAAAATCACTGAAATTTTTGCCACCATATTTTAAGGCTGAAATACACCAAATTTGATTTTGACAGAGCCGCTTGAACGTAGAACGCTCCCCCAGATTTTAGATACTTACTTATAAGATAAGGGGAAAAGGAAAGATTAAAAAAAGGGACTGAAAGGGAAGGGGAAGGAAAAAAATGGAAAGGGAGAGAAAGGGAACGGGAGGGGAAAGGGGAAACGGAAGGACACCTTTTTGAATTTTTTTCACACCCTCACTTTGGGTTTTCTATGAAGCAGTGTAGGTCTAACATTACAAGTGTGAGGCCTACACAGGCCCCACATGGTTAAAAGAAGGAGTGAGTGGTTTGGATTGCATTTTTACGCGCAACAGCAGCTACTGCTGTAGCGCGTCTTAGCCATCACAATTCTGTCCGTCCGTCCGTCCGTCTGTAACACGGGCAATTCAGTCAAAAACGCTGCAAGCTAGGATCACCAAATCTTCACCGTCGGCTGCCCGGAAGACTCTAGTTTTAGGAACCGTAAAGCTTTTCCATAAGTTCGAAGGGGGTCACCCCGAACGAGGGCGCTAAATGAGAGGGGGTAGGGAAAATCTGCGATATCCAGCCGATATGGCGTTGCCAGAGCGAGACAGTGGCGCCCCCTGGTGAGTACAAGTAAAACACTATACATATTTAGCCGTATAGGTCGTCCTGCGCCATCTGGCGACTGATTTTGTTTTACTGGGCGTTCTGTGAAACTGTAGCCAAAAGCCGTACGGATGAGATCTACGGATGAAGTCTGCGGATCACTAGCTTAGTTACGACGGTGCACCACTGTTGCGCGTTCCCCTTTGCGTTAGCAGGGCTTTTCTTGTTGTAATTGCTTCTGATGCGATGTGTTGTAGGTGCAACTCGCCGACGCCGCAAATCCGCGTCAGTCAAGCGAGCTTGCACCGCATTCGCGTACTTCGTCAAAGATCAGGCTCGCAGGATGTCCGAGTTCAGCCCCGTACGTTTGTCACCACTAAATACCGCACTGCTGGAGTGGCTAAACGAGTACGCAGTACGAGCTTATACCACTCCAGACAGTGTTGTGGCGTACTTAAACCAGGCTAAGATCGCATAGACTACACCGTCGTTTGCTTTGTGACGCACGTACGACTGCGGGCAGAAGTTGTGAAAGTGCGAGCTGAGTGTGATTTAAGTCTTTGATTTTTTGAAATCGGATTGACCTTTGTTTAGTAAAAACATGGGACTTTCACAAAAAATGTTATGGCACTATAGAGAGTATACCGAAACTCGTCATGGATTCATATGTTTGAAGAAACAGACGAGAAACGATAAACACGTGCTTCAACAATACCTATCCGAACGAGCTTGCACCCAGCACAACTCTAGAATAACAAGAGCACACAATAAAATTTTAATATCTAAAACATCACATTTAAACGAGGAAGATTTTTAATAACAGTGTTGTAGGCCTACAAAGACAGCTATACTAGCCAACGAACACATGACGATACTTGTCTTGCATGAAGTTTGTCTGTTTTTAATGTTTTTAGGTATGCATTCACGCATTTGTTCTGTTTGTAAACGATAGGTTTTCAAGTAAATTTTACTGGAGTCAGGCCCGTCGAGAGAGTGCGGTAGGGGGGATAAGCTACCCCGGGCCCCGCAACGTTTAAGGGGCCCCGCCGTCGGCCAAAAATATAAAGTACGCCAGAATGTACCAGTTTAAAAAGAAAAATTCAAAAATTTTTCTCCCCAAAGAGGCCCCGTGAAAATGTTTGGGGCCCCGCGAGAATGTTTTCCCGGGCCCCGCTGTGGCTCTCGACGGGCCTGACTGGAGTCGGTTTAGCTTTGAGGATAAACCGTACATCAGACGTTATTTTTTCGCGAACGTTTGCATGCTAGCGTTGTTAGAAGTTGCGTTTGACAACTTTTTCATTCAACGAATATATTATGATGATGATGAATGATGATGATGGTCTTAACACTGTTAGCCAGTTTTGCTGCTAAATACCTGATTTGGGACGGGGAACATTGAATGACTATACTTTTTGACTTGGACTTCTGCTGCCCCGTTTTGAATAGCGGGAACTTCCTAGACTTCGACCGAAATTTCGCTCAGCAAAATTCTAGATCAGAAAATGAAATCGCTTAATGTCCCTTGTGGCGCTGCAGTCCGACATTCCTTGGTCTGGGTTATGAACTTTTTTGTGGCAACCCTATCGGAAAAATTTAGTCAAAATTTGCTGTTGTGTACCAGCGTTTTGGCCAAATTTAGCGCCAAGGTTGAAATTTCCTGAGCACGCATAATCTCCGTCGGAAAATAGCAATTGTCTGAATAGGAATAATTTTGTCCTAAATTTGCAACGTTTGTCTGAAAATTACAACTTTTTGCCTCGCCCAATATATTTGAATGACCCACCACGACGCTGCTGGCGTTTACCGAGCATCGCTATTCTTATGATCATAATTATTACGCGCGAAAGCAACTACTGCTTTTGCACGTCTTAGCCATCGCAATTCTGTCCGTCCGTCTGTCTGTCACACGGGTGGATCAGTCAAAAACGGTGCAAGCTAGGATCACCAAATCTTCACCCTCGGCTGCCTGGAAGACTCTAGTTTCAGAAACAGAAAAGCTTTTCCATAAATTCAAAGAAAGTCACCCCGAACGAGGGCGCTAAATAAGAGGGGGGTGGGAAAAAATTGCGATTTTTAGCCAATTTGTCGTTGTAGGCCTATTTCAGTAACGGTGCGAGATAGGGCCTAGGTTACCATTAATCACTCATAGGAAGTCGTACACCGGCTTTTGATTGACACTAAATTCAATAACCTTGGATGACCTTGAACGCTAAAATAGGGGTTTTTGTGGATTTTTTGGCGATTTCGGGCTGCGAGACGCATTTCAAGAACGAATTGCGCCGAAATCAACTGAGATAGACACGGAGAAGCTGCGTATGAATTTTTTAGCATTGAACGTAGATTTCGACGGTTCAAGTTTCGATTTTCTAGGTTCAAGAAAACCTGCACATTATTAAAAAGCGGTACCCCCGTAGAAGTCGTTATTTTAGCATTGTTGGCCAGTTTTTCGTGAAAACGGTTGCAGATAGGCATGGGCGTGCTGAGTATCACAACAAGCACTAGTGACGAGCTTTTTAGTCGTACTAACATCGATGACTTTGAAAGACCCTGAACTTTCAAAATAAGGGATTTTTATTGACTTTTGCGATCTTCGGCTGCAGCGCACACTCCAAGAATGAACTGCAACGAAATGGCTGGAGATAGGCTGACAGTTTGCGAACAGGAACTGCTGTAGACTTTCGCGCGTCTCGTGAGCATTAGCACAAATTTCTTGTTGTTAATTGTCGCAGGAGAACATGAAAGTGCTGGCGGACAAGTGGAAGAACTTGTCACGTGAGAGGAAGGAGCCGTACGAACGGCAGGCCGCGGTCGATGCCCGGCGCTACAAACTCGAGGTCATTAGAGCTATTATTCTGACTAATCAAGATCATTTTTACTGTGCACGACGACAGTAGGGCTTGTTTTCGCCATCGTAGGGAAGTTTGTTGTTTCGTTTGTTTGTTTTTTTAGCTGACCGTACTTAACTAACTGATAAACCGCTAAACTTAGAGTAGGAAGCGGTAGGGAAGAAGACGGGAGGGATGTGGATGGAAAAAGGAGGGATGGGAGAGCTGCCTTTTGTTTACATTTCTGGCTACGCCACTGCTATAATGATGATGATGTTGATGATGATGATGATGGAGCGGTTGCTGATGCTGGTTGTCTGCAGACGACCCAGAACAAAGAGCGCAAGATGAAGCGTCCGTGCTCCGGCTGTATGCTCTTCATGTCCGGCTTCCTCAAGAGCAACGACGCCAAGAAATACCGCGAGATCAAGCAGGCCGTGTCTGAGGGTACGTATGAAGGGCAGGCTCCAAACAAAATGTGGACTGAGTGCCGTGTGAAAAGTGCAATGGAAAAGCGAACTAAATCGAAAAGTGACTTAGACCATTTGTTCGATGTACCCTTCAAAAACGGACTTATTCCACTTTTCGTCTGAACCATCATATAGCAACAATGACCGGTGGTGGTGTGGGACTTGTGATCGAGAGATGGTGGGTTCAACTCTCGGTCGAGCGGTTACCACTGGGATGGGTGACTGCAGACAGGTAAACCGTCTTGATATAAAATCAACACCAAGGTCAACTCAGCTTTCCATCCCTTTGGGGTAGGTAAATCGAGTGCCGGTTCGTCTGAATGGGGTTAAGGTGGGGTACGTTCACCTGTGTCAAATGGCAGATGTGATTTCATATGGCAGGTGACGCTTTGAAGCTCTGCGACGGGTTTTCCGTAAAGAGCTTTTGACTACCCATAAGCTTAAACAACCGGATTGCCGACATGATGTGCTGTCGTCAGCTCAACTCAGCCTCCTACCCTCATGTCGAATGAGTAATAGTAGCTTACGGGCTACGGGATGAAGGCCTAGTTTGGCTCATTGGGGGTATGAGTGCACGCCATAGCGATAGTTCAATTGTTTTAAGTAATTTCATCACATTTCAACTTTTTTGTCTAGTTTGGGCAGCCACCATTGATGCCTTCGTCGAAACGACTGTTCGTTGTTAGATATTGCTGTAACAAACAGCAGGTTGTCAACAAACTACAGTAAAGGCTGTGATAAATTTGATAAATTTTATAGCTTATTCGTTAGGCTACTGTTCGAACCTATGTGAGTTTATTCAAAGTTACCAGCTTCAGTTTTTACAGGGCGTCAGCATAGCTTTCTACTCAGATGCAGATGCCTTGGCTTAGCTATCACAAAGTTGGGGTTAAGGTGGGGTACGTTCACCTGTGTCAAATGGCAGATGTGATTTCATATGGCAGGTGACGCTTTGAAGCTCTGCGACGGGTTTTCCGTAAAGAGCTTTTGACTACCCATAAGCTTAAACAACCGGATTGCCGACATGATGTGCTGTCGTCAGCTCAACTCAGCCTCCTACCCTCATGTCGAATGAGTAATAGTAGCTTACGGGCTACGGGATGAAGGCCTAGTTTGGCTCATTGGGGGTATGAGTGCACGCCATAGCGATAGTTCAATTGTTTTAAGTAATTTCATCACATTTCAACTTTTTTGTCTAGTTTGGGCAGCCACCATTGATGCCTTCGTCGAAACGACTGTTCGTTGTTAGATATTGCTGTAACAAACAGCAGGTTGTCAACAAACTACAGTAAAGGCTGTGATAAATTTGATAAATTTTATAGCTTATTCGTTAGGCTACTGTTCGAACCTATGTGAGTTTATTCAAAGTTACCAGCTTCAGTTTTTACAGGGCGTCAGCATAGCTTTCTACTCAGATGCAGATGCCTTGGCTTAGCTATCACAAAGTTGTCCGTGTGTCTTTGTCTGTCTGTCTTTGTGTATATTCGTTCCACAGTGACTCTGTGTCGAAACGACGCGAAAGTCTCTATACTTTTAGGATCCGTAATCCGTATAACGAGTGAAAGGAAATACGTGCAGCTGACGCCCTGTATTCTAAGCGCTCGCTGAGCTTCTGGTTGCGTCTGTCTGCGTGCCTGGCAGGAGCGCGTCGTTGGAAGGAAATGTCGGCCGACCAGAAGGAGCCGTGGAACCGTTTCGGCAAGCAAAAGGGCGAGACGTACGCCAAGGCGAAGACTCTGCTGGACAAGAAGCACGCCGAGATCAGGAAGACGGCCGCCGTCGCTTTCGGACCGAAGCAGCGCGCCGTCATCAAGGCTAAGACGAGGGCCAAGGCCGCCGTCGTCACCAAGACTAAGGTAAACAATATTCTGATAGGCCTACCGCCTACCTACTGTATATACCTGATGTTTCAACGTGATCAAGAGACTGCGTCACGCGAGTGTAAGAACCGTAAGTCTCCCGGTGATGATATTCGTTTTTTTCAGCCCTCAGCACCCAGACACCAGTTTACACTGCCAGGAGCTTCTGTCCTTAAGTATAGGCTACCTCGTGGGCGAATCCACTAAGGATACAGCGCTCCCCCACACTCTCCAGCTGGACTGAGGGTGTGTGACCCCAGGAAGGGGGAAGGGAAATAGGAAGGGGAACCGAAGATAGAACGGGAAGGGGAGGGAAAGTGGAGAGGGAAAGTACTTAGGGAAGACATAGTGAAGGAAACGGGGATAAAGAATAGGGAAGGGAAGTGGGGAAAACGAAAAACGGAAAGGAACGATTGACTCATTGATCGACTAGTTGATTAATTGGTTGTTTTCTGTTTTATTATTATCTATCTCACGGTGTTTAGGTGAAGCCGCTGCCAAAGGTAAAGACTGTGAAGCTCGTGACGCCGCGACCTGCGAAGATGATCAAAGCCACGCCCACCGAAGGCAAGATCTCGGTCTGTGCCACTCTGCAGCCGGCTGCTGCGCCCAGAAACATCGTTGCTGGT
>Ga0209671_1000756_pt1 | contig 23589 bp, 13 predicted proteins | sample WorMetHERISLAND2_2_FD_187401 | JGI IMG/M metagenome (GOLD analysis project Ga0209671, IMG submission 187401) | Marine gutless worms symbiont microbial communities from Max Planck institute for Marine Microbiology, Germany - Olavius geniculatus... | ecosystem: Host-associated > Annelida >... | reverse complement strand
GGGGGGGTGTCTCCATCCTTCAGGGGGGATGGAAGGCCCTGACTGGTGGGGTGGGAACTGGGAAGTGAGACTCTGACCTGGCTACGGTTGCAGCTGAAGGTGGTACGTTGGAGGTGGGTGACAGAGTCCTGGTGGTGTGAAGCGACGCTGTGCCGAACTGATCCTGACGATTAGCAGAGGTCATCATTGACTGCTGGTGTTCTGTCATCATGCTGGACTGCTGCGTCAGTAGACCTGTAGATGACAATCACACGAAACAATTGCAGCAAATAACAAAGTAATTTGGCATCAGGCGAAATCACTGTCGTGGCAAATCCATCCAACTCCACACGTGGTGGCAGGGTATGACTAACGGTTTGGCTGCAATTTGGAATTGTATGTTTTGGCTGGACCCGGAATCTTTTCTTCCCTTGGGGGATCGAAGATGCCCATTTAACACAATGTGTCTCTGGACCGCGCCAGTGTACATGCGAAATGCCGTTCAATCCAGTTGAACGGTTTAAGCTGAAACACGAATGTGACAGACGTCGGACAGACGACAGACAGACAGACAGACCATGCTGCGGAGAAATCTATAGAAATAGACGAAATCTAAACGAAATCGTTTGCGATTTTGCCTGAAAATCTACTGTTTCAGACCAAAATCACCACATTCACGGCACCAAATTACTGTCATAAAAACCTATTATGTTTACAAGCCGTTTCACTAGAATTAAATATAAAAAAAACTTACCAGTTTACATTACTGTGTAAGGGCGACCAAGTCACACATCCAAAGCAGCAAAAATCATTTTATTAGAACACAGAGTAATAGAACGACGAACTGGCTGCCCTTACAAACCCATGTGAAATGACCCCATTCAACCTTTTCCACCCTGTATTATCCCGTGAGCCAATAAATGTGTAAAATTAAAATTTTGCACATACCCTGTATCGAGTCGGCTGCCGGCCCAACAGGAATGAAGTCCTTTTGTTTTAACTCCTATAACACAGACGTTAATTTTAAGTCGATTGATTCAGGGGCTTGGGGGCTACGGGTGTCCAAAATCTGATAGTCGCCCTTACAACAGTGTTACGCACTACCGTACTACACTGTGATATCAGTAAGTGAAATGCATGCTAAAATGTTTTAAAAAACCAGAAATGTTACAAATTTTGGCAAACAATGCATGAATGACGAGTGAAGGAACTTACTACCGATGTTTCCGTTGGACCAACCACCAGTACCGCCGGCGACTGAGCCATTTACGGCGTGCGAGTTGCCTGGCGCTGCCATGCTGGCGCTACCACTACCACTACCATGTCCCGTTACCACAACATCCTGCCTGGACGACGAACTCATCTGTCGACGACCTTGCACTGTGGGAGGTCCTTCCATCACAGACGATAACGACTGCTGCTGCGGCTGCGGTTGCAAATACAACATTATATTTATTTCTGTTTATCAATCAGCACAAGTAGCATCACATGTAAATAACAAACAATATGAGAATGCTGACCAAATGGCCAACACGGGGTTATAAAAATCGCTTATGTGTAGCCAATAAAATATAAAAATCATATGTAACAGCAATACAAAACACATAGGAACTAAGTTACGTTTAAGACTTAAAAACTGAAGATAACCTACGAATTGTCTAGGAAAGCATGTGCAAAGGCCGTCTGTTGAAAATGGGGTCTCAAGGACTAGCCTAAACTTCGAGAAGAGCTTTAGGACAAAAATCGTGGCCATAACCTGAACGCCTTGGCCTTTAGTCACTTATAATAAATGTGCTCTGTACAAACAGCTTTTGATATTTGTATGATTTGTCCAATGAGACGTTGAAACTATGTTTGTTTGGGCATTTTATGGTCATTACGGTTTGAATAAGATTTTAATGCATAAGGCACAAAAAATCGTCATTATAAGCAGCACATAATTTTTAAAGCATTTCTGTACCCTGGAAATAGCATCAGTTCTGGTAACAGCAAGGTAAATATTTCGGATAACCAAAGAAAGGGGCGTTTCTTTCCAAAAACAGCTGGCAGAACAAGCGTCCTCTTGCTTTACTCTTTCACTACACCACTGGTATTCACTGCAGCATTCCAATGCTAACTGTAGAAACCATTCATCATTATCATCATCGTCATCAATTCATACCTGTACTTGCTGCTGCTGCTGTCGTCGGGGTGTCTGGTAGATATGCGTGTCTGCGGAGGATGACTCAGTCGTCAGTTGATTCTGTAGCAGTAGATCAGTGAGTAGATCGTCAGCTGTCTTACCTGTTGAAACTGGCGCCGCCGCGTTCACTGCATTCATACGAGCTCTTGCTGCATCAGCCAACACAATTACAACGTTATTACGAATCATTCTTTCATCATCTACGTGCAGTTCGTCTTCCTATCTCTCACCACACAAAGTGACTGCAGTTCCATAACTGCCTATAATATCACTCCAGTCGATTGAAATGCGTCTCACGTCCACAGAAAATAACAAACGTCCCCTAAGTGCGAAAAAGCCGTCGAACACCTTTTATCGTGGTGAGAGTTTATCATGTCTCGTTACATTCGCACAATACACTCTAGAAGTCTAGATTGTGATAAAACCTATACTTAACCGCGCACCCTCTATGACTGTTTTTCGCTTCCGCCAGAAGTCGAAAAACTCATCTATTTCGTATCTCGTATTAGTGCCAGTAAAGTGCCAGCGCAGTGAGGTTTGTGCTGCTTTGGACACTTTATTCATCTTTGTTGATTACTTCCTTATCACTGCCTCAATCACCCGTAGCCCAAAAGCTACTCACTTCTCGCGCGGCTGAGGGTAGAAGGCTGAGTTGGCCTGAACAAACAGTAACTCGCTCAAGATTGCCTGCCTCGTTAAAATTCGAACTGCAACATTAGAGGTACCATAAGTCTAAAACCAGGAGCATAATTTCAAATGCAAATCCTAAAGTAAAAAAATATTGTTTGCGCTTATGGTTCACAGTGCGTCCCAAAACTATAATTAAAATTTCGTACTATTGAATGCCAAAAGAGGGGAAAACAGATGCAAGGGCCCTAAAGTCCAAATTCCATTATGCCGACTTTACGACAAACTTCGGGAACTTGTCCCGGACTTTGTCGCAAAGTCGGCGTAATGGAATTTGGGCTTTAACCTTGAAACCACTTGCGTCCTAAACACAGTATAGCGAAGTGCGACTACCTACAGGGTGGGCCCAAAAATGACACAATGTTTTTATACGTCAATAACTTTATCAACTATTAACCGATTTTCAAAATTTTTTACCGCCGGAATCAGGAGAAAATTTGTAGTAACACTATCACTAAAACTCCCACCACACCTCAAGTGTGTCGCTACACTATCTAGTGAAATATCAGTGTTTTAAAGCAACAACTGAAAACAAGACGATATCTGTAGGCCTAATATCACATTGTAAGAAATTAACAACTGAAAACAACTTGTTTATTGTCTCAGTTATTGTCCAAAGTAACTGTCACATCTCGCAGTTTTTACATCAAATGTTCAATGTCTTGCCGCTGGACGATGCACTTAAGCCAGCGACGCCACTAATCAAGACGCAGCCAACCAAATGCTGCGACTGCTCCACTCAGTGACAATCGCCTGCTTCAGCTGGTTGTTTGACGTGAATGATCGACATTGATAGACCGTCTTTTGAAAGACACTCCAAACAGCATAATCGACCCGATTTAAGTCCGGGCTGTTTGGGGGCCACAGATCAGGCTTCATCAACATTGATCACGCCAATAGGTCAGTGTCATCGCCAGCTTGAGTGCAATGTCTGACATTTCACCAGGTAGTGTAGCAACACGTATGAGGTCTGGTGGGATCTTTAGTGATAGTGTTACACATTTTCTCCTGATTCCGACAGTGAAAACATTTTGAAAATCGGTTAATATTTGATAAAGTTATTGGCATATAAATACATTGTGCCATTTTTGGCCCACCCTGTATACTGTGTCTTAAACTTGCGAAGTGCCGAAAGTCGAGAGAAAAGTAGATCATCATAAGAAACGTACTTTCGTTGGCTTGAGGCGGCGTCTGAGGTTTTGGCGGTGGTGACATCTGTTGAACGGTACTTGACTCTGACAGCGCTGAAAACTCTTCGACGAACTGACTGAGATTATTGGACACAGGCTCAGCAACAGCAACAGGCTGAGATGGCACAGGTCTCCCAGCGGCTGGCGGCGCTAATAACCACGAAAAGCAACTAAATAATTTGGTAAAAGGCAAAATCGCTTCTCGTTTGTATTCACTAGATAGCAGCATAGGACTGACAATTGCCTGTTTGCTTGGGGGTTCAACTCCTAAATCTCAACTTCTTTTGAGAGTCAGAGACTCCCAGCCAAGACAAAAAATGTGTCATTGAAACCCACAAGTTTAGCTGCCAAATGACATTCTAAATACGTCGAACATACGTCGAATAAGCAGGATGCACAAATATGACAGACGACAAACAGACAGATAGAGTACGCTAAGAAGAAATGTGTAGCAAAAGGCAAAATCGCTTGCACTGCAAAAGTGACACGTAAACCTAAATTTCTTACCAACTTTCAACACCTATTGGGCAGCACTGATGTTTGTTTCCTTAGCTCTCAGACAGACAGACGCTGACACTGCCAAACCACGGATAAGGAGCTAGTACATCGTGCGGTGTGCCTGTTTACGCCTCAGCTATCGCCAGTACTCATTGCGCATACCCACGAAAGAACGGCCAGGCTGAATTGCCGATGGCCAATCATCCAAGTACTAATAATTGGATTCAGCGAAAATCCATATGTTGATCGATCGAACACTATGAAAATAACACTGATTTAAAATATTTTATGCAGAAATTGAAACATTACTGACCAAATAATATTTAATTGTTTTGTATTCAAATTTAAATAGTTATTTATATATAATGCCAAAATGTAATGCATATAAGAAACTGAATCCTGTGCATGCAATGGATTTAATCAATACGTCAAGTAATAAGAAAGTCGCGTTTTTTATTCAACGCTTACAAAGTAGAAGTTTTTTTTGTTATTCTTCTTAGATCCTACATAACGACAATTCTTTTTTTTGAAAACTTTCACAAGGTTTATCACAGGTATTCAAACAACTAATAACACTTTCATTTTTATTCTTCGCACCACCAAGTATATAACGTGTACTTATAATGACAAAATTACCGAAAATATTAATATTAAAAAACTGCTGTACCTTGCGGGTTTGGATGCACGAAACCAGGCGCTTGAGCTGAAGCCGGAAAAGGTAGTGTTACTACAACAGAAAAAAGGAAGCAGTAGCTGTTATCACGCATCACAAAAACAATCCTCACATGACTAATGTAACTCTCTAGTCCCATGTCTACGTGATGCTCCAATGCCACACGTAGCTTTTTTTCTAGTTTTAGTAAATACAATGCAACGTAACAAAATCAATGCAAACCTTTTTGTTTCAGTAAAACTTCAAAAACAAACAAAAAAGTACTAATACTTTGGAAAGTCCAATGAAAATTTTACTGACAAAAGTTTCATTAGAGAAAAACTGCAGCCGAAAGCACAGGAATTTTTTAGTCAGAAAACTGCAATTTTAAAATACAAAATTTAGGACTGGCAATACCCATTCTGCAAGAGTTTAGGAGCAAAATTGAACTTTTGAACACCCATAATTTCCTCTAATAGAAATCTGCAGCAATCTGTCGAAAATTTTCAACTTCCTGCTATCTCAACTCCTTTTTTAACCACGACGCTGCTGACCAATAATGGCTAATTCACACGACTCGACTCAACTGTTGAGTTGACTTGCGTCGGTTTCATAGTTGTGAATTGCCCATAAGGTGTTTCATTAAACTGAGCTGGTAATATGTTGTTTTGTAAGCCTACCTTGTTGTTCCGGCGAGAAGACGGGAGTAAGTGAACGTTGTCGTAACGTGCCGCTGCCTTCCGGCTCCAGGTTCTGCATACCCACTCCTATTGGCTGCAGCAAAATCTCTTCCTCTTCCGTCTCTTCCTAAATAACACAGCACAACGCCAGTTCTTACATCATACACTGAGAGTACAAATTTTACAAACAAATGTCAAATGTCGAATAAATGCTAATTTTTTTTAAATTCACAGATTTTTATGAATTTTAAAAATTTGGTTTTACTCGTGATGAACTTTTTCCTAATTTTAATACGGTATGTCACAAATTTTCGATCATCTAAACTAATGACTAATGACCAATTTATACCTGCAACGCCGACGCGACTCAAATTGATAAATTCTAAACGTGTTCGTGTTAAATGTGTTGAAATAAACGTGTTTGGTTTGCAAATTCTCGACCAAAATCCGTCAGCATTCGTCGGCTATTCACTTCACACCCACGACGCCGACGTGACTCAACTCGACAGTTGAAGCGCGTCCGCGAGTACTGAGATTACTTAAAACGTATCTTGTCATCATTTGCTACAGGTCAATAAAAGTACACTGCAACGCAAACACGAATGGTACGTGAAGAAAGTCCTTCCCGAGCCATAAAGCCCGTAGAACGGCGCTGATCTCCGTTTCCTTAGCCGTCATCCAGACACCAGTTTACATCGCGAGACCACGGATACGGGGTTAGTGTATCGCGCGGTGTGCCTGTTTACATTCCGGCTTTCGCAGGTACTCACTGCGCTTACCCACGGAGTTTACCTAGGTGTGGCTAGTTACATCCGAGATGGTTTATACGTCTGCCGACGGTCATCAATCCGGACTCGTACTAACGGGACTCGGCGTCGATTAACTTTGTTGATACGATCAACGACGTTACCGACTAAACCTAACAGACATTACGAAATGATACATTTTGTTACATATGCAAAAAATTCGTAGTAAACAAAAATGATAAAACTGACCTGTTTTGGAGGAGCGGACTGCAACATGGCGTTAACGTTCTGTAAATTTTTTTCCAGATCGTCAAGACTGGGACTCTGCCTCTCTGAACCGGACACAAACGACCAACAACCCAACAACATGCTGATCATACAAGACTGTTTAATTATAATATATGTCGTCAGGAGCGGTACGACCACAAAGTGGGGAACAACGCGAACATGAAAACTGAGATTTTAAGCAAAACATAAACTCGGTCTTTGCGAGTCATGACACAACACAAAGCAGAAATGACTAGTATAACTACTGACGTTGTTAGTAATTAAGTAAGTAAGTAAGTAAGTACGTTTTATTGTTTCAACAGCACGGAGATATACTGCTCATCCATCCAAATTTCACCTGTTATTTTTAATATTAGCTTTTATCTTAACGTTAAGTTACAGTTAAAATAGATACGGGCTAAAGTCCCCGTCCACTTTCGGGCTTCTTTCCCTACCCACCTCCACTTCCATCCGCCTCTTTCCTCTTTTACTTTTTCTCCCTACGCCCGTTTGCTATGTTTTATCTTTCTTTCCCTCCGCGTTCCTTCCTCCCCTTAGGCAAGTCGAGAGGGTGAAGTAAGGGGCCCAGAATAAGTTACCTCGGGCCCCCTCGACGTTTGGGGGCCCCGCCGTCGCTCAAAAATTTAAAAGGCACCAAAAATGCACAATTTTTAAAAGAAAAATTCAAAAACTTTCTCCGCACTCCGCAGAGGGGCCCCGCGAAAATGTTTCCACGGGCCCCGTTGTGGCTTTCGACGGGCTTGCCTCCCCATCTCACTGCCCAGTGAAAAATAAGGGAGTTTTGATCTACACCCTAAACAAAACTTTCCCCTTAGCTTAATTTTCGCTGGGCGCAAGATGCGCCCATCAGGTATAGGAATAAAAGCATTGACTACCTGTGGTAGTTTTGGCACCACGCAGCACGGCCTCACGACTGCTGTCTGTACGTAGCGGCGGCAGTACGGGTGACGTCTGTGTAGGCGGCGGCGCCCTCGTCGGAAACTCCTCCGGCGGCAGCGATCTCACCGGACTGACGCTGAACACGTACTTAGTGTCTGGACCTCTGCGCGCCGGCCGCTCCAGACCCGACACGAAGAAACTCTTCTTGGTCTCGAACAGGCGCCCGGACTCCAGGTCGTAGGTTCGCGTCCCGGCGTAGCGCCCAGCGGGCTGTGTGGTCCGGCTACGGCGCGTCGACAGCAGGCCGCTGTCCGACTGGTACGGATCGTCGTGGTAGGACGTGGTTGAGTGCCAGCGCTGTGGCACGGACGGTGGCGCCGCCCTGCGGTCGGGGCTCGTGTAAGAAGGTCGAAAGTAGTCCTCCGTGTCGCTGTGGTAGACGGTCGTCGGTCCTGCCGGGCGCCACGTGCTGCGCTGACTGCGGCTTGTCTGTCATCAGCATCAACATCACCGCCATCATCATTATTATCATTTAATTCGGTAAATACGATTCAAGTAAATACTAATGTAGCCTGATAATACGCGCGAGACGGTGAAAATAGAAGCGGAACACTACAAATACCAAAAAACTATTAAAAGACGTTTGAGAAAACTCGTAAAATCTATAGGAGCATACACACAGTACGAAAAAACACAAACGATCATATTTATGTTTTACAAAGCAGTGTAGTGACCTAATAAGTGTAATGTGCATGTCACAAAGTAGCAAATTTCTTACAGAGTCTACTGTTTAAAAAATGTGAAAATTGGTCAATATTTAGCAAAGACATGGACAAAGTACAATAGCTTAGTTGCTTGGCCCATCCTGTACGTCACAAATTCACAATGAATTACTAAACCGGCAGAAACATATCGCACTTACAGTTGCTCTGACTGACAAATTGTACCAGAGTCTTTCACGGAGCTGACAGTGAAGATTTGGTGATGCTAGCTTGCGTCGCGTTGACACAGTGTCAGGGCGTGAGTGCGTGACGGACAGACAAACAGACAGACCTCTGCGATAGCTAAGACATGGCATTTGCATAGCACGCTATGCTGACGCCCTGTAAACCCTAACATAGCCTGACAATACGGTGAGAATAGAGACACACTATAAACACCAAAATTTAAAAAAAACGCTTGAAAAAACTCGTATAATCTATTCTATAGGAACACGCATACCAAAAACACAAACGATTTCGTAAATGGCAATAATTATGGCATCGAGCGGAAGTCAAAAATTAAGCAACGAACGGAAATCACTAGACTCGAGGAATAGTTATTCCAATGATTTCTTAATCTTTCACTGACAATAAAAAACGTCATAAAGCAGGGTTAAGACCTGATGCGTTTTGGTGGATGTTGATCGTTGTTGCTGCTCCTCCGTCCAACGTGAGCGAGGACTGCCGAGCAGGTCCTCACTGTCTGACGCGTACGGCATGCCGCGAAACTTGCCGGGAGCCGCCTGCATTACATAAAGCAAGTTCGTGTAGATCTCTTTATGGGAAACCCATCACAGAACTGCGGAGCGTCACCTGCCATATGGAATCACACATATGGGATCTGCTACACGACGCAGATGAATGCGTCCCGCCTTAACCCCAGACAGACTCGATTTACCTACCCCGGAGGGATGGAAGGCGGTGTTGACTTTGGTGTTAGTTATATACCGCGATGGTTTACCTGTCTGCAGACAGTCACCATCCAAGTAGTAACCGCAAGGCCAAATTTCTGTATTAATGGACAGCGTATAGAGTATGTAGATGCATACGTTCACCTTGGCCATGTTATCTCGGCTGATCTTAATGACAAAAATGATATTGAGGGATGTCGATCTGCTTTGGTTGGCCCTTTATCCCTTTCCCTTCGTTTTCCTTTTCCACATCTCCCTTCCCTTAAAAGTACGACCCCTAAAATCCAGCTACGAGGTCTGGGGGAGCGTTGTAATGTTCCCCAGTTCAGTTTTAAAGTGTGCTTATGTCTAGTCTACAAAATTGGCGGTGAAGGAGAGGGGCTTGACCCCCTGGGGGGCTGGGCCCCCTTAGCTATGCCACTGTACAATATGAGTGACACACTAAAACATGAAACTTACGGGATAAACGACTTTAAAATATGTTGGTATTTAATTACTCAACAGTACTCGAAAAGTCCATAGTTCTAGCCTGTTGCTGCGGGTGATGTGTCGCTGCCGTGGGTCCGTCGATGTTGTTCAACTGGTCGGGGCTGAACAGACGACGTCTGACTGGCGGCGCCGGCGGCTGCGGCTTGCTGGATGATGACGTCTCACGGCGTGTCTCCGAGCGAGACTCGAAGCGCCGTGAAGATGACTCGTACCGCGACGATCCACCGCTGGCGCCACCACCGGGCCGTGAGCTGGATCTGGTCTGCTGTATCCGGCCGGATGCGTCCGTCTCGATCACTGCACCTGCACGATTGTTCAAATGTTTAAAAACCATTATTAAACGTTGTCTATAGCTCTTAATGATGATCCATCAAATAGTTACGGCGCGTCGTCTGCCACAATGGATCACACAGTCATCTGCCACCCGACACAGGTGAACGCGCCGCGTCTTAACCCCAGTCACACAGGCCGGCATTCCCAAAAGGGATGGAAGGTTGAGTTAAGCTTGGTGGTTGGTTATGTACTATGTACGGGCGGTAGGCGTGGTGTAGTGGTAACGCGTCTGATCCGATCAGCGAAGTTACTGTACGCCGGGCCCGGTTAATACTGCGATTGGTGACTGCCTGCGGGCAGGTAAACCATCTCGGGATGTAACCAACCGCCTAGGTCAACTCAGCCTTCCATCCCTCCGGGGTAGGTAAATCGAGTACCGGCCTATCGGGCTGGGATTAAGGCGGGGCGCGTTCACCTCTGTCGGGTGGCAGGTAACACTGTGTGATCCCATATGACAAGTGACGCTCCGTATAGCTCTGAGATGGGTTCGCTCATTAAGAGCTATATTCGGACCTTTAACCTTTAACCTATACTAAAATGGTTTACTTGGCCGCAGCCAGACAATCACCCGTCTACATGATAGCAACCCGACCGGCAGTTGAAGCCACGACTTCTCGATTGTCTAACGTCCCATACCGTTACGCTAAAAAGCCACATTTTACTACACTTTTGAAAAGTATTGGCAATATCAATATCAGTACTTATTGAGCATTCACATTTTTAACACAAATCTGTATTCTCTATCATCTATGATAGATCACCACACCATTATTTCTCGATGTAGGCCTACGTTGATGTCAAGCTTCAAAGTTTTCTGCTATCGGTACGTCACGTTTCCGAATTTTAATTTTATATTTCGATATTCAAACGCGCACATGGTTTGAAAAGATGCCATTTGATGCCACCCCTATTGCGATTTTAACAGCTCTATAGGTAGGCGTACCAGGGGCGGGTCGTTCGACGCTGTGCCTGCTGGCGCTGACCGTCGACGTCGGTCCTTCCTGATTCATCTGCCAGCTGACGACCGTGCGTCCGCCGTGTCCGCTGTGTGTGGTGATGCTGCCGTGCTTCGGTGAGATGGATCCGTACGTTCCGTCAGCGTCATTGCTCCATTCGAAGCTGCGCGCGTTGCCCGTGAACAGTGGGTCCGTCAGCAGATCGTTCAGAATGTCGTCCAGCTGAGACTGTTCCACGGCCGTCTCCAGCGGCAGCGGACGTCGACCAGGCGTTGTCACTGCAGGACCCTGAACGTTACCGCGGGCAGTACTCACCGACATCGCTGCTGGTGCGGCTATTGGCTGTCTTTGTCGGCAGCTGATCGGGCCGCAGTGACGGCGAATTTATCCAACCTGCTGTGCCACATCAAACAAATATCATTATCATGACCATCATCACAGCACATACTAACGGTTGAAATTAGTTTAAGCAGAGATTAAGGCTCATAGAACACAACATACAGGCGCAAGAGCACAAAAACGTAGGCCAACACAGGCGTGAGAAACACAACACAGTCAGCGCCATGTGTTCAAGTGCAGTGGCGGATCCGGAATTTTGGAATAGAGGGCGAAAGAGTAGGGGTGGAATCTGGGGAGGGAAAACAGCCCCCCCAAAAAAAGAATTAAAATTTTATGCAAAAACAATGCATTTTGTGCAACTTTTTACTTGTTTTAAGATGCATGCAGTCAATAGAAAAGACGGCCGCCCCCATGCCCTCTTGAATTCGCCTCTGTTCAAGTGTTCGAGACGATAGCACTTCACTGCTTTCATAGACGTTAACCGTATATAAAACTGTCCGACTGCTCGACTTTATATGTGAAATATGTTTGCTCCATTTTTATAGGCCATATTGAAAACCAACCGACGACCGACCGACCTCGCATCCTGGGAGATTTTAAACAGCCATATTTCAGCAACGGATCGTCCGAGTGACTTCATGTTTGGTTCCGGTTGGGGGTCTTTGGCACCGGCAGATAATGCGACAGGAGTACATTAAATTGGTTACAATCTAACATATTTCTATTAAAGAGAAAAAAACACTTTATTCTCCAAAACACGCACACACACAACTGATAGTAAGAAACAATAATCAACAACATAGGAGAGTAACCAAAAAGGCATATACCCATCAATGCTGACCACCCATGGTTACACACAACACAAAATAGTAGTCTAACTAAGTTAGCATTCAGTCTTAATCCAAAATTGCAAATGTGACGAGCATTCGCAGCCATTGCAGCCATGGCGCCGCAGCAAGCTTGAATTCAACATTAGTCCCAGTGCCAGGACTACTGAGTACTGAATACGTGCAGATTCTCCTACGCCTGCAGAGTGCAGATACTCATCTGGTTCATTCAACGGCATGCGATACGACTGCGAGGAAGCAAGGAAGTCAAGGTTTAACACCCTCCACTTCCTACCCGATCACTGGTGTCGATCCGTGGCCAATATTGCGGGCCTGAAGGTAGAGAAGGCGCGTAGGCGCCGAGAACGAGACGCCACAGGCATCGAGTCGGGTGGAAAATAGAGCGCCTGCGTCTCCCCAGCCGACTAAAGGGCTGCAGAATCGTTATGAACTCCCCTACCGGAGTCCCATGCAGAGCGCCGGCCGAAAATAAATTCGATGCACCTTTAGTGGTGGAATTACGATAGCGTAGCAAACAAGCGAGAAAATCTTTGGCCTTTATCTACTTTCTCCCTGATATGATTTTCAATGAAAGAAATTGGGACATTTGTCTTGGATACCTTGGTTACACAACAGGACACGTTTAAACTGGAGAGAGGGCACTGCCCCCGGGGTCCCCAAGATTGGCGCCCCTATCCGGATGAATCGAACCGTTTCATGTCGACGCTTTACTGCAGCAAACTGGTACCTCTTCGAGAACACACACGTACGTTGCCTTGCGTTCAGAGAGCAGTGGCAGTTGGACGGCTATTTATAGAGAGCGCGATCGCGTGTAGTTAACGAACGAACGGAACGGCAGCGCGTTGGACGCAGCGCCGCGGCGCCGACGTGCGCCGCCGCTAGCTCGACCCGCAGGTGTTGAGCTGGCTCCTCGTGGCGCCGCGCTGCCGCCAATGGCGTAGGGAAGCGAGCTTTCTCCCTCCGTCTGCGGTCAAAGTGTCTGAAACTAGATTACTCCCCACATCAGGAACTATTCTTCTGCTTCTGCTTTTTGTACAGCTCTTGAAAGTTCAGACTTATCTGTTTCCGCAAATATATAGACAGGGAGATTTGGGCGGTTCAACAAATAGGGACCCAGAGCTTTTGAAGGCCCCGAGTGGGACGCAAAATAAACTAAGAAAATAGCAAGCATATTGCTGAAAAACTAACAGCAAAACACCAAAACTCTTGGCGGCTGCAGCTTCGTTTCTGGGGAAGCATACAGCGTTCTCCAGGACCCTAGCTGATGGGGCGGGGGCTCGCTGACTTCCTAAATCCTAACCCCGTTCTCAGCCCTTTGAGCTTCGTTCGACCTTCGGCCAAAGTACAAAATTACGTGTACGCTAAAATAGAATAGAACACCTATAAAACGTACGACTTCGGCCATGGGCCTCGCAACGGAACTTACTGTTGGAGCCAGGGCCCATCAGAGTCTTGCTACGCCACTGCGAACGACGCGACCCGGCAGCAACGCCCGTGAAACCGGAAGATACGTACAGTACGGAGCGCGTATAAGCCGGTAGTTACCGTACCTCAAGTCAAGCCTGCAAGCCCTGCATCAGCCGTCCATCTGCTCTGCTGCTACACCAGCTGTCGCTCGCCCGTTTCGACGCAGCTGAAAACTTTACGACTTTTCGACGACGACGATCCGCAGTAAAGAATAGGCCTATTTCGCCTCGCCTCGTCTCCCTTTATTTTAGCCGAAGAATACAGTATAGCAACGGCAGAGGCCGCATAGCAGACATAAGCAGTCAACAAGTCCATAGATTTCTGTAATGTACGCATTACGCGTCATTATATTACGTTAGTTCAACAAGACACGAGCATAATTATAATAGTGAAAGTATAACAAGAAATTTGAGCTAATGCTCACGAGACGCGCGAAAGCCTATAGCAGTTCCGGTTCAGTATATAAGCCGAAAATTGGGGTGTTCACGCTAAGTCAATATACAAATACCAAATTCTCTATCTGGATCGCATAACGATAGTTCCGTGCAACTAAGAATCCCCTCTCCCTCCCGCCCCTCCCCGTCCCCGCATTTTGTATATAACCTGGCGTTCACCGGAAGCGTCGCCGACGCTATGAGAGAAAGTCTTCAAAATTTGCGTTGATCGACGCTACGAAGTAACGAAACTCAGTCTTCAAAATCATCCTACAAAAAATTGTCAGCGACGAGATTAAACATCGTAAGTCAGTTAACGGACTTCGGCGTCGGGAAAAAGTTACCGAAGGTCAACCGCGCTAGCCCAGTCATCAGACGGGATGAACTTTTAGTGAAATTTTAAATCGCCACCGGAAATCCGACAGCGCCGAGATCTCATCTACGAGCGACCGCGAACTTGGAAACGTTTCGGGGACAGCCTGGATCCTGTCTGAACGTCCTGGGACATCACCGCCGTGCTTTGCGTCCATTCTGCTGCCGTAAATAAACTACTACCACCAGATCAGCCGCGTTGTCAAAGTCACCAGGCAAGTTTTTACCTCTGGAGGAATCTCCGTAAACTTGGGCAAGATTCAATTGGCCCAATATATTTTCCCCAATTTTAGTAACTTTTAAACTCTAAAAATTTTGCCGCCATTCCGCCTAGGAGCGGAAAGCAGCACTTGCCTAGTGATCCTAGGGCGAGGGGCCCGGTAGACTACCCCGCGGACCCGTTTCTGATATGTCTGATACGGGAAAAGGTAAAGTCTCGGCTTCCGCCCCTAAGCTTGGAGCTATGTAGACCCCGGATGGTGATGGGGAGGACAGCACCCCCCGACACAGCACTGGGCACCCAATCAGTCGAAATCGGGCAACCGAAAGCAGAAGTAGCCGCCGCCACCGTCGAAGAGTTAAGGCCAATGGTGGGCCCTGGGTGGCCCACGCAGAACGTCAGGCAAGAGGGCGGTGCAGCGCGGTATCCAGCGCGACCGGAACCGGAAGTGGCGGAAACCGGGAAACGAGACGTTACGCCGAGGCACGGGACCGAGACTTTACACTAGATATTCGCCCCGTAGTCCGTAATCTACTACTTATTTGAGTCATTTGCCATCTCGCTGAGAATAGGAAGCTGAGTCGACCTGAGCGCAGTGACATTTGAACCGTAATCTGCAAGTTAAGAGTTTAAGTCACACACACACACACACACTTGCGTCTGTCGCGATACTAATAGCAACTCAAATAAAAAGAGAAATCATTCAAATCAACGCTTGAAAAGTTTGTAAAATTCCAAAAATTACATGTAGGGGCCTACGCAGTAAAACTAACCATGTCACTAAGGTGCAATCGTCGGATTGGGGCGAATTTACAGCTGAGCCATGAAATGACTCAAAGCTGTTAGTGGCATAAAGTGCACATAACGAAACCCTGAGAGGCCCAAGCTCCAGTTGCTTGATTTTGATTTATTGTAGGCTTATAGCATGCTGTAGCTAGAAATTGTACAATATATCCACGACAAATCGAAGTAATGGAGTTTGTACATCATCAATCATTTAGTGAAATAACATAGAGAAGCAATGTCTCTGTTCTGTCGTGCATTTCAAATGTCTCGCTGCCTCAGACAAGCCATGCCAGCAGGAAATCATGGACGACTCTATAGACAAAACGTGCTCGCAAATTTCGACTCATTTCACAACTTACAAACCACGTGCGCTTGAAGCATGTGCTTCAGCCGATCGAGCGGGCGACCGCATGCATCTATAGACGCCGGTTTCTGCTTCAGAGACTGGCAGCTAACAACAAACAAACGGTCAACAAACAGTCGCCGACTGACCCACCACCGACGCACTTCCCAGATTAGACGAAGAGAGAACCAAACCTAACTTATCGCCCCCTGCCGAGTAGTAGCCGTACTGCGGCAGTGCGGCCGCCGCGGCGACCTAGTTCCTTACATCGGGAGTTGTTTTGACAGTCCACTCACTACGCTACATTCCGCCTGCACTGCAATGTCTACGAGCGAATCCATGTTCAAGACTGACGCGCAGTTCATCCATTGAATGATGAGGATGCGATGATGGAAGAGGAAGGATAAGATGAAAGACAGCAGCCGCAGCAGCTCGTATTGTACGCTTGACTCAGACCTACCCGTGTAGACCTAGGCCTACATGTGTGTCAGCGCCGTGCTTGTGCCCCATTATAGCCTATCCCAACGCAACTGACGACAGAGTTCGTAGAGTTAAAACGAGTTTAAAAGAGCACTTTCATCGGTGTCCGTCCGCGATAAGAAACCATAATAAGTGTAACTCGAGGGTGTAAGTTGCAACCTCGAGACATATAATACAATACAATACAATAGAGAATTTGCACTCAAAAACTGACAGACAAACTGTCAGTTTAATCTAAAAGACATGAAGATAAAGACATGATTGACAAGCTACTTGATAGGCCTAACCAGTCATTAAAAAGTGAAGTTATGCCTTTTGCAATGATCTCACAGTTGCACTGCAGGGTTGCACAACTTCTGGTACAACCAAAATCTGCAACCTTAAATCCATCCTGCAGCCTAGATGAACATATGACCGTTCCAAAAATGTTTAGTGTTGTTTTAATATGTTTTACATCGCATGCTATAGACATACGACATATTTGATTATTACGACCCATCAGATCTCTCTGAAATCCATTAACTATTTATGCGCCTAATTGCCAGTGTGCGAAAACAGGGATGCGAAATGAACATTATACAGGGTGGGCCACAAAAAACGTGACACTTTACTTTTGTATTTTTATCTTCGCAGATTATTGACCGATTTTAAAAATCCTTTCACAGGCACACTCTGCGGACAATTTGCAATAATGTGATTATTACATATCCCACCAAATCGTAAATGCGTCTCTACACTACCTTGTGAAATATCAATGAAATATGCATATATAACGATAATAACAAACATTGTGGTAAGATTAAAAACACTTCAGACAAACATTGCAGTGAATGATCTATATGACATTAAACCGTGTGGGTCTAACACAGTCAAGTGTCATACGGATCATTCATCGCAATGTTGCTTTGAAGTGTTTTTTATTTATTTAAATTTTTGTTATGATCGTTAGTTATTACTTACATTTATATTTTACAAGATACTGTAGAGACGCACTTTCCGTGTGGTGGCATATATAGGCCTAATAATCACATTATTATTGCAAATTGTCCGCAGAATGTGCCAGTGAAATAATTTTGAAAATCAGTCAATAATTGGCGAAGATATAGACAAAAGTGCCACGATTTTTATGGCCCACGGCGTAGTTAGCTTACTTAGTAACGACCCGAGCAGCCCCAGATAAAGACCATTACCGTGTTATAACCGCTACGCTGCGACCACCAGCTGACTGGAGTAGACCGGCCGGACGCCCAAGAACCACCTGGTTGAGAACAGTTGACGAGGACGCCCAGCCCGAAAACTTCAAAGTGCACACTGCGTGGAGGAAGGTTATCAGTCCACATATGGCAACGCTGTGTTAAGCCCAAATTCCATTACGCCGACTTTCACTGAAACTTCCCCGTGGGGAAAGTCGTGGACACAAACGGTGACAAATCATAAAACCATGAAGTTTCGGTGAAAGTCGCCGACGCAAATCACGAAAGACGCAGACACAAACCATCTCGACATGTCGAGATGTTTGCGACAAAGTCCATGATAAATCCACGACAAACCCGTTTGTGTCGCTCTAATGGAATTTAACCCGTTACAATGCACGGGAAAAGTCTGCGACAAAGTCTGCGACAAAGTCGATCAACGTCGAGAGCAAATAAGTTCTGACTGCCAGTGACTGGCAGATGTCAGCAGCCAGGCGCAGTGGCCAGCACAGATCCGTCGTCTCCGGCGTGAAAACTGCGGCGCCAAACAAACCGTCCACAGCAAACGTAGAGAAAAGTTATCTCTATGCTGTGTGGGGGGTCTTAACTCTCACGAGTCATGGCGCGCCGGGTGGCACGAGCGATGTGCTCTTTCAATAACCGAATCAATCGTCGTTCTGCTGCCGCAGCCCGCCGTTACTGCTGCTGATGACGACAACAAGGACGCACCACGCAGACCACGCCATCAAAGTGCTGCTACGTAACATCGTAATCGTATAGCAACAGGGACAGCATGCAGTCGTTAAAACTTGGGCTCCCCGACATTTGTATTATGTCCTGTTATGTGGCCAAAATAGCTAGAATGAATGTCCCAATCCAATTTTTTACTAAAAATCCTATCAATAAAATAGCAGAAAAGGGCTAAAAATTTCATCATTCCACCAAACGTGTTCTGTGAAGCTATCAAAATGCACTCACATTCCATTAAGAAGCTTACGGCGCTCCCTCCCCATACCTCTTAGTCGTCTCAGGAGAAGATACCCACCGGAATCGACGCATGCGGGCTATCTATGGAGCCTAAAACTTGGGCCTCCTGATATTGACAATGGATCGACGCCACTGTAGAGAAGTTTAACGTGGCCTAAATAATAAGCATTGTATCTGCACTCGGTAAGTATAAATGTGAGGCTACGACTGGCACCCGTGCAGGTGACCGACCCGATGACAGGCCGGACTGAAAGCGTCCGCGAGGTTGTCCTCGATATCATCAGCTTGCCGTGCCCGATGTACGAGCGTAGGCGGCTTCATGAACTAAGCACCGGTAACTCTTTCTGTTTTCAGCCTGTCTTACCATATCGACCAGGTTCCTGTCGCCCCACTGAACGATATCATCGATCCGTTGCTTCTTCTGACCACCTTGCCGACGTTTTCCTCGACATACAGTACGTGGATCCGGCGTGCAGCTAGAGGTCAACGTCAGGCTCAGTGCAGATGCTGACATGTGATGTCTGCAGGGCGCAACGACGCGTCGCCGGTCAAGTGAATGCATGACCGATGTAAAAGTAGTCATGAGACGCTGCCGCACTGATGCCCGAAAACCGAGAGTGACGGTGCAAAGATGATGTCCCATGGAAGGTCGTTTTAGCATATGTATGATTTAGCGAGACACCGTCGCGTTATTGACTGCAATATGTCCGACGATCATTGTCGCATATTGTCGCAAATTACTCCACACTCGCGCTGCTGTGACGTAATCTCGACGTTCGTACGCCGTGAGCCGAAAAATACCAAATTACCATTATTGTGCCTATGTTTTTCCTCAAATGATAACTGATTTTGAAAATCGCTTTACTTGCTAATTCAATAAAAAAAATTGCAATAAACAAAGGTTAAAGATACTAGCTACGTAAACGCGTCGTCACACTTAGTCTAGCTTTTAAAATGCACGACGTCACACATTCTCTGCGTGAACGATAATATACTGTAACGACTCGTTCAAGGTTAAGGTTTAGCGGCATCTTTAATAATCGCTTTATTGCAAATTTCCTTATAAGTACGCCAGTGAAAAAGTTGCGAAAAATAGAAATGTTTGACTATTATGATAAACAATAGCGTTTGCACGTATGTTTTTGACTCACATTGTACTACGATCGCGTTCTGCCCTGTGATACATTGCCGGCTAATAATAAATTCCAGTTCACGCCTATTGACCCAGCGATAGCATCAGTGTAAATTGCGTAACAATGTGTTAATCGCGGTACGTAGTTGACACTTGCAAACAATTTATGATGTCATTCGGTGCTTTGAAACTGTACGGCTAAAAACAAAAATCGTATTGCGGTCTGTAAAAAATCCTCTTCCCATAGTTTCCAAATAGCACTATTTTTACGGAATCCGGCTCAACCTAAAGTATTGCGGGAAAATGGCTGACTGGACAAGAACCAAAAGTGAGTGTAGGCTTATAGTACATACTTTATTATATACATGTAAAATCGCAAGTTAGGAAAAACATAGCGAATGGCAATGCATAAATAGGTCAAGCATGTCTTCAAGTTATACAGCCTACCTGAACGACTGACAATGACATGTTCCTATCACTGTGTTGAGCAGTGGCACTGAAACAAAAGCAGAGCCGCAGAACCTCTAAATTTTGGCATTTTTAAAAACTGTCGTCTTGTCAAAAATTTGCAGTTTTCTGTCGGAAAATTGCAATTTCCTGCTCCCAACCTTTTTTAACCCACGACGCCTTTGGCGTTCCGAGTTCAATATTTGTGCACAAAAGACATAAACACACGTAGTCCTATAGGCGGAGTAGTACTATGCAGTGCCACTCGGTGATGCAGACTAAAACGAACAACTGATCGGCTCGATTCTGCAGATACGATGAAGACGACGACGATGTTGTGATAAAATCAATCAGCTGATCACTCGTTTATATCTCCTGGGTACGAACCAACCAGGCATCGCTCGATTTGTATGGGATTAACTGTAGGCCTAGTAGTCGATATGTAGGCCTACTGTAGCTATTCGGAACTGGTAGATTAGTCCCCGCACTGCAGCTATGCAATGAAATTATCCATCTGCTGCAGCAGCCATGCACTCTGGTCCTAGGACCTATAGATCAGCAGCCGCACACTGATTATGGTCGCTGCTGATGCCACTCCAATCCGAGTAGGAATATAAAATTTGTGAAAAGATGCTCACCTATCACTGAAAAACAAGAAGCCCAGCTGTCGCTAGGATAGCCAACCGTACCGGCTGTCAGTGACCTTCAAGACCATTCAAGGTCGACGATTTCCATCTCACGTGAAAAAGCGTATGCGATTTTCTATTAGTGATCAATAGCAACCTTGCCCCTATCTCTCACCGTTTCCAAGATACGGCCGCTTGCAGCATGAAACTTTCCATTAAAAACTGCGGCCAAACCACTGCAGATGGAGACATTGTTACTATCAACTACCTGAGTCAATTGATTGATTGATTGATAGTCGTTACTATCCTATCTGTCGCCGTCATTACCGAAAAATTAAGCCCGACTAACTCGGTATAATTATAGCGAACATCACGCATAACGCAACTGAAGTAGGCCTATACTGTAGTCTAAACATCATCATCATCATCATCACGCGAAGCGTTCAGCCGTAGCATCCCGCCGTTGCGATTTGTCGCCAAAACGAGCAATCTTCTGCCAGCTGCAGAGCGTCGGTCACTGATATTCCCGTGTCCCAGCAGATCTGATGGATCCAAGTGATGGGAGGCCGACCACGCGCGCGTTTCCAATCAGGAGATGGCCTAAACGCTGTAGTGGAATTCAAGCTTCATGCTTCATTTCGTTTAGTGCCCCGAGCGCATATTCGCATAAACCTCAAATTGCCAATTTAAATTTAAATTTAAATTGTAAGTTTCTTAGTTTTTAAATTTTATACGCCTGGCGTAAATTTTAAGTGCATGCACACGTCTATTTTAATGCTACTTGGAACGATCATATTGCAAAACTTCAGTTATCTTTGTGAACTAAATATTCTCCTCTTGGATGCTGTACACGCGGTTTGGGCAGCTTCGCCGCAGTTCAATATCGCCGCAAGCATAATAACCCTTGACACGTCTGTCCGAAAACATACGCTATAAGCCTATCCTACCAATAATGCGTGGTCATACATACATAGATCTACGCTGTGAAGCGGTCATGTACAGAGTTTCGTGTTCCATAATTCCATTAAGTGACGATTTATGAACAGCAAACTAATGAAAACCACCTACACGATTCTTCAGTAGCCTAAACATAGTTGATAGGATAGCAGTGTCCACCATATGCAGTGATACGGTGATAGCAGTGTTTTTTTTATAAATTTGATGTAATCAAATTGCTAGCAAAAACTGTCATCATTGCGTAGCGTACACTTGGTCTCCGCAATAGTCGTAGACCTATTCCGAAACAGAAACAGAGATAGAAACGAGCCTAAAATGTTCAGACCAAGATCAAGACCAAGGTCTGACGCCTGTCTGACACCGGTCTTGTCATAAGACCGTGATCTCAGACCCTAAGACTGAAAAGGAACAACGGGCACTGAGTTTTAGCAGACCAGCATGCACTGCACAACTGGCACCAATCTCGTTATCTGAAATTAACTAAATGCCGTAGGCGACTAGTTCTGCTATAAGCGGACTGACCTCCTTCGATCCGACATTCCGACCATGCACTGCACCAACCGACTCTGCAATCTGGCCATATTAAAATCGCAAGTTATGAAAAACATGGCGAATGGCAATGCATAAGTAGGCCAAGCATGTCTTCAAGTTAGCTATAGCCTACCGGAACTACTGACAATGACATAAAAGCTGTGTGAATGCAGGCACACTAATCTTCTACCCCTATTCCACAAAAAATGGATGAAATCAAATGACTGGACACAAGACTAAATAATGCAGCCAATCTACTTGTTACGGTTGCATTATGTAGGCTTTTGTTAAATGCCCTATTAAGCGACGAAGAAGTGAACTATAGTAAAATACACGGTATAGGACCCCTTTTTTCTTTCACAATTCACTCAAATAATGATCAATTTACATAAAATTTTTTACTAGTACTGGCTAAAAAATACTAATTCAAAATATTTTAACAAAGTACGGCAGTTGATTAAATAATCTTTGCTAGTCGTGACGTAACGCTGACGTCATAATATGTCACGGGTACAAGCTTGCTAGTCTTAACTGGTGCTGCCATTGCTGTGTGCTCTGATGGTCGAAAATCTGGTTCGTTGCTGACAATTTTTTGAATTTTTACAGTTGCAGGCACAAAAACGCGCAAAGCGATTGCATTTACGTGTCTGTGGGGATACTGGTGTAACCATAGGGGGCAGTGGGGGCAGGTGCCCCCCACAACTAGGAGCCCAGACAGTTACTCAAAATCGTGCCAAAATGCACCAAAAGATGTCATTTTCACACAGAAAATCCAAAACAATTATGGGGAAGGGGCACATGCAGCCCCTTTCCCAGACCCCTTCCCAGCGGGGAGGGGTAGGATACCCCTCCCCATACTCCACCCCTCAAGTGCCCCCATTACAACTAGATTCTGGCTACGCCACTGTGTTGGGGTAGCTGGACTTTCACAAAATGTCATGTTCGAGCAAGACAGTGCACTAGCACACCAAGCTTGCAAAATGGTTGCGTTTTTGGATCACGAGACGCCTGATTTCATGTCCCCATGTTGCTCAGTGCTGACACGATAAACATTTTTCATTAGCGAACCAGATTAAGTTCACCATCGAAGCACGGTAGCAACTGACAGCACTAGTTGAAACAAGCAAGCTTGTACTCACGACACATTATGACGTCAGCATTACGTCACGACTAGCAAAGATTATTTAATCAACTGC
>Ga0209671_1000755_pt1 | contig 23590 bp, 23 predicted proteins | sample WorMetHERISLAND2_2_FD_187401 | JGI IMG/M metagenome (GOLD analysis project Ga0209671, IMG submission 187401) | Marine gutless worms symbiont microbial communities from Max Planck institute for Marine Microbiology, Germany - Olavius geniculatus... | ecosystem: Host-associated > Annelida >... | reverse complement strand
GGGGTGTTCATGCTAAGTTAATATACAAATACCAAATTCTCTATCTGGATCGCATAACGATAGTTCTGTGGTGCCACCTTGTGAATGATATAGACTTGTGTCGCAGCCAGAAATCGCCAAAAAATCCATAAAACCCCCTATTTTGGCGTTCAAGGTCATTCAATGTCATTGAATTCGGCGCCAATCGAGAGCCAGTGTATGACTTCCTATTAGTGATTAATAGTAACCTAGGCCCTATCTCGCACCATTACTGAGATGCAGCAACTTATTGGCCAAAAATTGCCAATTTTGCCCACCCCCTCTCATTTAGTGCCCTCGTTCGGGGTGACCCTCGTCGAATTTATGGAAAAGCTTTACGGTTCCTGAAACTAAAGTCTTCTAGGCAGCTGACGATGAAGATTTGGCGATCCTATCTTGCACCGTTTTTGACTAATCCACCCATGTGACGGACAGACGAACAGACAGACGGACAGACAGAACTGCGATGGCTAAGACGCGCTGAAAGCAGTAGCTGCTTTCACGCATAAAAACATGCTGGAATAGTGCCGACATAATGTGCTGTGGCAAAAGTGTCAGTGTTTCTATCTGCCATCTGCTGTAGTTGCACAACCTTAACCCTAAATCTTAACTGAGAGTCCCTAACCCTGATCTTTGACCTTCTAAAGCAAAAAATGGCATACTGCTTTCTTCTATTCTGGGATACGTTCAGACCAGTTTTGTTTTTCTATGCTTTGGAGTCCGTACATGACAGCCAAATGAATAAGCAAAACCAGCACTGTGGCCTATTAGTAAGATTGCACAATAACTATCATAATGCTAAGAATAAAAAGCCCAGCTGCCAATGATTCGAGATTTTAGCATGGAAAAAAACACAACAATCTAATGCAGCAAAAAAAAACAAAAATAACAACTGCAGTTACCTGACAGCAGCCAGGTGGCACTCGATGTGAATAACGTTGAAGTGGGAGACGGTGCTGTAGCCCTGCGCACGACGAGGTTTCGCTTCACCATCATCCAAATTCACTCGCTTTGTAAACGTATAGATGCCTAGCACCTGCCAACAACCACAACTCATATCATATAACTACCCGGCAGGCAGCCAGTGAGAGGGTGAGCAGTTTGGTAGCTGCACATCAGCACAGAAGAAGCAGCCCTTTTGTGTCATAACAATGTTAAAGTAACTAACTACAGCAATAGACATTTGATGAACTGTATTTTTTGTCAGCATTATTATTTTTTTATTATTATTATCCATCGTTATTAGTTATGTTTCTTTCACGGCTGTCATTTGACGAATAAAGGTATATATAGAAGAACCAGTGTGCAAAATCACTGCTATCTAGTTACTTACCTGGCCGAGACATCCGATTAAAGTAGGCGACTGTAACTTGAAGCACAAACAATCAGTACATTGTTGGCTTCAGGAGAAACTCATTGTCAAGGAACAAAGAATAAATTGTATACATGTATAAAATTTTAAAAAACTGTTACAACAATAACCGCAGCTGACTGTAAAAATAAATTTCTTTAATAAAGTCAATGACGTTGCAATTGCAAAAATTTTCTGAAAAGGGTTCTCAGAAAAACTGCAAAATATTTCTGCCTAATACGCTGCAAATTGGCATGAGCATTAGATTGACTAGCTGCTCACAGTGACATTATCACGAACGTAGAAGATGACAATATTACCAAGAACTTATCAGCCTGCAGCCAAGTGGTGGATGATCAAGCGTAACTGGTTGATTTATTTCCCGTTAAGTTTACTGGTTTTCCGCCAATTTTAATCGTTTAGTTGAACTATGGTCTAAGTACAGACTTTAGCGTTCAGCTTTAGCTTTGGCTCAGCGAAAAGTCTCAGCGAAAGTCTAAGTCAAAAAGTGAAGTCACCCACTGAGTGATACTGCAGAGAACCAAGAACACTAGCGGGAGTTGGCAGCAGCATCTACAACTGAAAGCAGTTTCATCATGAATATGTGACTTGATCAACAGAAATGTTGAACCATGTATCACAGCCTTCATACCTTTGTCGGCTGATTGCGGTAGCCCTCGCGACAGATGCAACACGTCAGTCCAGTCTCATCCTTAAGGTCATCCATCTGCTTCAACACAGATCCCTTCACTGTCACCTGACCCTTCTCATTTGTCTGCAACAGACATCCAGCCAGAACACCAACAGATAACTATGCAGCATCATTATGCTGTATCATTATGTAAGTATGCAATGGGATAAGTGACAGTTAAACAAACTTATACACCGTGGGCCGTAAAAAAATGTGGCACTTTACTTTTGTCCATATCTTCACCAATTATTAACCGATTTTCAAAATTCTTCCACTGGCACAATCTGCAGACAATTTGCGATAATGTGATTATTATAGATCCCACTACACCATATATGTGTCTCTACACTACCTTGTGAAATATCAAAAAAATATGCATACACAGCAATAATAAAAAAACTTCTTGGTAAAATTGAACAAAAAACACTTCATACCAACATTGCAGTGAATGGTCTGTATGACGCTAGACTGTGTGGGTACCGTATAACACAGTCTAGTGTCACACGAACCATTCATCGCAATGACGGCCTGAAGCGTTTTTTTATTTACCCAAATTTTTGTTATTATCATTAGTTTTTACTTACATTTATATTTCACAAGGTAGTGTAGAAATGCATTTACCGTGTGGTGGGATATATAATAATCACATACTTGCAAATTGTCTGCACAGTGTGACAGTGGAAAAATTTTGAAAATTGGTCAATAACTGGCAAAGATATGGACAAAAGTAAAGTGGCTCATTTTTTATGGCCCACGGTGTAAAGCAAAGTCATTCCCAAGCCACTAGATCTACAAAACGATAGTGATCTCCACACTTCCTTAGCCCTCAGCCAGACACTGGTTTACACTGCCAGACCACGGATACAGGGTTTGGGCACTGCAAGTGTGCTTGTTCGCATCCCAGGTTTTGCCGATACTCAATCAATCCCACAAAAGGATGGCCAGGCTGAGTTGACCTGGGTTGGCATTATAAGGAAATGATATAAATAACAATACCCTCAGTCTAGTTGTGTGTTCTGTTTCCTGCTCATGAAAACGGTGTTGTGATTCTAATCAGATGACATTACACAAGAAATGTCCGTTCTGATAGCAGCACCATTCTTGACTGATAACTGTGACATGCTCACGCTTCAGCATTAATTGATTTCAACACAAGTGAATTACACACAGTTTATACAGAGTTACTGACAAAGAGGACACCAACCATCATTCCAAGCTGGACCAGTTGCTTTTCCCTCATCGCCATTGCCAGTCGTTTCTTCTCGGCTTTCGTCTGCTGGCGCACCTCCTCAATCTAAGAAAAAAAACACACAACAAAACCATACGCACGGTCTGGTGAGAACAGTGTTGGCAATCCCAAATCCCGAGATCTCGGCCGTTTTCACCAATCCTGAATCCTGGGATTAGCAGTGTCCCAATCCCGGGATTTCGGGCTTACAAAAATTTGTTACAATAGTACTTTTTCGAGGCTAAATAATACAAATAACAATTCTAGAGGTCTAATAAACAACTATCTCATGCGTGTTATGGTTTGCTGTCCACTGTAATTTGTATTTTGAGACTTAAATTACAATCACACCCTGCAGTTCAGATAAACCTACCTTCTGTAATGCACATCCTATACATAAAATCAGTATAAATAATAGTAAAATAACGACTAATCTGTAAACCTAATCCCGAAACAAGATTCCGGGATTACAAACTTCTTAATCCCAAATCTCGGGATTGATAATTCAATCCCGGGATTGCAATCACTTGTCAAGAACAGATGTCATGTGACCATCACTGGACTTTATGAATGAAATGCTGGCTGACACACAAAAGACATACTTGCACAGTGACAGTGCCATTTTCAAGCATACCAAAAAGTAACCATTTTCATCTTGGTTCAAGAATAACATACTAACACAGTCATATTTACAGCCACATTGCCCGGTTTATCTAAGTAAGCTGGGGATTTCCAAATGGTTAAAAAGAAAATGTCTGGAAACGTACTGTCAAATTCAAACTGTTCATTATCATTTGTTTTATTCAACAACATATTGTAGGTATAACCAAACTCGTTCAAAATAACCACTAACAGTATCTTCTGTCTATTTAAGGTCCCATTCGACAGACAAACTTCACGAAAATATGTACACCGTATTGTACATTATAACACTGGCAGTATTATAACTGCAATGCAGGCATGTGTGCACATTATTAACAGTTACGAGGATCATCCCAAAAGTTTCCAGCCTCGACATATTAGACAACAGTATTTTCCTAAATTTGTACATCAGTAAAACGTACATCCTTTACGAACTCCAATGCATGTGTTGCGGATATGACGTCATTGTAATTTATAACGTCACAGAGCATTAATTAGAAGCGATTCACAGCATCAATGCAAACAGCCTCTGGTCATTCATCATCATGGATAGCGGACACCACCATGATAAAATTTTAAATTTCAAAACAGATAATAGTCACTGGGGCTCAGGTCATTAAATTTAGGGAAAGTCGTGTGGGGCTTACCTGGCTTCAAGGCCACTGTGCACACCAGAGCCCCCCATGTAACAACTTAAATCTTGATTAGTGTTTCGTCAACACAATTGAAATTATTATTGTCAAATTTTTAATAAAGCTCGACTGATAACGTCAAATATTGTTGTGGTATCGTAACTGACTGAAGTGCTCTTATTTGCGATTAGTGCAGATTTAGGATATTCTATATTCACCAGTTTAAATGCGAAATTCATGAGCGTATTTGTCAGGGTTTTCACAAAATTAAATGCCACGGGGGCCACACTTTTACAAATCCAGCTGCAGACTGGAAAATTGTCATGCAACAGTGAGCCTGATTCTATGCTGTTTGCATTAGCGCTCTAAATCACTTCGGTTTAAATATCTATAACGTAATAAATTACAATGATGTCCTATCCGCAACAAACTCGTTACAGTTCATAAAGGATGTACGTTTCACTGATGTACAGGTTGTGGAAAATACTATTGTCTAATATGTCGAGGCCGGAAACTTTTGGGATGACCCTCGTAAGAAGATGCTGAAATAAACAGACAACTTACCTTGGCTGAAACTTTTTCATTCTCTTTCAGTGCCTCAAGAAGATTTTCCGCCAGTGACCCAACGTGTTCGTCAGATGAAACTTGTTCCAGGTTGTGCAGTACGGGCAAGATCACTTGACCAATTGATACCTGACAGCAGCAATACATACCAATACCCCTGCACTCCTGCACTGTTAATTCCTCATATGCACATCAAGTGATAATAAATAAGCAAGCGTGTGTCCATGTATCAGATGGGAAACTAACGATATAGCAAAACTAGCACTTGTTGTATCAAACACATATGAGCCGTGACAAATGGACATATGCAAAATGCAATGTGCAGCTTGTTGGTGGAACTGGATAGATTGAAAAGTTGAGACTTACAATGTGTTTGACTTTCCACCATTAATTCATGTGTGCCTCTGTCATCAAGCAGTGGTGAAACTTGCTAACGACCTGGAAATAGCAATACAGTCTGTGGCTGGGAAGGTAACTGTGAACCTGGTGGAGGATAATGACAGCCTACCATCAGGCTCACGTCTACATCACCTGCAAACTCTTGGCCAAAGTAAAAAAACGTAAAGTTTTTCCCGAGCCTTACGGCCCATAGGGCGGAGCTGATCTCCGTTTCCTAAGGCCCTCAGCCAGACACCAGTTTTTACACTGCGAGACCATGGATACGGGGCCAGTGTATCGCGGTGTGCCTGTTTACGTCCCAGCGGTGAAGCCGGTACCAAATTATACTGCTTGGTGACAGAGGCGCATGTGTGTGAACAACTTGCCTAAGGTCATTACCCGGCAGTGTCCTGGTGCGGAGTCGAACCTGCGCCTCTGAGTTACTTCAGGATTACAAGTCCGACACATTACCGTTAAACTACCGAGCCTCAAAACTCTTAGCCAAGAGCTTATCTCTTTTGGCCAGTAGCTACACGGAGAGCAGGGCACAGCAATACCACTTATAATACTGTTTTTTGTTTGACTGGCGTTTTTTTTCTCAGATGGTGTCCTCAGCAGGAAGCAGTAATAGGGATTGCTGAAGCAGTTTTCACCGGCCCGAAGCTCTCCTTGTCACCAAGCCACCAGAGCACCAAAACAACGGAAAATGTAACTTACACTAATGAAATGTAACAGAGAACGGTAAACAGCAGTCAGTGAAAAAATACCTGAGTTGGTTCATGGCCACTGCACAGTCCAGCGAGTAGTCTCAATGCATACGGCAATGATGGCTTCGTTATAAACTCCTTCCAGCCTTCACTGTCAGCCCTTACACACAGCGGTCAACATCCCAGCTATCTCACAGGTTTGTGCAGCTGCTAAATTTTTAAAAAAATACTGCAACAGATAACAGATAAAAACCGTGTAAAATCGTAAGATTAGTACTGCCAGCATCTGGTTTCTCGACTGTGTCCCATCAGCATTACTTTAAAAAATACAGTCCAGCCAGCAGTCTTATCACGAAACTTTTGCTTGTCTGTAACATTTCATGATTATGTTACATTCTCTGCACTGTCTTAGCACTAATATGATTCTAATAACGTGCCTTTGCTTATTTTTTTATTCAGAAATCCGTACAGATATGTACTGACAGTATCGTATAGTTCAATGTGATGCAGTAAGTGACAATTTGCCGCTACTGAAAAAAAAACAAAAACTTACTTACTCAATAACTTGAAGGAAATGTGAACAGCTCTTTATCGAAAACCCATCAGTCAAAACAGATGCTACCTGCGATATGGGACCAAACCTGCCACCCAACACAAGTGAATGTGCCCCAACAAAACCCCAGCCAAGCAGGCCGATTTACCTACCCCGGAGAAACGAAAGGCTGAGTTAACCTTGGTGTTAGTTATCTACTGAGATGGTTTACCTGTCGGCAGACAGTCACCCATCCAAGCAGTAACCACTTGATCGGCAGTCAAACTCACAAGATCATTAAGTCCAGCATCTTGACCATTCCACCACCAATCCACTGATGCTGACAGTAACTATTACAGTCAGTGAGTGAAGAAATCGTACTTTGTCGACGGCGCATGTGTCTGTATGTAGTCGAGAGTGTTCTTGACAACATCGTGCTCAGCAATGAGATCTTTTAGCTTGCGACCGTTGGCATTCTTCTCAATGCCTTGCGCGATGACGCAGAAACAGTCCAGATGAACCTGCTCGTCCTGTGTGTGCTCAAAGTCATACCTAACGACACAACAATACAACGCCGCATCAGTAAACACCAACCGCAGCAATCACTGATACGCCCAGTGCTTGATGAGCACTTACCACTGAGAGAAAGTAAACAGGTTCTTCACAAAAAACAGCACTCTGAAGACCATTTTGTGAATGATAAGCAATGCCGTCAAGGTGTTAAATTTTTTAATGGCGTTAACGCTTGCATACGCAATCGAACAGAATGAAGGCAAAGAATAATGGTAATAGAATGGGAGAATAACAACAAGGACGCACTTGTCAAAGTCAAGGTATGGCATGAAGTGTGAGACGAGCGCATGCATCTTTTCCTGGTCACCGAAGGCAAGGAAAGGAATGAGCCGCATCAGAGCCTGCAGAACGCTGGCATTAGCACGAATGAATGGGCTGTTGATGCGATCCAGCAACATTATCAGCTGCTCACGATCACCACACAGCTTCGAGAACTCCTACACAATGTCCACACAGCATCCGTCAACACAGAACTTAACAGTTATCTTTACAATCATCATCATCAGCTTGCCGTGCCCGACGTACGAGCGTAGGCGGCTTCATGAACTAAGCACCGATAACCCTTTCTGTTCTCTGCCTGTCTTACAATAGTTCACCATAAATGGAACCGACATCAACTCCTCACATTGTAATTTTCTTCCAACGACAAAATCACGTAACAAAAACTACCACTAATATCAAAAATCCAATGGAGAGAAATCAAAATTTTTGCCTCTCGTTTAAGAATCAGTAGTCATTTGTCAGCTCACATCGTAAACGGCAGAAGACAGAGACCTTAAAAATAGAAAAATTTCCACCGTGAAGGGCCTACGACCTTGAATTTGGGCACATAGCATACAAAAAATGTAACTTATTCCATTACATACAAAACCAACCTTGTAGGTGTCATGGGGCTGTGCACTAGCTTCCAGCAGAATTGTCTCCATAATCTGCAATATCTGCTCAGTCAATGTCTGACCCTTTGTCGACGTCCCACTTTCCTGTTCAGCCAACAGCGCCTGAAACACAATCAGCGAATGAATACTGTTAATTACTGCCTCTCCTACAGTGCAATTTATGATCTATATACTTAGGCTATTTGTTAGCTTGACGATACAAAGAGATAGCGGCCTTCAAAAAGTACAGCCATGACAATTAAATCCCAAAGCTCACTTTCAGGTACTAGCCTAACCTGGAGTAACTGTAAAATAATCACGGATGGAAGCTGAAAATAAATGAGTTCACACAATATTATGACCTACCATTACATTGATTCTACATTTTTCTCTCCCAAAAATGTCCACGATTTCCCACTAACAACAAGTTTTACTTTGGCTTTGACAAAACATCTGATCTGATAAAGCAAGCAGAGCTCAGAGGTTATGACAATAGACCTACGGCAAAAAAACCTGGCATTATTCCAACTGTGACAAATATTAAGTCAACAGGAACAATACAGGACAGTATCTTCATTGTCCGAAATTGACCACACATGGTGCAGATGAAATGTGCACACATTTTCCATGGTTAATCCACATCAGACTGGATCCTTCAATGAATATTTGTTACTAAAGAACAAAGATACGCCACCATGGTCAGCCACCTTGTCGTGGTGGTGGGGCTTTGCACCGATGACCCGAAAGATTTCTGAAATGTGGAGGGTAGGAGCTAACTAAGAGCTGACCAAACCTGTGAGAGCAGATTTGCTACACGTTACCAGTGCTCTTGTGCTGGTTTCAGCTTCACAGCCGACTATGGCTTTACAGCCGTCTATTTACGGCTTCACAGCCGTCTACTGCTTTATAGCCGCTACATGTAACCTTGTGGTTACATTCGGGGATGCGCATTGGGCCGAACTGATACAGCCTCAGCGCTGGGCAGGTGTAAGAGCCTGCCCACCCCGGCGGTAAGGTAAGGTAAGATAAGGAACAAAGATAACCATTAAAAACAAACATATCGTCTGACCAGATTGAGAGCTCCAAGCATGATGCTAATAGTGTTCATCTCGACTTTAATCAGCTCCTGGTGGTTTGCCTTCACCTTGAGACAGAAGTCAAACAGTTTCAGCAGCACGACCATCAGCTGCTTGCCCGTCACCAGGTTCCGAATAGCGGCCATCCTGCAACAGGCAGAGAACTAGTAAAAAATGGTAAAGGTAACCCATACTCAAAACAACCATTGGGCGCGAAGCTGATCCCAGTTTCCAGGCAGTCAGCCCGCAGATGACATAGTCATAAACCCGGCAGTAGGCTGCCAGTACTTTCCATCAGTCCCACTGTTACCTTCCCACCCAGAGAGCATCACTGCCCTTTGACAAGATACCAAATTATACTGCTTAGGGCGTGTTGCACCAACGTCGTTCATGATCTCGGTTGAGCCGTACCTAGATCAAAAGTTGAACCGAGTTCACGCTGAATTACATTGCACCAACTTGAACTCGGATCAGCTGATCAAGTTCAGTTGAACGGCCGTCGTTATACCGTGGACGACGCTGATTGGTCAAGCACGCTCAGCCCGTAGGCCAACTACAGTAACGTCACAGTCACACGCAATGCTTACAAAACAGTCCAGCACCGATTGACCGTCATTTGTTCGAATTTTAAGTTTCCCTGAAATTATTACACAATATTCGCATTAACAGTTGCATGCTAAAGTTCCAAAAATACGTATTTTGTGTTCCAATAGTTATTTATCTATTATACTACCTTCTTTGTCAAGATTTATGTTTATCGTAGCTACGGCATAGCAATGGTGCATCGGCACTCTAGAATGTGGTTTATTTATCAACTAATTAATTTATCTAGCAAAAAGACCACAGAAAACAGATATAGCACAAATCTAGCATATCCAGATCACAAGTATAACTGAATTAGACGTCTTATAAATCGATACAAAATTTGAATGAGTTTTTTGTTGCTGCAGTTAGGGTTCGTTCATGTGTTTACTGTAGCAATGAAACATCGCCACTGAAAAATGTGATTTATTCATCTATTTGTTAACTTATTGAGCACAAAGAGAACATACGCAAAGAGAACATACAACAAATATAGTAGAAATCTAACAAATTCAGATCAACAGAATAATTGCATTAGAGGTCTTATAATTCGATATGAAGAAGTTTTTTGGGCTGGATAAAATTCGAATTGAACAGTGTTTTTGCAGCAATAGTATCCCGGCATTCATCGCTTGAACCAAGATCAAAATTTGATCTGTGGTCAGACGGCAGTTCAGAATTGAACAGAGATCAACGCTTGAACTGCTTTGGTGCAACGCAAATTACGGCTGAACTAGGATCAAATTCAAATTTGACCCGAGTTCAAAGTTGAACGACGTTAATGCAACGCTCCCTTAGTGACAGAGGCACATGTGTGTGAACAACATGCCCAAAGTCATTACATAACAATGCACCGGGCTGGAGTCAAACCAGGGACCTCATGGTCACCAGTTCGACAAGCTACTGCTATACAACCAAGCTATCAGAAAACTAGTACAAAATTAAATATATACAGTTATACACCCTGCAAGACACAAGACATAAAGAGGTACAGTTGCAGAAGGTGAATTTTCACCGCAAAACTGCAGCCTTCACTAAAGTAATTACATCAAAATTTGAAACTCCCAATCTTATAGGCATGTGATAAAGACCAAAAAAATTTGTGCAAGCTAACCTGCAACAATTATACGACAGACTGACCAGTGCACTGAATGACAATGACATGCAGGTATGCATTGTATGTGCAGGTAACATTCAACGTAGCCATGTACGTAAGTTGATTCTATATCATTCTCCATATGACTACAGGCGAATACAATAAGAAGCAGCAAAAATGCCAGTAAGTTTGCTAACAAAGCAACGACTATACTACTGTACAAGACAAGCTCTCCATCATTCGTCAATCAACAGATAAAATTCATAGATTAATTCCTTCTACTTTTAATTTCTGTTTATCTGGCTAGTCTTTTATAGTTTATTCCAAGTTGAGCAGGGTCACCATAAGAGTGAATTTTCAGGAAATGTAAAAGCAGGGCTTACAGACCAATATCCACAGCAGCATCAGAGCAATAAACGGTCACAATAAAAGTATTCAACTGTTACAAAACAAAAATACAAAATAAGAACCTCTTCAGCATAATTTTAAGTCCTCCACACTGGCTCATAACAGCAGCCATTTTGTAGACTTCTTCATTGTCAACGTCTTTATCTGCAAAACACACACACATCATATCATTCAGCTATCACTGCATATATGTTCTGCACAGTGACTTAACATCAGCCCGCACCGACTACCTGTATCCACTTCAATTCAACTAGAAAATTCATGCACAGTTAACCCCAGATAGGTCGAGTTCGGAACAGAACGAATTGGCAAGAAAGACATTTTACACATACGATGCTCTTTCTGTCAAAACACTGATGGGTGGGTAGTCAGTCATCTCAGTGTGGCTGTGTAATCAAAAGACAACACCAAAATAGTTTGACGACCTATGTCATCAAATCAAACTCGCGTTAAATCTAACATTTGCACAGCACTACTTGGTCGTTGGTGGCATGTGTAGCGGTAACACATTTCATCTGATCAATGAAGTTACTCTATGCTAAGCAGAGTTAGTACTTCTATGGGCGACTGCCAACGTCGGCAGGTAAACCATCTCGGTATGTAACCAGACGCCTAGGTCAACTCAGCCTTCCATCCCTCCGGGGTAGGTAAATCGAGTAACAGCCTATCTGGCTGGAGTTAAGGCGGGGCGCGTTCACCTGTGTCGGGTGGCAGGTAATAGTGTGTGTAGCTCTGAGATGGGTTTCCTATGAAGAGCTATAGCATTTAACCATTTTTAACCACATAACCACTTTAAAAATCTCACAGAAGCAGCTCCTGTGAACGGGCATGTACAAACAGTCAAATCTCAAGGCAAAGCAAGCTTAAGCTATTCACAACAAATAGCACTTGGCACTGAGTTCCAGAGCTAAGATGCCAAGACAAAAAAGGCATGGACTGTAATGCCGAAAAATGATCACATCCTCAATGTTTGATAATAAAGCAACAGAAATGACCGGCACACACTATGCAATATGCATCATTAACTCTGCTGGAAACTGGCCATAGGTATATGTTTTAGATGAATGAGTATACAGTTTCTGAACAGCATATCACCACATAAAAACCACGTAGTGCCACTAAAGAGATAATTGGATATTAAATGAAAAAAAAGATACAAGCAGTGCAGTCAAGACTGTTCAGCTATAAATAAAATGAAAAAAGACACTAGCTGAATGATTTGGTTTTGTGTAACGATAGTTTTTCTTAAACAAACCTCGGCCAGAATCCAGACTGTTGACCATGTCTTCGGTTGCATCACCAAGAAGTCCCCGCATTCGATACACAATGCGCATCGCTTCATTCTAGCACGAAAGCCACGCATACACTGGTTTAGTATTTTCCGTACCATACACAACGTTCACTACTAACTTTTGTCTACCTGATAGCATATTCTTACCAGCACTGTTCTAGTCCTTAATGCCATTTATCTAAAAATTTAAAGTTTTTTTTCTTTTGCATGCAGTATAAAAAATAGACAAAAAATAAATATAATGTTTCAACACAGACAATGTATGAATCACTGAAATACTGCACAGCAGTAAGCATATAAATTAATCAATAAATCATAAACAATGTATGCAGTAAGAAAACAGTGACTTTATTGAAAATTACTCTTCTAGAAAAAGTTAAAAGTACCACTGCCTCATGATTAATATTCCAATCGCATGAAATTATTTTACGCTTGTGACAATGTTTAACAATGGCTGTGCTAAAATTTTCAACGGCATTAATTTTTAATCACAAAATTTAACTAAACTAAGTCATACACACGATAACTCTTTAATTAACACATAGATCTGACAGCTCTAGTTCGACAGTGTTGATGCAACGAGACTACCTCGTTGTGCTCAGCGCACCAGATCTTGCGATGCACGTCTCTGACGGGAAGATCCAAGCTGATGATTTTGTTACAGACAAGCAGCTCCATTCCAGTGTCATCTTCCAGCAGTGCTACCAAGTCACAGTCTAACAAACAAACACACAGCTCAGGCGGCTTGGTGACTTAGTGGTTAGAACATTGGATGTGAGACCAAAAGGTCCACGGTTCAATTCCCAGCCAGTGGGCAAGTTGTTCACACTTACATGCCTGTTTAGGCCTGCGTAGGTCTAGTGGTTGGTGTCGACTAGTAACTTTCAGGTTGCGATTCGATTCAGAGTGCCGGTCATTCGCAAGCAACCTTGAGCAAGTTGCTAATTTACTGTGTGCTCAGGCCAACTCAGCCTCCTATACTCCGTGGGACGGGAAATGAGTAGTGGCTTATGGGCTATTGGTGAAGTCCTAGTGTGGCTGATCGGAGCGGTGGTATGTCTGCTAGCTGCAAATCGTGGGTCCAACTGTTTGTTAATGCAGACCATGGATGGCCGCATAGTGCGCTGCATCATCATTAGCTCATGCCAATCAGCTGCCACTTCCTAGATTGTCAAAGCGCTTCTGGCCACGAATTCCATCTCATGTAAGAAGGGCTACAGCAAGCACTGGACTTTACCTTTTTACTTTTTTCAGCTGAGCACATTAACAACATCAACACACACACACACCACATCCGATCACTGACATAATTTTGTTATAATTTTGGTTAATCTCTCATTGCATGCAAAGATGTCACACATGCTTATCAAAACCCAACTATTACAATTCTGCAACAAAATGGATACCAGCAATTTCTATCCAATGTACTGCGCTGTACACAGCAGGATAACGTTCACTAAACATTAAAATGTCATAAGACACGCACAAACTTAAAATGAAAATTAAGCATGAAATAAAAAAATGAAAACAATGACTACAAGTTGAACAAAAAAGGCTAGGCTCAGACTGACAATGAAAAGCAGTTCAAAAAAGACAACTCGAAAGCAGAGGAAACAATATATGTGCTAGCAATAATGCAGGCCTGGTCTTCCAGCTTAGTCAATCTGCACTGTACTGCAGCCGAGCCTATTCTATGGTCTCACTTTAGCAGAAGCTGTATAAAAGAACAAGAAAAGTCCAGCTAATGCAATGGGAAAAGTGCAACAGCAGTGCAGCTTAAAAGCCCAGTAAAACAAAATCTAAGTTCACCCATTTTAGTAACAATGTTTCTTTTACAGTCGCCAGAGAGCGCCAGACAACCAGCGGCGAATTATCTATAGTGTTTTACTTGTACTCACCAGAGGGAGAGGGCATGACCTGTCTCGCTCCCAACGCCATATCGGCTGGAAATCACAAATTCTCCCTACCCCCCTCTCATTTAGTGCCCTCGTTCGGGGTGACCCCTTTCAAATTTACGGAAAAGCTTTACGGTTCCCGAAACTAGAGTCTTCCAGGCAGCCGACGGTGAAGCTTTGGTGATCCTAGCTTGCACTGTTTTTGACTGATCCACCCGTGTGACGAACGGACAGACGAACGAACAGACAGACAGACAGAATTGCAATAGCTAGACGCGCTATAGCAGTAGCTGCTGTTGCAGGTAAAAACTAACAAACTTAGCTCACAGCATGTGAAAGGTAGATGTGGATATAAAGATGGCAGGATAGCAATACAGACAAAGTGAACAACTTCCATATCTACTACAACTACTCTGTAGATACACAGCGGTAAAATTTAACATCAAATTTCACAGATGCATAGTACAAATATTTTTTTCACAACTTTGCTTTAAATATACACATTTCAAGACTCAAGTCATCAGATTACATTAGTTCCATAGAATGACGGTTACGATGCGACAGCATTTTGGCAAACACAACAAAGCTGCTGATTAACAGCAAATTAATACGAGCCAAAGCCACAAAAACGGTCCAGTTACAAAGCCAGAAAGAACAGTCCAATTACATCAGAATATAAGCTCACCCTGACAAATTTTGTTTTTGACATCACGCATCAGTGGACCAAGGCCCGGCTCATTTGAGCTGTATGGGTTGCCGAGCATTCGGCCTTGCAAAAAGTCCTCCTGCTGAGGATCTTTCTCCAGTGTCATGAAAAAGTCACTGGCATCGTTCGCTTCCTTCATCACCAAAGCAAAACAAAATGTCAGTGCCCAGACAACATTTTATGACACCGAATATTTCTAGGCTCTATTACATAAAAAATGTCACAAGTAGTTAATAGTTCTACAACATCGAAAATAAGCATAAAGAACTCGTCTCTTAGCTATGTTAGTCATAACCCAGTGATAAGCTGCCATTACTTTCTCCCACAAAATAAGCTAAATGCAACATCAGTGCAGTGGTCCAAAAACACAGTACTGGGATCACAGCTAAAAAATCACAGTCGAAAACTCTTCGAATTATCTGCAAGCAACTTTGAGCAAGCAGCAAAGATACTGCATGCTAAGACCAACTCAGCCTCCTACCCTTAGTGGAGTGACAAAATGAGCTGAGGTAAAGACCTACTCATTCACTACAGTGGCAGTGAGTTTGCTAGATACTCTGATAGTCCAACTATTCACAAATAAGGCTACCGGCCTAATGCACTGTGGTACCTACCAATCAGCTTCCACTTTTGAGATGATAAAACATGTCTGGATATGAATCGAAAGCGCTAAGCGTCTTTACTTACTACTAAATATTCAGACTAGTGAAGAAGCAGGCGATACCGGAAAGATGATGCTACAGAGTCGTTCAAAGATGAAGACTGGTGAAACAAAGTCATTCAGTGGATATCTGTTGACTGTCTCCACACACACTGCCATGAACTCTTTCGTCTCCGACTCCGTCCCTACATTCCATACGTCAAACCTCATTCACACATCGGTAGCACAAACACTCTATAGGGCAGTGTCTGAATGCTGCTTTTTGTTTCAACGCCGCTTGTTCTGCCCCACAAATCAGACTTTCGGCGCACGCACGGACGCACAGACAATAACACGACAGTTGATTGCCAAAAGTGGCTGACCTGTGGTCATTTCTTCAAGCAGCTCGAGCAGCTTGTCCTGAGTGTCATCAATTAGCTTGCTCCTCTGCACAACGAGCTTGCGCAGTGACAGGTAGCCGTTGAGCACGGAGCCAACGAGCCGGTTCTTGTAATGATGCTTTATGTTGTCCACCTCCAGAAAAGACGCCAGCAGATCTGTGTGTGGCATATGACATACTCGGAACATGAACGAGAAAAAAGGTTGCACATTACAGTGCAAAGATCACAAAACTGTATCCACAGTCTCAACAATTCAATCTACATCACGGGTTTTGAATGTGGGTCTTGTTAAAAAAATGCACCAGTAGAAAGCGCTCATTAATTTAAAAAATAAAATGTATCAATTTGACTACTGATGTCAATCTTGTGCTAAAACCTGTAAAAATAAAGGTAAATGTAAAATCCAGTACTTGCTATAGCACTTCTTACATGAGACAGACTCAAGACCGGAAGTGCTTTACAATCTTGGAAGTGGCAGCTGATTGGCATAAGCTAATGATAGCGTGTGCAATAATAGCCCATATTGTTGTTTAGAATTGCAACTATAGAGAGTACAACTGTTACACATGGGTCTTAGCAAAAGAATAACTTAAGGGGTAGTAGAATCTCTGTGTCAAAAAATAATACGAATATGTCAGCAATCAAGAAACAATTGACAAAACAAACAAAAATCAATCATATCAGAAAATAACAAAAATACAAGACAAACAGTTTAAAAAAACCATATCAGAGATATAATCGTCAAAATGCAGTTTGTTACAAACAAGGAAATAAATATCACTTTCACTACCTGTGAGAGATTTAAGTGCAAAGCCCTGAGACAGATCCGAACTCAAACTTGTCTCTTCAAGCATGGACAGATCTTCAATCTCCTGCCAAGTTCCGAACATACGACAATGACAGATCAGATAAAATCGGAGCAAAAAACTTCAACAGTTTACAAAGCTATGTAAGGGCGATATGAGTCAAAACTCAAAAACAGCAAAAATGGTTTAGGAGCGATATTAGACTGGCTCTTACAAGACTAGCCATTCTAAATACTTTTAAAAAATTTAATCGAAAACATGTAAGAAATGTGTCCGGCGTCAGGACGCTTCGTTTGAGCCATTAGCGGCGTCGGTCAGTCCAACGGGCTTGTCTGTAGCCGTGCACAAGAAAAAATAGATGCCTAACGGCAAATTTCACGCATGCGTAGCCACGCCCCTTTGAACCAATTGTAACCAAATTTTGCACGAGGGGTTGGGTGGGCGATGTGATCACCGATGCCAAGTTTTATGGAAATCGGTTAAGGGGTTTCAAAGTTACAGGACCCTCAAACGCCATTTCCTATACTTAACGTTTATCGCCCTTACAACAGTATCAGCACTACCATGCTGCACTGTGATATGAATCACCGGTCGACAGTCAACAACAGTAAACTCAGTCCATACCATACTGCTGCTACTAAATTCAATTTTTGTTTAACCAACGACTTTCCTGCACATAGTACTGATTAGACCAAAGTTCATGAAATAATTTTTTGCAACGTTAGAGCTGTAACAAACATCGGTCAAACATAAAAATAACATAGTTATTAATTAATCAAAGATAGCGTGACAGCGACAAAAAATATTTTTAAATGTCAAATGACTATGCTCGTGAAAATCATACTCACTTCAAATCCATGTGATACACGTTTAGTACCATTGAAACTGTCTAATGTTGATCCCATTATTCATAGCTAACAGATCTATTTAATCAATGTCAGCCACTCCTCACCTTAGTGATAAGTCCTGCAATGCGAACTGGGACGCCCTTCACAGCCAAGTAATACTTCCAGTGATCCTTAGCAAATAGCTTCTTGTACAGAGCCAGGAACTCGGTTGCCGCTTCACAGCTTGTTCCGACCTCATCAAGAAAACTGCGCCAACAGCCGAAATTCAACACATAAATACTAACTTGATCAGACAACCTGATAAACTGACCTAACAACAATAAAAATACATGAAAATTCACACTGCTGCAATATCACTTTGGCAAAAATCACAAGTCTGTAAAAAGGAAATGCACTCCAATAATTAGCACACAATTTACGACATAAATACTTGAACCATCAGCAAACATTCAAAAGAAACCACAGCAAGAATACTCAAGTCTACTAAGAACGAATATAGTCTCAAGACTTAATCTTCAGAATGGTATAAAAATATCTACCATATCCATGTATATTCAACAGTAACTACAGTTATCAATCAAACAGTAAATCAAAACACATTTATATAGTGCCACCTGTCATAAACGAATCAAAAACGCATAAAATCATCATCTCATCCTAGACTTTTTCATTTCATACTAAACAGAAGTGAAGAATTAGTGACGAGAGTATTGCCTTGAAAGCATGTCGAGCAGATCTTGTTTGCGGCTCGTCACTAGGAACATGGTTTCAAGGATGCTGCACTCCGTCTGTCTAATGGCTGACGACGATGGTGAAAACAGCGCAGTACGTAACCATGTCTTGTCCAGCAGCTTCAGCGGGACCGCATGATGACCACCTGCTGTGTGCAACCATACATTACAACACTACACAACACTAACATAAAAATGCAAAGTCTTTCCCGAGCCTTGCAGCCCATAGGGCGGCGCTGATACTAAGGCCCTCAGCCAGACACCAGTTTCTACACTGCGAGACCATGGATACGGGGCCAGTGTATCATGCGGTGTGCCCGTTTACGTCCCAGCGGTGAAGCCGGTACCAAATTATACTGCTTGGTGACAAAGGCACACATGTGTGAAGAACTTGTCTAAGGTTGTTACCTGGTAGTGTCCTGGTTGGAGTCGAACCTGCGCCTCTGAGTTACCTCAGGATTACAAGTCCAACACGTTACCGTTAGACTACCGAGCCACACTACACAATGCTCAATGGCAGCAGGGGCGGCACCAGGTTTTCCGAGCCAAGGCGGTCCAGATTGAGCGGTTGTAGATTTACCATCGCTACCCCCGCCCCCACCCTCTTCACCCATACAAAAAGCTCGGATTTGCGTGAATCTCGTGGGTCATCATGTTGGAGGCTGGAAGGTCCAGACCCCTGGACCCACCTGCCCGCCGCTGCTCCTAAACAGCAGCAACAGCTGGCATCACCACAGCTAGATATAGATTGCTGTTAATGTTGCGACAGCCCGATCCCAGTAACTCTTCTCTTCTTGTCAGTAGTCATCAGTTGTCCAAGTTGAGAAAATCAACCACCACATTCGGGTCGACTCATATGTCATGGACTGTGATTTGCATCGGAAGTGAATGGCAGCGAAACATGTGTTCTACATAATTCGTTGCCACTCCACACTCTTAGACAAACATCTGATATACCAGTGCCGTGGTCTAGTGTTTAGCACGCTGTGTCCGATCAACGTAACGTAGCTGTCCAACCCTGGGTCCAGTTATTAATCTCTTCAGACATATAAAGCATCTCGCTGTAACTGACCACACATGTCAAAGCCTTCTTCTATCACTCTAAGAGATAAGTGGCCCATAGCTCCCATTCTACTGGGAGCAACAAGACAATAAAAGTACGACAAGGACTGCACTTAAACATACACAGCAATACGGTAGAATTCAAAAACCTGTTTCCACAGTCACAGAATGATTCAGCAAAGCCACTAGCATTTATTCAAAACTGTAATGGTTCTCATCTTTGCCAACAAGAACCATGACAGAAACCACACACCACTTAACACAAAATCCTCTTTTTACATGCAGGAATAATTCATGCACAAATAAGAAGTAAAAGTAATGTTTGAACATCAGAAATCTTACTCCAAGGTCAGATTCAGCAGCTTTATGATGACAATGTGCATTACACAAACTTACTTACTTACTTATTTAAAACATTTCAGTTCACTATCTGGCAGCAAAAAGGGTTTGTGCTACTAATCGGGGATCATTCAACGAGAGAAAACTGCCACACACCGGTTGCAACTTTAGCACGCCATCTGGTGCCATATTTCTCCATCAAGTAGCGAGCTCGGACTGCAGCTTTTCCTGTGTCCTTGTCGTCCTTCTTCTTCTTCGTTGTCACAGATGCACTCGCGACATCTGCTTTGAATAAAACAGCATTAACAGCACATAACTCGGCCATATCATTACTATAAGCTATACTCTACGACGGCCACAGCTATGCCCTCTGTATAACAAACCTGCACTGTAACCTATTCAATCTGTTAGAATCAAAACCTTCAGTCCTGAGATAGAGAACTTGCTACTAGCAACTGTTTGTGTCTTAAGATTTATCACTTTCCCATTTCCAGTTGTTTTGAACAAAACTGTTTGGTACAGCTTAACAGCTCATGGCAGTAAATTGCCAGGATATCCCTAACAAATTGTCAACACATGTTTGTACAGCAGTGTCATATTTTCACCACTCTACCTATAACAAGAAATCTGAGCTAATGCTCATGAGATGTGCAAGAGCCCATAGCAGTTCCTGTTCGCAGGTAATTTTGGTCAATGTCCATCCATCTTGTCTCAATTCACTATTCTGTAGCCAAAAATCGCAAAAATTCACTAAAACCCCCTATTTTGTGGTTGAAGGTCATTCAAAGTCACTGATGTTAACAGCACTAAAAAGCACGTTACCAGTGCTTGTTATGATAAGTAGCACGTCTGTGCCTATCGGCAAGTGTTTTCATGCTAGACAAGCAAATAGCGCAAAAATCACCTTTTTTGAGGGGTTACCCGTATTTGACACCCATGTGCGCCGGCCTCATTGAACACAGAAAATTGAGACCCAGACCACTAAAATCTATGTTCAATGCTGAAAATTTCATGTGCAGGTTGTCTCTGTCTATCTCATCATTTCGGTGCAGTTCAGTCTTGAAATGTGTGTCGCAGTCCGAAATCGCGAAAAATTCACTAAAACTCCTTATTTTGGAGGATCAAGGTCATTCAGGGTCATCAATCTTGACATTCCTAAAAAGCTCGTCATCAGTGCTTATTATGATAAGCAGCATGTCTGTGCCTATCTGCAACCATTTTCACGCCAGACGAGCCAATAGTGGCAAAATAACGTCTTTTTAGGGTGGGAGCCCCTCTTCTGCCTCCTCATTCATGGGGACCCCTAAACCCAGCGGTGTGAAATTTTGTCTCAAAATACTAAAGACCCTAAGCTATCATATGGTGAAAACCAGAAGACTCTATCTCACTTGCGCTTGGAACGGTACCAGGACGAGACAAACACTAGACACCAAGACAGAATTACCACAGCTAATATGCGCTATAGCTATGCTAGTTCTTGCGCATAATAATTCTTGTCACCATCAAAAGCACAAGATGTAAAAAATAGAAAAACAACAGAAATAAGCTTACATTTGGAAGGCATGCGCTGTTTCCAGGCATGATATGATCCGGACGGACTCCCTGCAAGCCAAGCATCAATGTCCACATGGAGGTCTGACGAGTTCGTCTTCAGTGTACATATCACATCAACAGTCTTATCCTGAAATTTATACATAACTAAATATCATAAAAACCCAAAAATACAAACTTAAAACATCCACATATGAAATACTGCACACAAAGCAATATGCATAAATATGTCACAGTTTTGCCACTGATAATATTATTGTTGCTCACAATATTGTACAGATACTGCTTTGCAAAAATGTTCTTCCTTTGCAACAAAAATTCACACATACATGCGGTGTATTATTTGGTCACAATGCCTATCTCTAATGCTGCATATGTACTAATACAAGAAAAGCTCAGCTAACGCAAAGGGAAACGCATAACAGCAATGCACGTGTGAAGGCCTGGTGCAAACAAAATCTAAGTTCAAAATGATGTTTCATTTAGTCTCGATGGCGGATGACATCTAGCACCATATCCAGTGCATGAATTTCAGTACTGCGTGCCACGTCCAATGCATGAATTCCAATATTGGCTGAAAATTGTTAATTTTTCCTACCCCCCTCTCATTTAGCACCCTTGATCAGGGTGACCCCTTTCTAATTTGTGGAAAAGCTTTCCTGATCCTGAAACTAGAGTCTTCTAGGCAGCCGATGGTGAAGATTTGGTGATCCTAGCTTGCACCGTTTTTGTCTGATCCACCCATGTGACAGACGGACAGAGAGACGGACAAGGAATACCTATGGCTAAGACGTGCTACAGCAATAGCCGCTGTCATGCGTAAAAACAGGTCTGTAACTTCTGAACCAACTAAACGACAGTGTAGATGACGACGAAATAAGTCTATTAAACCATGGTCTAGAGTGTTCATCTAAAACTCAGTTATACCACTCCTGATAGCGGCTTCACATATGTATAACTACTAAATTTTCAGAGACAATCCTGCATGATCATAGTGAATCCCGTAATCAATTCGTCTTCTTTTTCACAACTGCTCCCAATCTGACGGACAAGTTTACTTTTACACAATACAAATGTATAATACCTATTAAGCATGAATAAAATAAAGAGATCAGAGACCCGTGGCAATTTTTTAACCTGTAGATCTGTGAAACAAAGCACTAGCACGTGTATACCTTGTTCTTCTTGCTGGCTGGTGGTGAAGGATTAATGATGTGCTGAAGAATGCGCAGACAAGGCAGTGATATGCACTCCAGCACAGCAGGGCTTTGCATGCGCATGCTCATTATGAACAACTTCATCACTGCAACAGATAGCATCAACACAACGTAATGCATATCTACAATCACAGTATATACCAGCAGCCAAGAGGCTTTGTGGGTTAAAAAGTAAGGGAGGGGGAAAAGTTGCAACTTTCCAACAAACAGCTGCAAATTTTCGACAGCGAAATTAGTATTGAAACCCCCCCCCCAAAAAAAAAAATTCACTTCAAATTCTCAGATTGCACGTGTACAAAAATAATCTGACATCTGCCTGAACAAAGACACTGCACTTCAAAATGCATTCAGATACTCAGATTAATGAAGTAATGTATAATGAATAAAGACAACAAATTTTCCAACAAGCTAAAATTTAGCAGGTGCCCCCTCCCTCTGCCCTGCCATGACACTACTGCCAGCACCAGTAACTGCATTTAGCAACACAACTAGCACTATACTGCTACCATTATTACATCTTGTTTTCATTTCAGAATTACTGCAACAGATAGGCTATTCCTATTGTACATGATAAACGATTTCACACTAATGGCAGACACGCATGTTGCCTGTGTATGATATACACTGTGTTTCAAAAAAACGGGCACCCTTTTTATTTCTTTCATAATTCACTCAAATGATGATCAATTTATATGAAATTTTTACCAGATGTAGCTGAAGAAATGCTAATTCAAAATATATGGACAAAAT
>Ga0209671_1000754_pt1 | contig 23613 bp, 15 predicted proteins | sample WorMetHERISLAND2_2_FD_187401 | JGI IMG/M metagenome (GOLD analysis project Ga0209671, IMG submission 187401) | Marine gutless worms symbiont microbial communities from Max Planck institute for Marine Microbiology, Germany - Olavius geniculatus... | ecosystem: Host-associated > Annelida >... | reverse complement strand
CTATACTTCCGTGCACCGTGCGCCCTACCTGCCTGCCGAGTGCCGATATACCGTCAGGTGTCCATAACAGGTGAGTCAGTTCAGCAGACCAGACGAGTCATTGTTCGCGCCAAACAAGTAGCTCATTTTGCGACCGGATCAGACGGATCCTCTCACCTGCAATTAACCCCGAGCCATCGACCCTATCATTAGGCACGATCGCACGACAGCATGGGGCTCGGGTAATGATGGGCGTAGGGATAGATTAACATAGAAGGCAGGTAAACCTTTCAAGATAGACGGCCAGCCGGCTATCATTAGATCGCCAGCAGCTAGAATATCCCCACTGTCTCTGTGCACTATATCCGCTCATTATCTTGACGCAACTTTCAACGCCCTGCAGGCCCAGTCATGGGTATGGAATCGTCGTTAGTCGATTTTTGTAAAACAAGAAATTGGTAGAATGCTGTGTTTTCCATCTAGGCCTAACTAATACCCTGTTTACACGATGAAGCAAACATGTAGCAAAGACAAAGCAAACGTTTTCAAAATACACGTGCACGATGTGTGCTCTAAGTGTGCTTTATGTTTGCTTCATCGTGTAAACAGGGTATAAATGTTGCGATTAAGTCTTTTACTTTTTCCAAGGTAATGCGGGACCAGTGTTAAGGCGGCGTGGGAAACATTACATGGATTTTGTCGAAAATCTAATTATCTTTCCATCGGTGCAAAAACGGTGAAAATCGCTTAACATTTTAAATAAAGTTAATCACCCATTATATGGATTTAACCCGACTGTACGAGTTAACGTAAACTTAGTAGACCAACTTTAACTGCCGAGTGAAAGAGTGATGGCCTACATAAATAGAAGGTCATTTTAAGTTTTAATTTACACCGTGTAAAAATGCAGCACTTCGATCTGTCAATAGTGAAAAAAATAAAATTCGTTCCATGTTTAGAAGTTCGTAAAACGCATCTTTTTAATTCATAAATGTCGTAAATGAGGTTACAATAACGGTCAAAAAAACTGTGGCAAAACTATACAATTATCGCAGTGTGTAAGAAAAATGCGTTAACATGATTGTGTTGTCAGTGGGAATAAGAAATTAATTATCCCCCAGGTTTGTAGATAGGCCTACGTTGCCTTACACGGGCGTCTACGTCCATGAAGGGCTACGCTCAAAGCGTATTACTTTTCTTAAGGGGGGGCAACTTTTAGGACTTCAGGGGGGCAGTCATCGTTCCACCAGAACCTGACCTTAAGTGTTTTGAGGCTAAAAATGCACCAAATTCATTTTTGGCCGGGGCTTCGTTCCGGACTCCACTGGGAGATCTTACGACGCTCCCCAGATTCCCTAATAAGATGGGGACGTTAATACCCTTTCCCATTCCCCGTTTCATTTGACGCCTGTTCCTATGAGCACCCACGAGTTGGACGCCATCATATGATTGTCATTGAGGACACTGCAAAACCTGACTAAGCTTGACGTGTGAGAAATTCGAGTCGACGTTCGGGGAGGGGTTAAAATTGAAAGTGAGTGGGGAAGGGGGGGATAGACGCCCCTGTTGCCTTAAAGCTGTTAGTCTGCACTGCACTAATTTTGACACTAACGTTAGAACAACACTCAACGTGTTTTAACTTTTATAGTTTGGTTACTTATGTTATCCTACTTTCTCAGATGCTATTGAGGAAATATAATTGAATATAATGCACCTGTTATATCAGGTTTAAAATGTGTCACTATTTTCAACTTGGTGTGCCCTTAAGGTAGCCTAGGTGTTATAGACCTCCTTAAATAAGGACTGACGGCGGCCATTCTAGGCTCCACAAACTTGGGTCCATCGGTATTTTTAGTTTTTTTATTATAACTCTGTCAAAAGTGGTCCGTTTGCTACAAACTTTTGTACACATAGTGTCACAGACAACGTAAACAAATGCTGCAAATTTGATTACATTACGATTTCTACTTTTTTTCGTGTGTGCATATATTGTGGCTAAACCGTATGTTGCCACGTACGGTTTAGCCACAATATATGCACACGAGAAAGTAGACATCATACAGTAACTAAATTTGCAGCATTTGTTCACGTTGTCTGTGACACTATGTGTACAAAAGTTTGTAGCAAACGGACCACGTTTGAAAAAGTTATAGTAAAAAAACTAAAAATATTGATGGACCCAAGTTTGCGGACCCTAGCATGGCCGCCGTCAGTCCTTATTCTAGGGGTCTAATAGTATACAAAGCGACAGGCAGGAAATGAACTGAACTACACTAAAGAGAAATACAAGATGGAGCACGCAGCTAGCTTACATGTCATTTCATTTCTGACGCTCTGTACGCACCTTAAAAGTTAAAAGCAGATTTGTAGACTGTGTCCGGTAAAAAAGTAAACCTGGCCCTGGACTTTGTACAATAAAAATGTCAAACCTTAACAAATTAGAATAAAATTCTACACACTTAATTTGCAATAAACTGCTGAAGCAAATTTCATTGAAAAATATCATTTGTACCCAAAGATATTAATTGTCAAACATCGATAACAAAATAACTCCGTTACCAATATAGCGTCACATAAGTAAACCTTGTACATTTGCGTAACTCCAACAAACATCTGATTCTGGCAAAATTCTACGTCAACAATGCATCATCTATTGGCAATCAAACGGCCAAATTTCGTTTAAATCTGCTGACGCAGACAATAGTTACAGCAGCTTTTGTAAGTTTACTGCAAAACGCGAAGTGTCCAGTATTAAGCAACCATTTGTTTAATCAAGACACTTTCCACGGTTTGCTGGGAAATTCCGCGATAAACTTTCTGGCATTTCTGGCACCATAGCATTTCTTTTGTCCTAACAGTTTAATTAAAACACGATCATCTGCAGAAAATACCACTTTATTGTTTTTCACACTGACTCCCTCAACAAACGTCACTTCTGATTGAGCGACCACTGTAGGCTGCGTAATGACACATTGGTAACGGAGATATTTTCTATCGATATTCAATTAATTATTAATAACTTCGCCAAGAAGTGATATTTTTCAACGAAATTTGGTGATCGCTTTAAGCCCAAATTCCATTACGCCGACTTTCACCGAAATTTCCCCACGGGGGAAGTCGTGGACACAAATCACGAAAGTCGCAGACGCAAACCATCTCGACATGTCAAGATGTTTGTGACAAAGTCCGCGACAAACCCGTTTGTGTCGCTCTGATGGAATTTAGTCCGTTACAATGCACGGGGAAAGTCGGCAACAAAGTCCGCAACAAGTTCCCGACAAAGTCGTGAACACAAATTATGAAAGTCGGTGACGTGATTTGTATCGCGGACTTTCATGATTTGTGTCCGCGACAAATCCGTGACTTTGTCGTTGACTGTCGCAAAGTTGGCATGATGTAATTTGGGCTTTACCAATTTATTGTCATTAAGTATACGAAACGTTATTCAAATTCGCTCAGATTTGTCAATTTTTTGTACAATGTCTAGGGTTTACTTTTTTTACCGGAAACAGTGTATGACGCCACAAAACCTATGATAAGAAACAGGTGCGTAATGATGCAGAAGCTTGCCATCATTATGCCATCACTGGAAAATCTAACAATAAAGAGAGGTTAAGTGTTCGTTTTTTTCTCACATTTTCACTCTGAAGAAGCGCATGTAGAACTTTCGGTGTACACCTGCCTCAAATGCAACTGCAGATTCAGAACATTTTTTATGCATTGTAGCTTATACACAAGAATAAACAATGAGTCTAGCAAACACAACCTCAGTAAAAAGGAAGTCAGTAAACACAATGCCATGCACCAACATAAGACTAGCATCAGAAATACTGCTACACACTTTTCACACGTTCTTGCAGCCACAGACCACAAAGCCAATGGCGTATGCGCCAGTTTGTGTCTCCCCACTTTTCATGCAAAAAACATCTTTACGTTGAGCAGTGCCAGTGTTAGAGTTGGAGGCCCGCCAAATACAAGTGTGAGGCCCCTATAATAGGGGGTCTCGGGGCAGAGCCCCCAGCGGGTTCCAAGGCAGAGCCCCTGGTCAGGGGATCAGGGGGGCGAAGCCGCCCTGAAGCTGAAACACTTTTGGCTTTTGGGCGTTCACTGAAAGTCCCAAAGTTGCCTGCTTTTAAAAATATTTGAAACGCAAAAAATCAGATATAATTTGTGTTGTCTTTTCAAAAAATGACTTCTATAGGCCGCAATACGAAACAGATTACTGTACAGTAATGAAATGTAATAGACTTGTCCACTTTGGGCAAACTTTCCACATGTTTATTCATTTTATATGTTGAATATATTTTTTAAAAAACTAAAAATTTTTATCACACGTAGCATGAGGCCCCTGAGCATACGTGAGCCCCCCCGGCCGGGAGGGATGGGGGCCCTTCCGCCGGCTTTGACGTTGACGACTCAGCTTTGGTTGAATGAAAAGTAATATAATGTACTTGAGCAAAGTGTGAAATCGAATGACTAGACCAAATTTTACTTGTAATAAATTCAGGGGTTTTGCTTCCCTGGCCACCACCAGCCCGATGGAAGTTGGGGACCCATGTGACCCCCAAAACCCGTTATAGGGTAGTGCTCTGCATATGTGAACAGCTGCTGTGGTATAATGCTTGTAGCCATTTCTCATTCACAGCCTTCACTATCTTTCTTATACTCAGTTAGACATGTAGCCTACCGGCATACATTACTGATAAGGATTATCTATTAAGTAACCGACCAATCAGATCCACTTTCCAGTAGCACTGGGAAATCCTCGACATTTCCCTGACTCAATCGTTGCGACACTTTCACTCATCACATATATACACACTTTATTCGCAACAAGTGCAGAACACAAATTAATGATATATTAACACACATATTAATGATATAAATGAGTTTCAACAGTAATATCAGCAAAATAATGCGATGAAATCTGCCACAAAAATGCACCTTTTCAAAATATTCTGGTATTGCACTGACGTTGCCCAAACATAAAGTTGATAATAAACGGTTTTCCCTGATAAGACTTTTCTCACACAACTCCCTGATTTTCGCCCAAACACGTGACATTTCCCCAACTGCTTTCAAACTCCCTCATCTTCTGAGGTCTTCCAAACAACTGGTCACCATGTAACAGTAGAAAACAAGTGATCTGCTAACACAAACGGGAACGCGCAACAACCGCGGTGCATGTTTGAAAGGCCAGTAAAAAAAGTCTAAGTCAGTCGCCAGAGGCTGCAAGACGACCCACGGCTACAGTGTCTATAGTGTTTTACTTGTACTCACCAGAGGTCGCCACCTATCGTTCTGCCAACGCCATATCGGCTGGATATCGCAAATTTTCGAGCAGAGTTACTAATTGTTGAATAAAAAATATCTTTGTTACCAATATGGTATTACATAAGTAAACCCTGCAGTTATTGTACATTTTCGTAATTTTAACAAAAAATATCTGATTCTGACAAAAATCTGCATCAACAATGCACCATCCATTGGCAATCTAAGTGCCAAATTTTGGTTAAATCTGCAGATGCAAAGAATAGTTACAGTGGTTTTTGTGAGGTGACCCCAAAACACTTTAGTTTCAGGTCTTTGTGTTTGACGTAATCCACAAAGAACTGAAACTGAAGTGTTCTGGGTCACCTCACAAAAGCTGCTGTAACTATCGTTTGTTTCGGTAGATTTATTTGAAATTCGGCATTTTAATTGCCAATAGATGATGCATTGTTGCGGCAGAAGTCTGTCAGAATCGAATGTTTTTTGTCGGAGTTACAAAACCGTACACTAACCACGGGGTTTACTTATGTAACACCATATTAGTAACGGAGATATTTTTTTAATCAATATTCAGCACTTAATAGCTCTGCTAAAAATAATATTTTCAACCAAAATTTGGTGATCTCTTCAGCAATTTCTTGGGGATTAGTTGGTTAAAATTTTATTTAAATGCGTTTAGATTTGACAATTTTATTGTACGATGTCTAGGGGGTTACGTTTTTCCGGACACAATATAGAAAGTACCCATACAGTACAGAAGTGCAACAAGGACTGTCCTGCCTTTATATTACTCCTGGACATCTACAGTAATCATAACAGTATGATAAAAATCACTTATTAAAAATTTCCAGATTTCCAAATGTTGTGATTAAACCTGCCATCAAAATCTAAGCAATTCACCAATGCCCCACCCTTCTATAAATTTCACTAAAATCGGTTCCCAAGTTTTTGGATGATCCTGTGAAAGGTTAAACATTACATTCTAATGATTCTACAAATACAAATATCATGACTCATGCAAAATACTGTTTCTTTGATTTGAAATGTAACAAACAAAGTACAAGGGTCGTTAAATATTCAGTGAGAATCAATGTATTAAATTAAAAAATTGTACATTTTTCAATTATATAAATTATGAAAAAAAGCTTAAAAGTCAAATCCAGGATTCCTGCCGGATCATGCCCAAAATCGAATCACTTGTAGTTTATGTCATGCCCGACATAACCTCAAAATTTCAAAAAGATCCGTCCATAACTTTTTGAGTTATCTTGCTAACAGACAGACAGACAAACAAACAAAAACCGGCAAAAACATTACCTCCTTGGCGGAGGTAATTAATCAGTGGCCTAAAGAACTCTCGTACTGAAGGTACTGAGACTAGTGGATGGTGGAATTTAATTTCGTAAAGAATGCCACATTTGCAGTTCTGGTGCAGTATCACTGCATTTTTCGTGGCACCACATGACGGTGGAATTTAATGCGATGCGCGTAGCACTGCTGGGACGTCAGAAACTCCTCCAAGCAGAACTTGCAGCGATAACGCTTGCTGCCATTGTGGCTGATGTTCTCGTGGTTTCTGCAACCGTCGTAACTTCGGAACGTCTTACCGCAGTAACGGCAATGGTATAGCTGAATGGTGCTTCTGACCAGACTGCCAGGGACATTACGACTGCCGGCTGTTTCATTCACTGAGTGTGAGCGAGACTTCTGTCTCTTCTGGACTGAGCCTGCATTCGGCACGCGACTCTGGTGGCACTGCTGATAATGAGCCTGCAATTCGGCATTTGAAGCAAACGTTTCCTGGCAGAAGCTGCAGCGCTTCTCTGCAGTGCTTGGCAATGCATTCTGTCCAACAGAAAATGCATAGTTTGGTCTATGCCTTTTGGTGGAAGTAGCTGCACCCGCCTGATTACAAAAGTAGACACTTGCCGACAACTCACTTGGATACTGATACGCAGCTGCATCGGAGTCCTCGTACTGGAGAAATGACTCGTCATATTCATACCGCTCCAAGGAACTAAAATAGTCCGGCTTGAATTCACCAGTCTCCTCGCCATCATAGTCAGTATACTGTGTGCAGCCAGCCAGATCATCATCTGATATTTCAATAATTCTTCCATCTGCTGAACATTGATCTTCGTCAAGTGCAGCTTCACTTTTGACACAATCTGTAACGTCCGGTACAACATTGCGGCTTGAGTCAGCACCAACACTGTGAAAGGTACTGTTATCATTACTACCAGTTTCAGGCTGGGCACTGCTACTTGAATGCTGTAACAAACTGTTCCACTGATGCTGTCGTGTCAACAACTCAGCATCTGGCCTACTCCAGAATGGCACATCTGCTGCAACGACCTGGTTCTTCTCAGTTTCAGCTGACAACGACATTGTTGTTTCAATCTTTATCGCTTGTTTCTGTGCATTCTGCTGACCCTGCAAGTTGTCACCATTTTCCTCTGACTCGACGGCAACTGTCTGCGCGCTGGTCACAGTCGGTGAACTAGCTCGTGAGCTACTATAGCAGTGTTCATTCAAGATAAAGTTTGCAATGTCGCAGTTGTCAGCTCGTATGTGCACGCTGCCATAGATGTCAAGACGCTCAACATATGGCACATTGATTTTACAAAATCCAAGCACAATGTTCTTCACGATCTCCGTCACATCACGACTGCGTTCATTAACTGGTTTTTCCATCATCAATGCAGCAATGTCAACCTGCAAACAAACATCGCTTCCAATACAATATACATTTTATATTACTATACAACCACAGTTTAATTGAATCTGCTTCGTAGAGTCTATGTATGTGCATTAATTTTTAAAATGCTGTTAACTGTTTATGGCGTTAATTCTTCAGTGCATTAATCTGTTAACACACTAAGTCAACAGCTCTACAATAAATAATATTCTCCTAGCATTTATAACATACGTCAGCAAACTATGCATCTAGATTCACTATATTCTGACAAAAAATGCATAATAAATGGTGTCAAAAACAGCAAAGCCATAGAAGATGCAGCTGTGAATCAGATCACCCCAGTAGTTGCTCGGCTATGTAATAAATTGCAGAAAACTTCTGCTTCTGCTGAGATATGCTGCAGGGCCAATACGGGTGTTTACGTAGCGGGGAGATGCCCGGCAGACCTATAGGCAGGCCTGGATCTTGGCTAGGCGGCTCCAGAATGCTTCACATGAAGAAGCATCAACTATGTCAACCACCAGATGATTCCAGTCGACAACAGTCTTGACAAAAATGAATGTTTATATTGTTCAGCATGGTACGATTTAAGCTTGCAGTGCTCATGTGGGCCACGTTTACCTGCTTGACATGAAGTACATAAAGGTCGTGCATGCGCAGTAGTACTCTGTGGTAAACTCTGCTCGGTGGTAAGCTGAGCCCATGACACATGTCAACCTTCTGCATCAGAAGACGACAGCTGACGAAGATCATAGAATATACTTGTTACGGCGGTAGTAATTCCACAGTTCAAATCAAATCAAATCAAAACATAATAGTTTTATTAACAACAGCAAATACTGTCAAAGGAATGGAAGGTCAGAAGAAATCTGACATCTTACACCATCCCTAACAAGTTACATGCTACACATACAATTTATAAAACAATAATTCTAGCGGCACATCGGCGATCTTGCTGTTAGCACTGGAAAATTGCTAGAGGTAGATCGGGTAGACACATTATTGGGAAGATGGTAAAATTTATATGCCTGGAAGACGTAGAAGGTTTACAAACCATGCCACGACACTGTCACCTATTTAAATCAGGCTTATTCAGTATTATATCAGAGTCCATCTCGAGCCAAAGCTGTTTTTTGTAACACGGACTTAGAATTATAGTGCTTTTAAATGAATTTTATTTAAAGCTTTGTTACGGATTAGTCGGCGTTTAGCCTATACTGACCCACTAGACTCCTATATCTCGGGGCCTATATCTACTCATTAAAGAGCAAAGAACACAGTCCAAACTTTCAATAAAATTATAATACAATAATAATCAACGATAAACAGAAAACAATCAGAGAACAATCAAAAAAGCACTCCGGCCATAACAAGGCCAACAAATAAAAACGTCCTGCCGGTCAGCCGGCCACACAACCTCTACTCCCTACTGTCCGTGTCCGGTCAGCTCACTGACCCGTGACCGACCATCAGCACGTAGGCCATATAGTAAGCAAGAGCATGAGACTGTCTATCCGTGACAAGCTTGGTAATTGATAACCACAGTCTTAGCAATGCAGTGAAGAAGAAATGTGGCTGCATTCTTACATTAACAACAAGATAAATGTAATTAGGTAAATGGCGATCTACCGCTAGTAATTTTCTGCTCTCTAGTGCGAGATCGCCGATCTACCGCTAGCACTTTCGTTTCAAGTTCGTTAATCTATTTTTAAAGACATACAGTGATGGTGCCAAGACAATAAGTTTAAGTTTAAATATTAAAGTAAGTATTAAAACTGCGATCAGATTTTTGGCCCACCCTGTACTAGCCAGATAACATTTCAGTAAGCCTTAATGCCAACCACAACTATTATATGAAAAATAACGCGAACCGATGTATAAAAATGTAAACAAAAACATAGAATAAATATGCAGCGAAATTAATAGGGCTGTGCCAATCCACTCAATTGAGTAATTAATTTGTGTACCGGTAAGTTATGACTGAGCAGTTACTAGAAAGTCTTCGGTATTCGGCTTCTTAGCTCATTAACGTAACGAATACGAAAGCGCAGCTTATAATAAATTTAAATCACGGCAACAAAATATTCTAAAGCCATCGTCATACTTATTGCAAATAAAATCTTTATTTACTTATTTTACTCCGAATTTCCGAAGCATCTCCAGGGCGAGTATTTGTGCCTCTCCGTAAAACATATTATCTTGCTCACTGTTCACGTTTGCTTGTATAAGATTTATTTACTTATTATTAAAAATATTGCTATTAATATCGATATCGCGATATTTTCAAAATATCGTATCGATATCGTATCGAAATTGAAATCCTGATATCGAATTATCACTACTGTGGGGTCGATTTTTGGTTTCGCATTTTTGTCTTTTTACCTAACCGGAAGTTACGAGTTGCAAACTTGCGATTTAATTCGTGGGAAAAAGTAGAAATGGCCGGAAAGTCTAGACAAAAGTCTGCAACAAATGTTGCGGAAAGCATTACCCTGTCTTTAAATGAAAGAATACTCAAAGATTGTCATTCGTTATATACGGATACAGAAAACGGTGAGAACAGGTGTAGGTAATATGCGTCTGGTGCGTCTAGTGCAGTTAAGGTCGGGATAAATGTTAAAGACGGGATCAGGAATAGGGTTACAGTCAAAATCAGCGTCAGCGCTAAGGTTTGGGTTGGTGAGGGTTTAGGTGGTAAAACTGCATATTACAGCCACACCCCGAGATTGCTTCAGAAGTGACTGAAATAGGTAGAATTAGTGTTGTTATGGGTACGAGTGCAGTATAAAGTTTCCGCGTGAAATGGCACTACGCGTGTAGTACATCACGAGTACATCTCAGAAAAAAATACCACGCATGTCAATTCATTTCGCGTATGTTTAAAATACTGACCTCATTTTTCCTGTCATAAACCGCTGAACTTGCCATTTACAACGACATAAACAACCTAGAATATTTATTTTTAACTGTAACGTGACCCAGTTATAACTATTTTAGGCTGTATTAACGTAACGTAACTTTGATTGCTCTATAATCTTTGATATATTCGAAAATAAAATCAAAAATAAAATCAAAAATAAAACCCTATAAAATTCAAAATAAAAATTCAAATAAAAATAAAATAAATTTGAAATGAAAATGAAATTCAAAAATCATGCCTGGAGACTGGGATCAGCTCAAGACCTTACTCTCATATTGAGTTTGAGTTACCTTTACCTTTACCTAGAATTGTTAAAGGAACGTGCAAATTTGTGACATCACAAGTTGCACTTCTCATATGCAGTAACATTAGGGATGTTAATCAAAATTGAAATGATATGTGTGAGTTTAAATTTGGAATTGTCATCTTCAGTATGGGTATTTGTTTTCAACTTGCACCAATTAGCCAGTTGTGTCTGGGAAGCAAGGTTTTGTGTAATCAGTTGGAAGTGTTTGACTTCGTTTCAGATTTGTTTTTTTTTGCTGATTCATTACACTCAACAGGTGATGCGTGTAATTGTTGCATTTTCGAATTGTGCAGGATTAATTCACATAGCGGCGAGTGTTGGTCTCTCATTGCTTGCACCACGGAAGAAAATAAGCGTTATGTTAATTGGCAATCATTCCGCTGGAAAGAGCAGCTTTATTAACTGGTATAAGTCTAGTTGATATAATGTGTAACTTTGCTTGGTATACTATTTGCTTCAGGCATTTGTTTGTAATTTAAATTTTTAAGGCTGTAATGATTAAAAAATGAACATGAGTAATTATACAGTTTTGCACTGTCTGCAAACTTTTATTGTTTTTGTACGTAATTGCTAAATGTTTATAGGTTTTTTGGTTTAGTATTCAGTGAACACCATACACAAAATTATGACCCTGGAAAAACATGATGTACACTTTTTTGAGAGTGAACAACATAATGACATAATTGACATCATAACTAAAAATTACAGTCAAATTATGAGTTAAAAAATGATATATTGTAGTACATTTCGCAACAAATAAAAAAACCTTAAAAAACCTAAAATTGAACTTTTGAGGTTATTTTAAGTTTTTTCAAACACCTAAAACCTAGGTTTTTCGAATCAATTTTCCGGCTCTGATCCCAGTTAGTTATGTTTTGAGAGACCAATTTTTAGTTTTTACTGAATGACAGTGGTTGCCTATGCAAGTTCCAAGAATCTTTTTTGTGTCTTTGCATCTCTGACCAATGACTGACACTTTTCAAAGGTTTTATCTTAATTTCAAGAACTTTCTTCATGACAGTGAAGGCAGAATATTCAAGATAGGGCAACTAGTCTGACATTTTATTTGAGACTTTTTTGGTAAATGTAAATTGAGAAATGTGTGTATGTCCTCATATCAGTGACATTATAGGCTGTCAATGACAATGGTTGGTAATTTTACTCTGATTAATATTTTTATTGCATTCTTTTTGGCTGATTTATGATTTTGTTAGGTACATCGAGGAGCATGTCCAGCGTACTGGTGTTGCCATAGAGACTCAAGGCTTCACATTAGTAACCAGTGGCCGAAAACGTGAATCACTGATGGTATTCTACTAGTTTCTGTTTGATTTTACAGAGAGCTGAAAGCTTTTTTTTTTTACAATATTTGCACAGATTGTTTTTCTGTTTGCAGGAGATATTGGAAAATTAGATTCGGGCCAGTGCATCACGTTCCTGTTTGCTTCTCAAGTTTTTTCAGTATCAGTTTATACTGCTTGATGATGGGGACTGTGAGAAACTTATCTTAGGATTCTCTGCTGTAAAGCAACTCTGATGTCCTGTTGTTATTTCTCATGACTGTCTTTTGTTAGCATGCAGGAATAGGTTTGCATTATTAGCTACAAGTTGATTTAGTAATTTTAGTAATCAAAGCTTATTTCAGATAATAAGTTTATTATGAAGTACCATTTAGGCAAACGTATTGAAGAAGTTGGAACAAGGGCTATGCAACAGGTAAACTTATTGTATAGATTTGGTGTATGAGTGCGTAATAAAGTGTAGAAATTTGATACACTATTGAATGATATTTTCTATATGTGTGTATTTGCAGGGTGTTGCAACACTACTTCTGTATCCTCATTTTGAGCCACTTCGTGAGATCGATGGTAGTGATTTTACTCCTAATAGAGTTCATTTCTAAGCTGAGTATTGTAATGTTGGATACAGTTGCCATTAATCTTTGAATACATTTTGCACTTGTAGTCAAGACTTAAGAGGTTTTCTGTCATAGGAGCACACTTTGTATTAGATATGCAGTGACTAATTGCACCATCACTGGTTAAGAGTTGCAACAGTTAAAATCTTTTGTTAACTATTAAATGTTTTATAGTTTCTAATTTAATTAGTTTATGAAATTTTGACTAGTGATGACTAATGTGGACAGATGCTTGTTGAAAACCTACTGTAGCATTGCTGATGGTTGTCCATGTCCCATCTGGAGTATTTGCAAAGAAGTAAGCTTGTAAGTAAGTATGTCGGACAAAAAGCACAAGTAATAATTGTGGTGGCAATGTTTTTTCACACATTGTATTGTATTTTTAGTGATGTAGTTGCTAGTGAAATTTGTGCAAGTTGAATTTCAACATTTTTGCCATATTTGCAGGAATTATTGACTATCTGAGTACGGAGATATCAACATCGAAGCAGAAGAAGTTTAGTTTGGTTACGTTTGTCGACACTCCTGGTTTGGTTGATGGTGACATGAAGTATCCATTTGATGTCAACAAAGCCATATTGTGGCTTGGTGAGAAGATTATCATTCTGGATATTATTGTATTCTATTGTAGTGTTTTTGATGAACCCAGATAGTTGATACTCGCTAGTTTGGAGTCTTTTTGGGATATTTGTGGTTTATTTCTACGCAGTTGTTGCTTGCGAGACTGAATCAGGTCTAGAAATCCTGTGTCATGCTGTAATTTTGTACTTATAGTTACTTACTAGTAATAGCCAAGTGATTTGCATGAAAGACTGTCACCGAAATAATGTAAAATCTATCGATTTTTCAGAGGTGTGGGTGTGGTCTAAGCACCAAGTGATTAGATTTTATGCGCGAAAGCAGCGACTGCTTTTAGCACATATTAGCCATCGCAATTCTGTCTCTCCGTCTGTCTGTCTGTTCGTTCGTCTGTCTGTCTGTCACATGAGTGGATCAGTCAAAAACGGTGCAAGCTAGAATCACCAAATTTTCATCGTTGGCTGCCTGGAAGACTAGTTTCAGGAAATGTAAAGCTTTTCCATAAATTCGAAGGGGGTCACCTCGAACGAGGGCGCTAAATGAGAGGGGTGGGAAAAATTTGTGTGTTTTAGCCAATAAGTCGCTGTATTTCAATAACAGTGCAAGATAGGGCCTAGGTTACTGTTAATCACTAATAGGAAATCATACACTGGCTTTCGATTGCCACCGAGATCAATGACCTTGGATGACCTTGATCATCAAAATATGGTTTTTTATGGATTTTTTGGCGATTTTGGGCTGCGACACAAATCTATATCATTCACAAGCTGGCACCACGGAACTATCGTTATGTGATCCAGATAGAGAATTTGGTATTTGTATATTAACTTAGCGTGAAAACCCCAATTTTCAGCTAAACTACTTAACAGTAACTGCCATAGGCTTTTGCACGACTCGTGAGCATTAGCTCCAATTTCTTCTTTGTGATATTTGTTAGTATTTTGTAGATTATTTATCTACAGGGTGGACCAAAAAAATTTTCCAACTTGTTTTTGTGAGAACTTTGTCAAATCTCTACCAAATTTGATAATTTTTGGCATACTGATGGCCAAGATGATAGAATTATCTGATGTGCACTCAATTTCCACTTCACCTATTTTATGTCATTGCACTACCGTGTAAAATGCAGATGCTCCAGATTGTTACATTACGCACTCATTAGATTGCTCACCTGTTCATCACCGATTCGACAGAGGGTGCTATGTGATTTAATAATTTTGTGGTATTGATTGTTTTATGCTGAAAATAACAGACAACAAGTAAGCTGACTGATGACCTAAAAACACATCTAATCCATGAGTGAATGCAGTTTGATCAGTTAATCGTTAATGCCGCTATCAGCCAGTGGTGTTGCATCTAAACCATTGTGTACGTGTGTGCAGGGCACACTTTGGGCAATTTGCATAAATTCGGATAATTTGAAAGCAAGTTGTTACACAAAGTTATAATTCTGCTAAGTAAGTCACATTTTAGTTTATTGTGTGTTTAATCACGTTATCAAAACTTTTACTGGGACAACAACTCAGCGCTATGCAACAATTTGGAGCATGTACGTTTTACATGGTAGTGCATTGACTTATATTAGGTGACACCTTGGAAAACGAGTGCACAGTGCATAATTCTATCGCGCATGCCAAAAAATTATCAAGTTTGGTAGAGATGTGACAAAATTCGAACAAAAACAACTTGGGAAATTTTTTTTGGCCCACCCTGTACTATGTACTTATACCGGCACGTTATGTTTGTTGTTTGTTTAGGTGATGTTGCTGATTTGATATTTGTATTTTTTGACCCGATTGGCCAGGCGCTGTGCAAGCGTACGCTGTGGTTAGTTGAGAGATTGAATGAGAAACATGCCGAGAGGATGAGATTTTATCTGAGCAAAGCTGATGAAGCTGGCCATGAGGCTGATCGACAGGTAATTCTGCTGCACGGCACTGCTCTGCACAGGTGTCAGGAGTTTTAGTCTGACTGACTATTACTAATTATTACTATCAATTAATTTTTAATTTATTTAATTATTTATTATGCAGCTTTTGATAGGCTGCCTAATAGTGCTGGTTCGTCAGTGGAGATGGCCTGCTATAGCCATACCTTTTGTAGCTGAGTTTTGTATACTAGCTATAGCAGGCAGAGAATCAAATAATTTACTTAAAACTAAGTGAAATAATAAGACAAATTATCTTTACTCTGTATGATAGTGTGACTAAGCTTTTAAGCTTGCATAATATTTGAGACATATGATTAGGGTTAGAAGTAAAAATGCTTGAGATGGCATCTAACAAGCCACATCGTTATGCTGTGTCATTTTATGGTGTAAACTTTGGCAATAATGTGGTGTTTTACTGTTTACAGCGAGTGATGATGCAGATTGTCCAAGAGTTGTGCAAAAGACCGGGACTGAATCGAACCGCCTTTGAAATGCCGACAATCTACATTCCTAATCCTTCTGGAAAGGTACTTCTTCAATTGTTGATGAAAAAGGTTGTTATGATATGCATTATACACGGTGTTTCATAAAAAGGGACTTTTTTGTTTTTCTCATAATTTGCTCAAGTGATGGTCAATTTATGCGAACTTTTTTACTAGTTGTAGCGGAAGAAACTCTTATTTAAAATATTTAAATTAAATTTGGTAGTTGATTAAATATTCTTTGCTATTCGTGACATAATGCTGACGTCATAATGTGTCGTGAGTACAAGCTTGCTTGTCTCAACTAGTGATTTCAGTTGCTATCCTGCTTCGATGGTGAACTTAATCTGGTTCGCTAATGTAAAATGTTTATCATGTCAGCACTGAGCAACATCTGGACATGAAATCAGGCGTCTTGTGATCCAAAAATGCAACCATTTTGCAAGCTCGGTGTGCTAGTGCACTGTCTTGCTCGAACATGTGAAAGTCCAGCTATCCCCACAGACATGTAAATGCGATCGCTTTGCACGTTTTTGTGGCTGCAACTGTAAAACTTCAAAAAATTTGTCATCGGCGAACCAGATTTTTCACCGTCTGTGCAGGGTAGCAACTGACATCACTAGTTGAGACAAGCAAGCTTGTACTCACGACACGTTATGACGTCAGTGTTACATCACGTCTAGCAAAGAATATTTAATTAACTGCCATATTTAGTTTAAATATTTTGAATTGATATTTCTTCAGCTACAACTAGTAAAAATTTTGTGTAAATTGATCATCATATGAGTGAATTATGAGAAAAACAAAAAGGGGTAATTAGTAATTAGCTGTGTGCTCATAAAAATGCATGTTATTGTTGCTGCAATTTGTTATTTGGCATTCTGGAACTGAGTGACTGGAGAAATTTACAAGTAATTGAGATTTGGATGACGAACGTGTTTCGTTGCATTGTGATGTTTTAGTTTTTATTTTGGCCATTATGTGAAGTAGGTTTAGTTCAGATATTTATAAATGTTTCTAAATCCATCACCAACAGTGTATGAAAAGATGCATTTTAACTTCAGGTTAAATATGTACAGTGAATATTCCAGTGGTGGGCCTGCAAAACGTAAAACGTCTATGAGTTGAAACACTTCAGCCTTGTATACTTTACATTTTAGTCAGCGCACCGACTGTGTACAGCGATCTTCTGTCTTAACCAAAAGACAAGTGACGTCAGTAGACTGTTTCAAATCACACCTTAAGGCATGGATTTTTGGTCGTGCATTTTTGGAAACAGGCACTTTGTGTAAAAGGCACTTTGCTGATTGATTGATTGGCTGATTGAAACTGTTATGATGCGCTATTGACAGCCAAGTCGCTGTATGAACCAAATCGACGACGTCTGTAAAGACATTGAGAAGACGATCAACTTGACCGTCCAGAACACGCTCAACACGCTGGAGCGTGACTGTGACAAGATCGCTGAACTTATTGAGCACAAACTCGCAGTCGACAGGTCCATCTACTGCTTCTCATAGTGATGTAGTAACAGAGTTGCTACACGTTTTAGTCCATGTATTTTTTTGATTTACATATTCAGTTCACAATGTTCCATTTGTGACTTGCTGATTAAATTATTCTGTAGTGGTCAACTTACCACTGTGTGATTTTTGTTCTAAATCGTTTGCTGGAGTTTGTCAGTTTTAGCTGAAAATTTCTGGGAATTGTTTTTAGTTGTATACTGTATAGTATCTTCTTGTAGTGAAAGTTGCATGTTCTTGTTGTACTGCTGATGAAACGTGACGCCACCTGCTGTATGAAACAAGGTCGGTTATTTTTAGTAAATAAGTAAGTAAGCAAGCAGGAATGATTATTATAAGTAATTGAGATTTGGATGACGAACTTGGTTTGCTGGAGTTTGTCAGTTTAGCTGATAATTTCTGGGAATTGTTTTCAGTTGTATAGTGTATTGACCTCCTTGGCGTTATGAATTTGGACAGAGTTTCTGTCTGAAAGCAGTACATATATCTGACTTGGCGAGTTCACTGCGACATTCGGCTAATGACATTTAAACGTACACTTGAGCGTTCGACCGTATACTCCCACTGGACAGTCACCTGCACCGGCAGTGCAGCCGTGCTTACGGCAGGTGTCAGTCAATGTATATAGCTGGATACTCTGCAACTTGTGATGTTGATAAACTAGCTCAACACATATGACACCTAGCAGTTGAATGGAAGAGAAGAAGGATTTTATCAGTTGTAACTGACCACTGACTGTGACTAATTGACAGCACAACAGACATCGTCCGCTGACGGTTCTGGACATGCACTAATGACTGGCATACCGGCACCCCGCAGCACAGATAGGAGGGAGACTGCTATAGCTGCATTCCGAGTCTCACTTGGGGTTACCGCTTTCAGTACATGATTACCACCCCGAATAACATTCGGAATTACCGCTGAGGAGGCTAACGGCTTCTTGTAGTGAAAGTTGCATGTTCTTGTTGTACTGCTGATGAAACGTGACACCACCTGCTGTATAAAAGAAGGTCAGTTATTTTTAGTAAGTAAGTAAGTAAGCAAGCAAGAATGATTATTGTGTCCAGAAGCAACAAAGTGTCACTGCACAGGCAGTGTAAAGTCACAAGCGGAAGGGTAAGAAATGTTACAGAGATGGGTTTTGAGCCAGGCTCGGAAGACAGCTACGGAAGGTGCAGAAGTGACAAAATCAGGCAGACTGTTCCAGATATGAGCAGCGGCGACCGGAGAAGCTCGGTCAGCGATGGTAGACAGTTGGGTGTAGTAGTATGTGTCTGGCATCAGTTGGTACTTTTGCCTGATATTTGTAGTTAAATATTACAGATTCAAAGTGTTATTGTTAGGTTGCTGGGTCTTTCTGTGTGAGTGTTTTTTCATTTGTGTGTGCAGCGCTGCTCGATCAAACAACTTCTACGCAAGGATAAAGGGTCTGACATTTTACCTGCTCGGAATGTTGCTTCCGCTGCTACTGATTGTGAACCTGGTTGCTCGTAGTATGTCAAGGGATGTTCTCGACTCATTTCTTGGCTCTTCTGGCACCGAAGCATTGCTGTTGTACCTGGTAAGTGTCGTGCTCTTTCTCACTGGAACATATTGCAGCAGTCCCCAAACGTTTTGTCTGGGCACATTACCGAACCTGGCATAGCTTTGGAAAACGAGGCTGGTTAATTGCAAACCAATAGTAGTGATACTACTTTGTTTGTTTAGGTGGTTGGCACATTTGTAGTCAACTTTATTTTTACCTTTGCAGCATCTTATTGGCCATTTTTTATAACAGTAGAAAAGCTCTGTAGCGTGCATAGAATAATGTCTTCCAGAATTGTTGGTTTTCAATACACCATGTTCCAAAATTAGCAGCTTCCTTGTTTCAAACGTGCATAATTTAGTTTGTAGTTCATGGATTTCAACGAAATATTGTACACTGCACTATCTTAACATTACTTACTGTCACACCCATGATGACATTTGCACTTTACCATGTGTGCTCAGTGTAACATCATTATGATGTCAGAGATTGTTTACATCAGGATACATTCAGTGCATTGTTATTGACAAAGGGAGGTAGCAGCAGCCTACCAGCTTTTGACTAAGAGCTTGCATTGAGGCCAAATGTGGCCATTTTAAGCTCAGACTTTAAAGACAAGTTCAGAATGATTATCTCAAGGTTTATTTCGGATTTTGTAAAAGTCTATCAGGTATTAATAATTTTGCACTAACCTATCTGTGGGGGTGCCGCTAATTTTGGGACACGGTGTATTTGCTAGATAGCAACTGCATTTTTACGGAATCATTGATTGCATTCATCGAATAAACTGTTATGATGTTTGACGAATGACAGACTTTAAGCATTGTATCGGATCGTGTGCTGTGTGTTTAGGCTCCAGTACACATGATCTGGCAAGTTCTGCCGAAGGCGTATCATCTCTATGCTTGCGGCGTGTTGCTGCTGGTGTCCATATTCCTGTTCTTTCTCGCCCATCAGTCATCAAAGTATGTGTTGAAATTTTTAGCAATGTACTTTACTGTTGTATTCTGTAATAATTAATGTTATGATATTGCTAATGGTGACGTCTATGTTCAGGTTCATGTCTTTGTCATTTTTGTGGTGTTGTTACATAATACTTAGCAGCAGAACAGTGGTAATTTTGTTGCTAGCTTTATTAGATTAACCTTGTTATGTCGACGAACAGATAATATGCTGCTGTATCATCCTAATAACTGAAGTCTGTCATAGAGAGAAAGATGAATCAAGTGAGAATCTGTTAGTTTTTTCTGAAAGCTACAAAGATTGTTTGCTGGCTTTTTCATCATTTTCTGCCGTAACAACAGTTCAGGTTGCAAGCTAACAAGAGTGTAGTATATGTGTATTCTATTGATTATTTACCAACGACTGCCGAGTAATAGCTGTGTCACTGCATCAACAGGAAGCAAGTGACGTTGTCTCGTCGACAAAAGAGAGAATTGTCCGAAAACCGCGACTATGTTAGGAACTTTGTCAAGGCAAAAAAGGTTTGTACTGTTGTGACTGGTGTCGTATTATTTAGAATATTATTTTACACACATTGCGCTGCATTATGTTAAGCTGAATGATCAGCAGCATAGGCGGGGTGCTCATCTCCTGCTTGTGGCTATGAGCCTGTGACAGTGTAGGTAGATAGATCACTGAGTCCACGAGGCATGGCCAGTGCAACGCCAGACCTACAGTTACCTTCCTGGTCATGGGGCATCACTGTCCTTTGGCTGGTACCAAATTATAGTACTGCTTGGGGAACAGAGGCACATGTGTGTGAACAACCTGCCCAGAGTTGTTACCTTGCAGTGGTCCAGCCAGGAGTTGAACTTGCAACCGCTTGGTCTCAAATCGAACACGCTTACTATTTACCTGCTATCCACTGTTTGTAGTGAATTACTAATTAGACGAAAAAACGATACGATATGGGCTAAATATATGTAGAATGTAACACTAATTTACGTACGATTTACAGTACGAGTAATGATGCAGAGGTGACATCAGAAATTACGTCGTTGTTTATCTGTTCACTATTAGAGGTGTGCAATTTGTAAAATTAAAAACGTGATGAAATGTTATGTTTTAGTGGGTTTAACTACTGATGGAAAATTCGGCCTTTTTTGAGGTTATTTGGCCGTAAATTAAACTGCATTTGACCTCAAGGCAACAAAGCTAGTTAGCAACTCTCCTGTAGATGTGTCACAGTTCTGATAATGGCTGAAGCCACGAAAAGGGAAAAGTGGGTACTTTAAACCTGATTTGTTAGGGTGTTAAGATGTATTTAATGAATATTGACAAATTAGCATTTGATTAAGCCATTTAATGTTTTATAACAGTTACGTAAAATGATGCGACTTGGACTTTAATGTTGTGCTGAAATTACGAATTCACTGTGGCATAGGAGAAGGCTATAGGTCAGTGTATTTGTTTGTATAGTTGATCTGATGTTGTGTTTTTGAATTACAGCAAACACTGTATCAGGAATATCTGCAGCAGAGTGTCGCAGAACATGACCTTTGATAAACCATCTATGGTGCTGCTGAGACTGCATGACTTTGTGTTTCTTCGTTTGGTGTCTGTGTGCAATCAGATAAAATGCCATTTGCAAGTTGTAACGCTGTATTGCGTCCAATTTTTGGAAATTTGCTGATCGGAATTCATAATTTTTGCATGCTGTATGTCACACTGTGTGTGCTGCATTGATTTTTTCATATGTGAACAAATGCACTCATTTTTACATCAATTTTTTTTCTATTCTTCTTGTTGTTGTTGATAAAAATGTATAATCAATCATGCGTAGAAAATGATTAGTTCATGATGGTTGTGTTTTTCTGTTAATTGAAGGAAAAACTGCATTTTCTCTCTGAACAATGCAGCTTGCTTTTGTCCATGATTTTAAAAATTTTTCTTACTCAATATCATTTTGTTAGCACATACAGGGTGTGGCAGAAAAAAGTGGACCTGAACAACAACAGAATCAAATTTTACTTGGCAGTTAGATGTAGAAGGTTTCCATAAATAAAGCTGTAAAATTTCATATCAAAAACCCAAACGGTTGCTGAGAAAACGGCGAAAAAAATTAGGGGTCCACTTTTTTCTGCCGCACCCTGTAGTATCCAAAATTGTTGTTTAGTATAAGATTTTGATCATTCTCTTGCTTGAAATCAATGTTTTATATTATATTTTTGTTGTAATTATTGCTTCGGCATTGTCTTGTTAGTAGTGCAGTGAAGTTAAAAAATTTATCTGGATGCATTTAGAAACATACTTGCATAGATTTTTCAAATCAGTAGAATACAGTGGAATGTGAATAGATTTGAATTTCATTGAGATGTTGTTTTTGTTACAACTTTTATGGCATGCAGTTATTTTTCGCTGAACATTATGATGTTAATTTAGGCTGCACGTATATATATATTTTGCATATTTCTGTGGCATGCAGCTGAAATTGGCTGACAGTGCATTACCTAGAATATTATTCTACACAGATCAATTTGCTTGTAGCAAGCTGAGTGATATCAGTAAACCAAGTTCTTTGTGGAATAGCACTCGCCCACATATTTGTCTGAAGAATTAGTGACTTATTTTGTAATAATTGTTAGCTGCATATTGAATGTAATCATCAATTTTGTCGTGTTCAAACCCTATCAGTGGCATGTTTAGTGGGAAGGCCAACCTGCCGTACCCTTCTGCCTTGCTTGATGCTGAAAATTTGCACAATTTTGCTTGTTGAAAAAATACAATTTATGTATCAGTTAACAAAAAGGCTTTAGCTTTCCTACCCCTGTCTTCCATTAGACAGCATTCTGAGATTAATGGCTGTCTGGAGGATAACAGGGAAAATAATTAGAACTCTGCCATTGCTTTCACATATGCACATTTAAATGCAGAGTTCTTTTAGTTTTAGGTTTAGGTTTAGCTCATTTTTGTGTTTTGTATTTCTGTAATGGTTAAACTTTTTTTTTGTGTTTTATTAATGTAACGGTTAAACTTTCCGTTCTATTATTATGTGTACCGGGTATGCTGTATGTGCAAGTTTGCCTGAAAAGGCCGTCCCTGAAATGACCTATACTGTGTCAGTTGGGACGTTAAACCCTACTCACTCACTCCGGGTACTATCCGTCAGACCCCCTGGTCCTCCTCTTCCTTAAATCTAAATACGCCACTGAGCCCTCTACATTACTTGTGCCTTCTTGTTCCTTTTTTAGTCCGCCCGGAAGCGATAGATTGCGGAGCGGACTTAAGTTTTAGCCCAAATGTTTTTTTTTCCAACGCGAGATCTCCAAGATGCGTGGGCCGACCGGCGTGAAATTTTGCACGATGGTCAGTACTAGGCCCAATTTTATAATGCCAGTCCAAAATTTTGGGTGGCCTTGGCTTGCCTTGCCTTGCCTTCAGGGTGGGCAGGCTCTTACGCCTGCCCAGCGCTGAGGCCGTATCAGTTCGGCCCAATGCGCGTCCCCAAAAGTAACCACAGGTTACAAGTAACGGCTATA
>Ga0209671_1000750_pt1 | contig 23656 bp, 11 predicted proteins | sample WorMetHERISLAND2_2_FD_187401 | JGI IMG/M metagenome (GOLD analysis project Ga0209671, IMG submission 187401) | Marine gutless worms symbiont microbial communities from Max Planck institute for Marine Microbiology, Germany - Olavius geniculatus... | ecosystem: Host-associated > Annelida >... | reverse complement strand
CCCTTCCCCTGACCTCCCTTCTTACGTCCTCTCATTTTCCTTAGAAGTAGGACCCCCTAAAATCCAGCGAAGGAGGTCTGGAAAAGCACTCTGAGCTCCCTCAGCGAGGTCTGGAGTGGAGCCCGAGCCGAAATCGAACTTGGTGCATTTTAAAAGATGAGATCTGGTGGCAACAATGTTAATTATTTTCTCGAAAAATGAACGGTCCAAATTGTTGGCAAATTTAGTGCAGTTTAAACGTATGCTTATGGCTTGTTTGGAGAATTGCGGGAGGCCTTTGCCCCCCACCCCTTGTCTACGCCTCTGCTGTGTCTCAAAATAAGCACAGGATTATAAGTTATGCCACAGGCTGATAGCATTTAAAGTTTGAATTAGTCAGTTAAGTTACGATGGCCTACAAGTATATGAAATGTGCCTATATAACAGATGCTGCCAGTTGTTAATCAACTGATTTTACCACGTTGTTTCTGTGCATTGTTACTGATGCTTTGTTTCTATTTATTTATTTCTATTTATTAATTCAATTTATTTATTAATTTCTCTATTTCTATTCCTATTTGTGCTTTAAATGCTTCACGATAAACTGTCGTAAACTATCTGCAGTTTTCATTAATATGCTACTAAATGAAAAAAAACACAAATCACCGGCGAGAGGTGGACACTTCATTCACCGCAGCTAAAGCATTCGCTGCACTTTCTTTGCAATTAAAAGATAATTGCGAAACAAATTAGCTAAACTCCCAACATAACTGTGAACATCTAGTATATAAAATGCCCTGGCCAAAGCTGTACTAGGCAGTCGGCGTGGGTTAAAAAGGTTGCAGGTGGGGGGTCAAGACTCCAAGAAGTTGCACCTTTCCAGCAGACAGCCAAAGCAAATTTCTAACAAAGACTGCACGGGTGCTCAACATTTCAATCTGGCCCCAAATTCCCCCAAAATGGGAGATCCTCAGCTCCAATTTGTTGGGGGATAGGGGTCTCCAAATTTTGTGACCTGGATTATGAAATGGAACCAACTACGTGTCAAAGTCTGGAATATTTTCCATGGAGAAGAAAAAAGTTTTTGACACGATAAAATTTATTGGATACACCTGCCCCCTCTGCCATGCTTCAGATGGCCACAAAGTGGTCAAACATTCCTGTAATGGTGCATTTGAAATGTAAAATAAATCAGTTCCAGTCTGATAAAACAATTGCTACAACAGTTCCGTCATCAGCTGGCGCAACTGTCACTAGAACTTTCATCTGTTCGCTGTTTCTTCCGGTAAAAGCGTTCCTCAAGCGGATCGAATCCACGCTCTGCGGCTCCAAACACCACCCAGTGCGGAGTCTTCGCCATGTAGTCAGTGGCTGTGAAATGTCGATCCGCGGCCAGTAGACTGTGGAACTTATCATAGTCGATCCACGTCCACCATTCTCCATCCACACGGAACTGACAACAGCAGCAGACCCAACAACTGTCATACTCTTTAGTTTCAACTAAGTGATTGAGTAGGGTTTTACGTCCTGCCCGACACGATATAGGTCACTTCGGGGACGGCCTTTCCAGGCAATGCACGTACACATAATAACGGAACAAACCTTTACAGAAAATTTAACCTTTATGAAACACGAAACCTAAAAACAACCTAAACCTAAAATTGTAAGAACTGCCAATTCTAACTTTGCATATATAACTAACAGTAATGGTAGTTCTAATAATCTTCCCTCTTATCGTCCAGACAGTCATCAATGTCAGAAATGCTGTCTATTGGAGAACGAGGGAAGGCTTTAGTTGAATCAAAAATACATTTGCTTTCAGTTCCAGTAATCAACTTTTACATTAAAACGAAAATTTCCACTTTCACTTCACGTTTGTTTCGCAAATAATTTAATTTTTCGCTGCATGTTTCAACTTCCAAATATTTTTTTAAATGCCGGTAATTTTATTATTGAATAGACTCATCGGTAATTTTAATTTCAGTTTCAGCATTCAAATCTAAGAAATTAACAATTTTTAACAGCAGAATATTCCTGCATTCTGGGTGACAACACCAATCAATCCGCTACCTCGCTATACTGATTTCTTTCCAGTAAGTTTCGAAAACTGATGCTTGTCTTACAGGCGGACGCCCAGCTAATAGCTAAAATGAATACAAGCAGTCAATCCTTAACCTGTCTTAAGTGGCTCACCCATTTAGTCCATCAGCAAAGTACCATCCATCACTACATAAAACACGGAAGTACTTGGACTGGGCCACTGGCAAATTCTATTCCATGACAAACCGTGTTAGATTACAGGAACAGTTAACTACGAGACAGATTGAGAATGAGTGAGTGAGTAAGTAGGATTTAACGTCCCACCCGACACAGTATAGGTCATTTTGGGGACGGCCTTTCCAGGCGGAATGCACACAAACACATAATAATTGAACAGTAAGTTTAACCTTTACAGAAACACAAAACACAAAATACAAAAAAAACAAGCTAAACCTAAAATTGTAAGAACTCCATTATATGCGTGCATATGTAATTAACAATAATGGTGGTTCTAATAATCTTCCCTGTTATCCTCCAGACAGTCATTAATTTCAGAATGCTGTCTATTGGAGGACAGGGGCCGCAGATTGAGCAAAGGCACCAACAATCACGATACAAATTTCGATTTTTAGCTGACCGTACTTTAGTAATGGTCAAGCTGTTGTCATGGTTGTCATCTGTCCATCCGTCTGTCTGTCCATCATGGATGTTTTGTGGCTAAACGGTGTGAGATAGAGCCTAGGCTACTATTGATCATTGATAGCAAGTCGCATATTGGCTTTCAAATAAAATAAATATCATCAACCTCGGATGACCTTGAAGGTCACTGACAACCAGTACGGTCAGCTATCATAGCGACAGCTGGGCTTCTTGTTGTTCACCTGGCTTCCTGTTTGCGGAAATTGTTGCAACATGATTGACTATAAAGAATACTTACTTTCTGTTGCCCACACAAGAGCATCAAAGCACTAGAAACAAAGCCGGTGTCGTGGGAAATTTGTCGCACCTGGAAAATTCTTCCCACCTCCATACTGTCATAATGTAACTAACGCTAGCCCTAACCCTAACGCTAACCTCAACCCTAGCCTTAATCTTAACCCTAACCCGTACTGCTGCATGTGGGAATAACTTTCCGGTGGGACAAATTTTCCACTACACCGGACTTGAACCCAACTAGACCATGTTCGGTAAAAATGTGCAGCCAAACATAAAATAAGACAGACAGCTTGCACTGCATTTCAGAATGTTTGGAAAAAAATTCCAATTGAATGGAATGGCATGTCCAAATAAATAAACAATGGCAAACCGTCATCGGCGTAATACCTTAGTGTGTGCGAGCAGAACGCAGTTTGAGTGAGCGTGTTCGGACGCTACAGCGTAGTGCGGATGTAGCAGGCGAGCCAACTGCTGCACAAAGTCAACCACTTCCTCGTGCCAAGGAACGTTTTCCATAGTCAGATTGCTGGCTTTAGACTCACCACAGTATGTGACTCCCTGAACGACAAAATATCAGCCTTTCTATGGTCTCAACACATACCAATGCTGGTCCCATGTCAAAACTGGGAATGACAAAATACTGTAGAAAATCGAATACTGCGATTGTGATCGATGGCAATGACTTCCAATTAGCATCTTTATCACAGTAAACATGCTTCTACCATAAACCTCTTCCCGAGACGAGCAGTAGCACTGTGATGATGTGATCATGACGTACTCTTACCTTACCTTACTAACCTCCGGGGTGGACAGGCTCTTACACCTGCCCAGCGCTAAGGCCGTATCAGCTCGGCCCAATGCGCGTCCCCGAATGTAACCACAAGGTTACAGGTAGCGGCCATAAAGCCGTAATCGGCTGTGAAGCTGAAACCAGCACAAGAGCGCTGGTAACGTGTAACAATCTGCCTACATGAGTTTGGTCAGCACTTAGTTGCTCCTCGCCTCCAGATTTTAGAAATCTTTCGGGTCATCGGTGCAAAGCCCCACCACCACAGCAAAATGGCTGACCTGGAGCATGACGTACTCATTCTAATGAATTTATTGTCAAACCTACCACCAAACTAACTGAGATATGCAAAGAAGACCTCTTTCCAGGCACTGTCCTAACACATCCATATCTTACGTCATCATCGGCGCTCCGACAGTTCAATATAGGTCTGCACGGAGACAGAAACTAAACCCCATCCCTGTCCATCGCCACCCAATCGCTACAGCGTCTGTCCCCATTCACACCCTGACCCACATCTATTCCCATTCTCACATGTTGACAGTAAGCATAATATAAAAAACGATAATTGTAACAAAATTAATCAGAATGAAACTGATTTCTGTTCACCAACAACTGTACGCACACTGAAACAGAATGTTCACCTTGACTTCGATGAAGTCTGGTTTGCCAATGGCCACAAGATCGGCGTAGTTCTGCAGGTCAGACGTGTTGTAACCTTTCACAAGTGTCAGCCGGTAAACTGTCCGCTGGCCCTACAACAAACATTTACGCTAGTCCAATAGGTGACGCCAACATCACTATGGAAGTTACTCGACGCTCAGCCACTGAAGACGGTATACCTTGAAAACTCAGCTATCAACACATCTTCGTATTGAACCAAGCCACCCAGGCCAACTCAGCCAAGCCATTCCTCCGTGGGTAGGCAAAACAAGTTCTGGCAACGGTTACAGCCAACCCACAGCTAGAGAAGAAATGGTGAGTTCTGTGCTACCAGAACTTGGTATACTGACCCAGTTGGTTAAAGGCGCTGGCTGATAATAGAGCTAGCCATCTGACAGACTTTGGTTGTATGCTAGCTTAATTGGGTTCCCCCCTTGCCAGTTCATAGTGCTAAGCGGATGAGCTCCAACACAGTGGACTTAGTTCACCTAGGCATTTAGTGTCGGTGCTGCACCTTTTCTTCTTCGTCACTGATAGTCTAATAACACTAATACGTACGTTTATTCGTCAGTAAGATAACACAACAAAGTTAAAACAGAGCAAAAGACAGACAGGAAAAGAAAAGTAAAGACAGTAATAAGCCAAATACATTTAAACCAAAATTTAAACGCTACTGCACATGGCATAAAACTTTTTAAAAACAATGCTTCTCAATTTACCCTTGCTAAGATTGTCAGTTGGCAGAACCTCAAAATCACTACATAAGCAGGTAAACTCCTTAGACAATTTAAAGCGCGAGACACAAGTACTTAATACATCGTTAGACAGCCTTGCAAGATGTTGAGCAAAAGTTTACTTTCTCTGTGCACAAATATGTATAAAATCAACCCTCTCAAAATAACCAATAAGCAGTATGACAGTTAGCCGACAGTCAAGAAACACCAGTGTCTCTGACAACAAGCAGAGTAATTTTGATGCAAATTTTAACGCACAACCTCTTAACATCAAACACTTCAATCCACCGACACACTGATGCTAGAACTAATACAACTGCTGGAAAACGAGACTAAATTTTCCAACTGTGCCTGTTTGTCTCTTTACTCAAACAGTTATAAGCTGACACACTGTTCATTACAAGCTGGTTTACCATGGTCCACAAAAACACGCCACTATACTTCTGACCATATCTTTGCCATTTATTGACAGATTTTCACAATTTTTTTCACTGGCACACTCTGCGGACAATTTGAGGTAATGAGATTATTATACATCCCACCACACCATAAATGCACCTCTACACTGCCTTGTGAAATATAAATGAAAGAAAAAAACTAACGATAATAACAAACATTTAAGTATGGTAAATGAAAAAACACTTCAGACCAACATTGCAATCTATGATCTGTATGACACGAGATAGTGTGGATCTAACTCAGTCTAGTGTCATACAGATAACTCACCTCAATGTTGGTCTGAAGTGTTTTTTCTTATCACTTACCAAAATGTTTGTTATTATTGTTATATAAGTATATTCGATTATAAGTCACAAGGTAGTGTAGTGATGCATTCATGGTGTGGTGGGACATATAATTTTCACATTATTGCAAATTTTGGGCAGAATGTGCCAGTAAAAGAATTTTGAAAATCGGTCAATAATTAGCAAAGATATTGACAAAAATAAAGTCGCACGTTTTTCATGGACCACCCTGTATAAATGTTGTTGCAACTAACAGCAACTCATTCAAGCATAATTGCTCCAGCAATGCCATTAACATATACTAAGCACCTTCAGGGCACAAATGAGAACTCACCAGCATTTTAAGAACCCTGCTATACCTCCCCAATCAGCTGACTTTCCGGTTTTACTACAAAGTTAAGACAGGTCCTCTGAAATAAACTTTTAGGAATTTTTGTTCTATCCAAATGCTTGACGTTTTCCCATTATTCCACAAACATGTATTGCACAGACAGCTTAAAATAAAAAGTACAACTAACCATATACAACTGACCATCTCAGTTCATCCACCATTACCCTCCCCCCCCCGCAGCTTGGTAGTGTAACAGTAGCATGCCAAACTCGTAATCCCAAGGTTGCGGGTTCGACTTTGAGCCAGGGAACTGCCAGCTACCAACCCTGGGCAAGTTGTTCACACATGCGTACCTCTATCACCAAGCAGTATAATTTGCTATCGGTGGTCAAAGGGCGGTGACGCTCTGCGGCTGAGAAAGTAACCAAAGTTCTGGCATCGCACCAGCCATGTGTCACATCCACCTACAAGCTCAAAGGCCTTAGAAAGGGAAACGAGCACTCCGCCTATGCCCCACCTTTACCTTTACCTTATCCCCTGGCACACTAAACAGAAGCGCAGGCAGATCTCACTCAATCACCAACCTTGTCGGCTAATGCTCGCAAGCTGCTAATAAATCGATCCCAGAAATCTCGGAACAACGGCCTGTCGATCTTCTTCAAGCCGTCCTTGGTGCTAGCATCGACACTAACGTAAAGCTGTGTGACAGGCACCAGACTGCTGTAAACACACAGGCAATGCATTCTTCTACAGCTGTATTAGAAGAACGAGGTTCTAAACACAAGCACTGGCATATATTTGAATAACTAGCACAAGGTTGCTTGCTGTAAGCCTACCAGTGACTCCGCTACACACCTCTGCTACAGTAACTATCTATTTACTGACAGCAGTGTTAGTGCTATTATTAGCATAATGTCTGAAAAAAGGCAAAGTTTTTCACATCTCACTGTTTGTCCGCTTATCTTTCTGACTGTCTTTGCAAAACTAGTCAATTATAAACAGATTCCAACGAAATTTTTAGAAAGGAGACCCAGTGTTCAACAGCAATCCAAACAGCAATCTGAATCCGAAAATTTATTTTTAAAAACACCCATTTGCAACATGTGAAATTGTGAAAACAATAGTTCAATCAGATTTAGAAGGTGGGAATATTAATTATCGCCACACAGAAACTACAGGCTTATAGCTTTCCAAGTGCATTGTTACATCTACTGAACGTCTGTGCTCTTCACGTGCTTTCAGTTATCATCAACATTATTCATATTTACCTCCGCCAAGGAGGTAATGTTTTTGCCAGACTTTGTTTGTTTGTTTGTTGTCTGTGTGTTAGCATGATGACTCAAAAAGTTATGAATGGATCTTTCTGAAATTTTGAGGGTATGTCGGGAACGGCAAAAACTACCAGTGATTCAATTTTGGGGGTGATCCGGAAGAAATCCTGGATTCTGGATCACTTTGAAATTTTCGTTACCATTGCTTTCAATGGAGCATAAGGGAAACCGCTGCAAAACCGAAGACGGTGCTGCCACCTAACGAACAACATTGCCTTGGCGGAGGTATGCGGGCTATATGACTGCTTTCTAGTTTGTGTTTTGTGTTCTATATCAGGTTTTTCTGTAAAGATTAAGCTTTCTGTTCCATTATTATGTGTATGTGCACTGCGTGGAAAGGCCGTCCCCGAAATGACCTACCGGTATACTGTGTCGAGCGCTACGTTAAACTCTACTCACTCATCTGTTGTGTGGCGGAGAGAAAGAGTTTATTTTCCATAACCACAATTAACACAATAACACAACACAGCGGTTAATAATACAAACGGGTGCCCAGAAGGGCATTCACAGTGACGTATAGGCCTACCACGGCGGGACCCGGGGAAACATTCTTGCGGGAGCGAGAAAATTTTGAATTATTCTTTTTAAAATGGCGCATTCTTGAGTACTTTACATTTATGAGCGACAGCGGGGCCCCCAAACGTCGCGGGGCCGAGAGTAACTTACCTACCACCCCTTCACACCTCTCTCGACGGGCCTGAGCATCCACCCATCAAATGCTGGCCACCATTGTCACAATCAGTGTGAATGTAAAACCCGCTTGCTTGTAGCATGGCATTTGTCGCTAGTTAGTGCACGTGTAGCGAATCATCACGAACTATGGCGAGTTCTTACGATATTTGTTACACGATACGATATTTGCTCTTGTAAACTGACAGTCAATCTGTCGTCAGTTTAGCCTAGCACATGTATGCAAAAAACTAAAATGTTTCAAATAGAAATGAGATGAGAGAAACCGAAATAGAAGGACAGTTATGTTGTAAAACATAGAAAAAACTCAAGAAACTGCCTAAGATCGGAAAAAACTGAAAAGGAAAGAAATAACGATAACTAAACGCACTGAATATTTGACCGGCAGCCGGTCAGATGGCCTAAAACCATTCTGTGCTTGTACGCACTGGCTAAAGCTGTTCAAGGCGACCGGTCATGACCGGTCAACCGATCATGACCGGGCGCGTATGACCGGTAACAAAATTTGACCGGGAATATAGCCTATAGGATATTTGACTGGCTGCCGGCCAAATATTCTGTGCCATTACCAAAAAATACCGAAACGAGGAAAACCATAGCAAGTCCACCAGATACAGGCCTACGTGAGATCAGTCCGAATGTGTTTCAAGTCCATCGACGGTGAGGTGACTCGCACGAAAGCCGAAAAGAATCGTAACCGGTGATATTGAAACAGTAATGCGTCCGTGTGCGTACGGTAATGAGTTGTCGCCGCGGCGGGTCGGCAGACAAATGAAGGAAGACGGAAGGACGCGGCGAATGTTCTGCAGAAACGAGGTCTGACCAGCAGCAGCCACGTCGACACGTCGTATAGCGCAGCATAATGCTCACGGCCGCAACGCTCCACCACTAATCTAATCATAGCAAGCGTGCCGTACTGTCCATGGCGCATGCGCAGGAATCGGGAAAAGAGGGGCTAGGTCCCAAACCGGGGGGGGGGCTCAATCCCCACTGAGGATCAGGCCCGTCGAAAGAATGGGGTAGGGGGTAAGCTACCCCGGACCCCGCGACGTTTGGGGGGCCCGCCGTTGCTCAAAAATATAAAGTACACCAGAATGCACCATTTAAAAAATTTTTTTAGAAATTTCCTCCCCAGAGGGGTCCAACGAGAATGTTTGGGGGCCCCGCAAAAATGTTTCGCCAAGCCCCGCTGTGGCTCTCGACGGGCTTGCTGAGGACGAGTCGTTCAGAAAAAAAGTATTACTCCGTACTAACGCACATAAAGCCATGTTCATGTTTCTATAGTTACCGTTTCTCTCCGTGAATAAAAGTATTTTTTAGAAATGTGTTTTACACGGCATTTATTGGACACAATCATACATACAGCGGTATATGCACGTCTCAGTAACAGGGACAGAATTAGCGGAAAAACCAAACTGCCCGCTGTAGTAGTAGGGTGTTTACACGATCCAGCAAACGTCCAGCATTAGCACGTGTATTTTGAATACATCTGCTGGAAGTTTGCTGGACGTTTGCTGGATCGTGTAAAAACCCCATAGCGCCACGCCATCTGCCGCGTTCTGTGGCATTTAATGCCGAACAAAAAATATTTCTGTCGTTTGCGGTTCCTTGCGCGTTCTTCGCCGATCCTCGCAACTGTTGATGATGCCGCGGACAGCAGTAAACACGGCAGTCACCAAACGGCCGTCACAATAGGCCGTATTACAGGTACTGTCCGTCCGTCCGTCCTCTGCCCGTCTGTCTGTTTGTCCGTGCGGACTCAAGAACAGAAAGGCACAGAAACACCAAAATTTGTGTAAACGTTTTGTCAGGGTGATAGAGTAAATGGCGTGCCGATCTTTAATTTAAAAGGTCACACGTTAAAGTCACCAATCGTCAACAAACGGACGGCCGCGTACAGGTCGGCACCAGCATTGTGGACATCTTTGAATGTTACGTGTATGTAGGATGCGCCGCGTCAAAAAAAACCTAAACGTTGCTCAGTTTATTTGGCGCACTGGTCATCGCACCGTAATCAATTATATCCCGTTTACACCATCGAGCAAACATCGAGCAAATGTATTCAAAATACACGCGCTAATTGTTGGACGTCTGCTCGACGTCTGCTCGATGTTTGCTAGCATTCATCCAACTAGCTCGACGAGCTATGGTAATTAGCATGCTAATTAGAAAGAGGGCGGGTTGTAATTGGAATGCCTATATAACACGTGATCAGCTGTGGGCTAAGCCTAGGCCTACGTTTGAGTCAAGGGCGGGGTTTCATCAGGCATGCTTGATGTTTGCTCGATGTTTGCTCGATCGTGTAAACGTGGTATTTGTCAGCATTTCTAATCGCATCCATCTTCAGTGTGCATGTCATCATCAGCCTGCGTGCACACCTTACCGCGAAAAAGATAACTGTTTACTGTCAAGCAGCAAGGTGAAGGTCGATGAAAAAGTACACTCTGAGGTTATCAAAAAAGAGAGAAAACGTAAAAATAGAAATGAATTGTATAGTTCGTAATGAGTGGACTTGCGGAATCGAATAAACTTAATGGACACATCTTTCTTGACGGTGATATTTCGATTTGGCAAACAAACTGGAAGTATCTGTTGAAATCACGCATGTCTGCCGATGATAACGCTGGCCAGCGAAAACGTGAAAGTGCTGAATGACTCACAAGCGAAGACAATTGAATATCAGATGTTCGCGTCGGCGGATATTTAATTCAGCAGACAAGTTGTCGAATTGATCCTGGCCGTGAACTTGTGCAGAGTTCCAGTGGAATTTACATGCAAAGAGAAGTGCAGCCATACAAGGACCTCACCTTGGGTATATCACAGCCGACCGGTCTACGAATTTAGTTGTGAGTTATCAGAGTGTGAAACGTTATGTTTTTGGTTGAAATATGTGGATTGCTTAGAGTTATTGTGTGTATGTGTTCTCAGGCGTGGGCATGTAGTTTAACGACGTATATCATGTGTAGTGAAATTATTTGGAACTGATTTTTCTTTAGCTGCACTTATCTGTACATATTTTATAAAAAGAAAAAAAACCGTATTCAGCGTTTGTCTTGCTTAGAAGATGACTTTGTAGGCAACCCTGACAGTATTAACTGCCGGTTAAAACCATGCACGAAGCCGAGCGCGCTTGACTTTGAAACGGATGACGTACGGACGGACAGTTGCACGACTTAGCCGTGGATTACCGTCTAAACGTCAAGGGTCGGTCCGCTATAGCCACAGTGGAGGATCCAGAGAACGTTTTGGGAGAAAAAATACTACATGCGTGCAAGCCGCCGAAAGGGACGCCAAAAGTTCCTGTTCTTAGCCGACTAGGGTTTGTAGGAGCGTCTTAACCCCACCCCACTCGCCCCAACGGGGTCTAGTGAGCAGCCTTATCGACAAATGACTTGGGACATTTGACTGTGGACACGCTATTTTGTCACACTTCACGCATATCTTAATGCATTAATTGCGTCCTGTAAGCTGACTGGAAAGATTAACAAAATCGAAGAAATCAGAAATTCAACGAATGTTTACTTGATCGGGGTTTGTAAGAGGTACTTAGCTGAAGCCGAATCAGATTTGCTGCCAAATTTTTGTGCGCCAAAAATCCGCCGATGAAATACGGATATTCCTTTTAAAACGACGAAATCACATTCATGGCAACTTGTATTTCATGCTTTCGCTAAAACCAAGCATAAAAACTACAAAAAGTGTTTTTGTCTGTAAGTCGGTAACATGCAGTTGTGACTTTGGTCTGAACAGTTTACTGCATGCCGTTTCAGCAGAACAGAATTACCGACGGTTTCGTCCTGCCATAATTTCTTAAATCCAGATATCAGTCAAAAACGTTAAATATTAGCCGTACTTTTAACATTTCGTGATAATCCGGATACTCAGCGACAATTTTTCACATCCACCCGGATTTTTGTGTAAAAATTCAGACTGGGGGTCTACCCGCGGCTTTGGTTGGGCCACTGGAAGGAGGGCTAGCGGGGCACAGACGTTCTCTATAAGAATTGCAGCTGCGGCAATGCCTGTCGGGCTCAGAGCAACATGTCGACCTACCGTCGGCGACAAGCGACTTTGATGGATTATTGAAACGGCGCGCCGTCCGCCGAGCAATAGCGAATGATGAATTACAGCTCAACGACGCGTTGCTGCTGCTGCTGCTGCCATGACAACGACGCGCCATCATGACGTCAAAGCACCTGTGTCATGTGAGAATTACTGAGCACGGCGCGTGATAGAGTGCTGCTATCCAACTCTGTTTCTTTCTCTGTCTGTGTCCGTATCATATTTCGTGTGTCCCTGACTGCCACAAAATGAGCGCTGAACACTGGGGAAAGTCTGAAAAATGCTATACATCGTGTCCAAAAATTAGCGACACCCCTACAGATAAGTTGGGATAAGAATAAGAACAGATAAGAATCGTTAATACTTGGCAATTTTTTTCACAAAATGTAAAACCTTTGTGGAGACAATCATTCTGAACTAGTCTTTGAAGTTTGTGCTAAAAGTGTCCACCTTTGGCCTCGATGCAAGTTTTTTGTCTTAGGTGGGTACGCCACAGCTTGATCGTCCTGTCAATAACAACGTATTGAACGTAACCCTGATGAAAACAAACTCTGATATCATAATAACGTTACACTGAATACACACGGTAAGATGCGGACATCACAATAAGTATGACGGTAAGTAATGCAACGATAGCGCAGCGTACAATATTTCGTTATAATCCATCAACGACAAACTGAACTAGAAAGCAGTCATAGCCCGCAGGTACCTCCGCCAAGGCAAAGCTATTCGCCAGGTGCCATCTTCGCTTTGCCAGCGGTTCCCTTATGCCCTCTTTAACGCAATGGTAACGAAAATTTCAAAGTGATCCAGAATCCAGGATTCCTGTCGGATCACGCCCAAAATTGAATCACTGGTAGTTCATGCAATGCCCGATATACGCTCAAAATGTCAGAAAGATCCGCCCATAACTTTTTGACTTATGTTACTGACACACAGTGTGTATTACTGATTTCCATTCTCAGAGGCTGTGTTCCGCATTTAAGCTTATCGAGACTGCAGTGGATCAAACAAGACGCCACGCTGCTGAAATAAGGTGCATACAACTATATGGTCACTGATTGAAAATCGCAAATTCTACAAGTATTTAACTACCTGTTTTTGAGACAGATAATTAAGGTTTCTCCGTCGTTGTGGTCCTTGGTGAAGGCAGCAGAAACGAATTCAATTACGTGCTGCGTAATTTACGTTTCAGCTGAAACCAACATTTTTACTGCACATTAAAACCGCATACGTGCCACCATCGTCGATTTTTATCGATTTCGTTGAAACAATACAACGCCTGCAAAATAAGATGAGAATCAATCTCCCACTGTATACTTTAACAAAGTTCCAATCTCAGAGCAACACTGTATTTCCCGAGATGTTGTCTCACAAAAAAGCGTTAGGCCTACTCGTCATCAGCACCTGATCATCCAACCAGCTCACAAAACCAGTTCGCTGGGGAATTATGACGTGCAGTGACCTCAACGGAATAATTCCTGCACAATAGTTGGACCTCAGAGTGCAAAAACTAACATGATTGTACTATACATGATGGCGTAAAACGGTGAAATAAACTACACGGTCGGCCTTTTTGGTCAAGGTTGAAAAATTGGTCCGAAAACCCTAGGTTTTTAGATCTTTTTTTTTTATAAAATCTAAAAACCCGAGAAGTCCAATTTTTACGTTATTAGACTTATTACGTAGGATATTTTATTTTGTATTTTAATCGTGATTTTTCAGTTATGACGTCAATCACGTCATTATGTCGTTCACTCATAAGATGTTTTTTTCTGGGTCGTAATTCTGTGTACGGTGCTCACTGAAAAATAATTTTTGAAAACTTATGTTTTGCCAGCCTTGGTTTTGATCGATGTACGCAGTCCATTGGTCTGACAGACGGACGATGGAATCGACGTATACGGCTGCACGCAACGCTTCGTGCTGTGTAAAAAATGGGTATACGGGGAGACAGGGAAAGAGAGAACTCTGTCGCCAACGGCAGAAGCAGCACATGTCTCGCGAACTGCCGGTCGCTTAGATTGTGTGACTTTATGCTTACCATATTTACATGGTTGAAGGATGTTATAGACAGCCTATACTGTGTGGCGGCGAATGTTTTGGTCCGCATTCCGCGAGGCTGTCAAAACATGTTTTAAACAACAACGAAACCGTACATGTTAAACGCCAAACTAACTCCAACGCTGACTCTAACCCTATGTCTACATCCCCAACGACGGCGGCCCTCGGCGGCCCTTGTGAATGGCGGGCCGACAGCTTGGTGTACGTAGAATGCCGTCTAGAGCTACTCGGCCTATGGGGCCGTTCATAAAATATGTCACGCCTAAAGGGGGGAAGGGGTGAGATGGGGTGTGACAAGGTGTGACAGGGGGAACGGAAAAAGTTCAGAAACATGTGATGTCACGCCTTTGTGAAATTTTTTTATAGGCCTAAACAATGTTTATCGTACCTGTCAGTGTTCGATGAAATGCCTACAGATTTAGATACAGTAGAGCCCTGACTGTTATGACTCATACTGTTCTTTTATTGACAACTACTGCATGTAAACTGTAAAATAAAGTTCGAAGTGACGATGATAGCTAGGTGCATTTATGCATATATTCCATTTATGGGTAGATGAATAACTTTTGGCTGGCTTGGTAATTTCGATGCTTTCGGTAAAATGCATACAGTTGAGGGGGAGGGGGGATTGTGGCCTGTGACACATTTTTCACAGGGGGTTGACCATGTGCGACAGTTTGTGACAGAGGCGGGTGGGCGGGTGGCCCCTAAAATATTATAACGAAAATATCATTGTGTGTGATTCTCTACGCCCACAACCCCCTCCCCCACAATCAACCGTAAGTTCTACGGATCAGGATGTCGTGCTTTTGGACATTCCGGTCCATCTACTTGGAACGATCTTCAGAACGATCTTCCGAACATTCTTACATGCAGGCACACAATCTGTCTACCTTCAGACGCCATCTAAAAGATACTTTCACTTCTAGTTCTAGTACTAGCACGTTGAGCGCGTTTGAGATAATTACAGTTAACGCGCTATATAAATTACTTATTTATTTGTATACCTATCATAGCGTCCGTTCACAATGTGGTAAGCATAATGTCTGACTACCATGACTTGTTTGGGGCGACTGAAATCGCGAGACCTGACAACGCGGCACCAAATAGCAGGGGTGGACATCGCGAGACAACGTGAAGTAATGCTAAATGACGCATAAAATGAACTTTAATTTTTGCAAAATAGCACAACACAGTAGTTTTGTATAAAACATTCTATAAAAACATTTCATAAACTTTGACACGCGTTCAGTTACGAAAATAACGGCACAAATAACAGCAAAATCAGTCAGTTTAACATTGAATAAAATGTGACACGCGTTTAGTTCGCAAATCATCAGCAAAATAGCAATAAAAACATTCAAGCAATAAAACGTTAAATGCCCCTATCGTACGCAGTCTACGAGAAAATATGCGTAACCCCTTTTGCTCAACTTCTGATTTGGTGCCGTGTTGTCAGGTCTCACGATTTCAGCGCCCCGACTTGTTTAGCGTATAATGCACAGCGGCGACGATCGTAGGTGGCGATGTTGACGCGGATGTAAGACAAGAAATTTGAGCTAATGCTCACGAGACGCGGGAAAGCCTATAATACGCCCATGCTTATCTGCAACCGTTTTCACGAAAGACTGGCCAACATCGGAAAAATAGCGACTTTTACAGGGGTACCGTTCTTTGATGCCCTCGTGCGCAGGTTTCCTTGAACCTTGAAAATCGAAACTTAGACCGTTGAAATCTACGTTCAATGCTGAAAATTTCATATGCAGCTGGTCCATGTCTATCTCAACTGATTTCGGCGAAATTCGATCTTGAAATGTGTCTCGCAGCCCAAAATCGCCAAAAATCCATAAAAACCCTATTTTAGCGTTCAAGGTCATCCAAGGTCATTGAATTCGGTAGCAATCGAGAGCCATTCTACGACTTCCCATTAGTGATTAATAGTAACCTAGGCCCTATCTTGCACCGTTATTGAGATACAGCGACTTATCGGTTAAATTGTTGGCTTATTGTTAACTAGTTGTTAATTGTTAACTTATTGGCTACAAATCGCAAATTTTTCCCACCCCCTCTCATTTGGCGCTTCCGTTCAGGGTGACCCCCTTCGAATTTACGGAAAAGCTTTACGATTCCTAAAACTAGAGTCTTCCAGGCAGCCGACGATGAAGACTTGGTGATCCTAGCTTGCACCGTTTTTGACTGATCCACCCGTGTGACGGACAGACAGACGGTAGCTGCTTTCGCGCGTCAAAACGCCTCGTATACACTATGTTCGTGGTGACGATCTGTCACTGGCGTATAACCCAATCCCCAACTGCACGCTGGGCAGCGTCCGCGTCATCAATCCATTAGTCGCCTGTTCCATCACAGCCAACGGACAATGATGTCATGTTATGCCAGACCGCTATCACTCTCGGAGCAAGACAATACGGTGCCTTGCCTATGTGTCCGAGGCCAGTAAGAGCCTACTGTGTATACTTTTGGTCGTCCATGGCCTCCCTCAAGTGTCATCTGCGTCGATCGGACCACCTCACCGACGCACTTGTTTGCCTCCACTGAGATCGCCGTTCTGGTGTACAAAGTCTTGTACGGACTCGCGCTGCAATACTTTGGTCCGCTCATTTACGTGGCCGACTTACCAAAGCCGACCTTTCCGTTCTGCTATCTCTATAACCGTCTGGCAGTGTATCCGGTCCACTCGTGACGTGACGTCTGCTGAGTTGTTCTCCATTTTCCGCCGGCGTCCCAGCCAAAGCTCATCTCTTCACCAAATCATTTTCTGGACTGTGCGCTAACAAATTTCTCTAATAGACCTAGCAGTGGTTCGTATTATTTAGGCCACTTCAAAAATTTTGGACTGATTGACGGATTTACTGATTAATACACGGGAGCAGAGAGGCCATGAAATGACTGGCAACGAAGCCCAAGCATGCAGACGGAATATACATGTAAGCCTCGATGTCAGTGATGCTGACCTTAGTAACAAAGCCGTAAAAGCTACAAGGTCAAGGCCAATGAAGGACAAAGCAACGACCAGAACATTCGACTTTAAAGGCTAAAGCACAGCATCCCTGGTGGATAGTGTAAGAAAGCTGCTTTATGGCCAGATTGCAACATTCCATTGTAAAAAGAGTAAAGTCCCGTACCTGCTACAGCGCTTCTTACATGAGACGGACTAAAGACCAAAAGCGCTTTCACAATCTCGGAAGTGGCAGCTGATTGGCATGAGCTGATGACACCGCTGCACACTATGCGGCCATCCATTGCCCGCTTCAGGTCGTCAGCGAACAACTGAACCCGTGATTTGCAGCAAGCAGACATACCACCGCCCCAATCACAATCAGCCACTAGGCCTTTACTCCGAATCCCGTAAGCTACTACTCATTTCCCCTCCCACTGAGGGTAGGAGGCTGAGTTGACCTGTGAGTGTGAGTAACAGAAGTCGACCATCGTTTTTTTCCGTGTGCAAGTTTGTGAAATCTTCAACAATCAAACGCCTCGGAACAAGCTTACTTTAAGCCCTATATGCGCCGTTTGCAACAGTGTATAGCATGATACGCGATCAAAATTCGAAGCTCGTTTCGTGGGAGATGGAGGTGGATCAATTATCGAAAATACCCCCAAACACGAATGACTGATCATCCAACACGAAAGACCCAAAAAAAGTTTTCCCGCACACAGCTTGAAAAGGCGTTGTCAACAGATTTACGGAAATAAACAAGTAATTTGAGCAAAGCTCATAAAACGCACGACAGCTTTTGCAGCTCCTGTTCGCATACTGTTTCGGTCTGTCTTCAGCCATTTCGTCGCAATTCACCTTTGATTTCACCGCAGCCAAAAATCGCAAAAAACACTAAAACACACTATTTGGGGGATTTAAGGTAATTCAAGGTCATCGATGTTAATACCGCTAAAAAGCTCGTTATCAGTGCTTGTTATGATGAGCAACACGTATATGCATTTGCAACTATTTTCACGTTAAACGAGCCAATATCGGTATAACGAGCACTTTTTAAAGAGGTACCCCTCTTTCACGCTCGGGTGCGCAGGCCTCCTTGAACCTAGGGGTTAGGAGTTAGACTACTAAAATCTACGTTTGGTGCTGAAAATTTCATACGCAGGTTCTCTTGGTCTCCAGCCATTTCGTCACAGTTCACTGTGGAAATGTGCGCTGCAGCCAAAAAATGCGAAAAATTTGCCAAAAACCCATCTTTTGAAGGTTCAAGGTCGTTTAAGGTCATCGATGTTCATACAACTAAAAAGCCCGTGACGAGTGCTTGTTATGATAAGCAACAAATATGTACCTGTCGGCAACCATTTTCACAGTAGACGAGCCAAAAGCAGCAAAATAATGTCTTTTTAGGGGGTACCCCTCTTTGACGCCCTCGTTCGAGGGGAGCCGCTTTACCCAGCAGCACCAAATTGGGACAGCCCACAGTGAAGATTTCATTATCCTAGCTGGCACCGTTTTGATACAATACAGCAGTGTGACTGACAGACGAACGGACAGACGGACAGAGAGAGACAGACGTCCAGGCCATAGCTAAAACTCGCGAAGCATTCTGCTTTCGCGCGTAAAAAAACTAGAGCATTCTAGAACCTTAAAGTACTGCAAGGTCAACCGAAGGCGAAAACATGTTTACTAATTAATTGCTAAATGACAGTCAGCTAGTCGAATCCGCTGACCAGTGACTCTGGGTCATAACCTCCAGACCTCATTAAAGGTTCGCGCTAACGCGATAGCCGCTGGATGGTCTACTAAAATCAGAAGTCTCGCCAGTGTCTCTAGGCCTTGTGCCGTTACGTCATTGCTTCTGAGGCGGCGCCCCGTAAATCAATAACGAGAGTCTACTAGCTTCGCGTGTAATGATCCAGTGCGTGCCGTGCAATGTCCCACCGATATATTCCGACACCGGCTTCTGGGAAAACGCAATAGACAACGGCAACGGCGAGACGACCGTGACATCGCACGGAATCGAGGTCGAGTTAGATCCTGATGACGCCCTGTGTTTACTACTCTTTCTGCTGCTGCTGCTGCTGACACTACGCAACAATGACGTCATTGTGATGCGCCAGCAACTGGCTAATGTAGTCTGGCTGGGCTGGGGTTCGCGGCCAGTCGGGCTTGTTCCAATCAGGCACTATGTACACTAGTATACAGTAAGCCTAGTCTGTAATGTAAATTAGTAGTGTTTGATCGAAATGGAGCTCGCTCAGACGCAGCTGCTCTAGAACTTCGTCTTTTTCCACACACGGCCTAATCTCGACGACCGTGAAATAGGCTCAGGTTTATTAGCATCCCGTCCCAGAAAAACAGTCCGCACGTTACCCCCCTCCCCGACTTTCTAAGGCTCAATCTGCTATCGTACACAGTAAATGTCAAACAGCAACAAAGCGCTCGAAAACTTCATTGGAAATTCGTCCCGCTGTCACACAAACAGAGAGACAAGACAAAACAAAAAACCTCATCGGTGGAGGTACATAAAGTAACAACAAAAAGCAGCACCCAGAGTTGTTAGCTGCCATTTTCTCAGCAATTGCTCGAAATTTTGTAGCAACATTCCACACGCTCATCCACACATGCATAAAAACGAGCGGCATTTGATATCCTGGGCTTTTCTTGCTGTTGCAAAGGCTTATACTGTATAATGATAATAACCTACCGATAATAGCTGGCTCCGTACAATAATGTCTTGTTGTTGATAATCCCAGAGTAAAGTAAACTTTATAAAACAATCCACTGGACTATAGTTTCGCCGAGAAGCTGACTACAACTGCAAGTTATCACCAAAACCGAAATCCGTCGCTGAACTCAAACAGGTGATCTCGGAAAACTTGCCCATGGACCGATCAACAACTTATGACTGTTAAAAACTTCACTAAAAGATTAAATACATGTGCAAAAGCCGGCCGTGGACATTAAGCTAGCCCTGTATCACTTAATAAGCCTTCAGACGTAAATTAACGAGCAAAGACGTCGGCCGAGTGTCAACATAATATGCAGGCGTCCGCGGCTGTATAGCTATTAGGCTAGGATACGGCCAGCTGCATAAAAACGAAAGTAAGTCAATGGTCCGTAACTTATGTGCGCATGACGCGTTCTTGGTCCGTTTTCTATACAGTTGTTGTGTTTTCGGCGTCGTAAGTTCGCGTATTTCCAAATGTCAAGGGGCCGCCCGCCGTTGCTCGGTATCTACAGGAAACAGCTGAGAGCTGCTTAGCCATCCTACCGGTAGGCCTACGTGCGTGTTTTTGCAGCCGGCAGCAGGTTTATGTGAAATAAATGACGGATGGGTGGCTGGGCGGGAGCTTATGCCCCAGTCGGCGCTCGATGGCGGTGCTAGCAGCGGATCGATGAGAGCGTGAAAGAATGAAGCTGCCCGGCACCGGCCTGAGTTCAGGCTCAGACAAGCAACGCTCTTGGCTCGGCGTCGGCCTTCGACGATCGATGAACCGGCAGACCGAACGCCGTGCCGTGCTGCTTTCCTCTCTTCCAGCAGGCCGGGCGGGCTTGCGGACGGCCAGCCGCATGGGCAGGTTAGCGCCCGGTGCCCCGGTCCACGCATTGACGTCACGTTCCGGTTTAGTTCTTTCAGGGCTTCGGGCTCGCTCGCGCCGTACCGGCGGCATCCGGACCGCCGAAAACTAGCCGCGCAGTTCTGTGCGTTTCATGCCGAGCATTCGCGAGGAGCTTACAAGCAGAACAGCGGCGCGACTGGCTACAGTGACGGACTACAGCGACTTGCGTGTTAACATCGCATCGTAAACATCCATCCCGGCACGCGCCGATAACGCGCAGCCGCTACGATTTACAATTCTGTTTTGTCGACAACCGCCGTACGTCTGTCTCTCCGTCCGTCCGTCCGTGTTAGAAGACGTCCAAAGCTTAGCACCCTCCATGCAGAGATCGGTAGGCCTCTCGGGCCATCACGTTGGAATGTATCAACGCTAAGTTTCTCAACACCCGCATTCCCGCAAAACTAATTACCACTCTTTTATCCAGACCCCAGGGTGACGTAGGCCTCTACCTTCAGTCTTCAGAAGATCCCCTCCCCCGATTCAACTATTAGTAATGCCCGCACTGCAAGCGAAGGAACTGAAGTCTGAATGAGTGAATGAGAAATTAAGAATTGCATTTTTCGTTCGCTTGGTACAAACTACAAAGCTTGACCTCTATATTCTTCTAGCTGGGTATATGGCCATATCTATCACTGGAACGTACTGTGTAGTGTAGGCCTACAGTTAAAACTGACGTGTGCTTCAATTTGTGCATTCTGTTCAACATAAAACGAACGCCGTTTGCATCCACTAAAGGCGTTTTCTATGCTGTTGATGCACCATAAACGAATTTGTGGTCTGGGTCCCGTCTCAGACCTCAGTCGGGAGCTTAAGTAAGTAAGTAATGCGGGCTAACATTGATGGGCTTAAGCCCTGTACAAAGCGAACGAACTAAACTGAACTCGCCTAGACTTAGTACACTTCGGGAACTGAACTTTGAGTTCGGTCTAGTTCGGTTCCGATCACGATCACTAAATACACAGTGTGTTGTGATCACATACAGACAATTCAACGAAAAACTTAGATTCTGAAACGCAAGCAGCAGTGCGAACATCGTCATGAATAGAATCATATATCCAGTCAGTGCGGCTAATAAGGCTGAGATTAACGGTGTCATCATATGTCATCGTGGTCTAATGCATCGCAGATGTGAGATAAGCCACGGATTAAAGATGATCCAAGTCACACAAATAGCACTTGGTCTATAAGCTGCAGCACCATCATTAAGTGAGCAACGTGTGTTTTCATAGATGTTAGAAACATTTTTATGTTTAAAAACAGGTTTTTAAAGTTTTTTTTTAAATTTTGTCACTGTTTTTTTTATTTTTTATGTTTTAATTTTTAAATGTTTTAAAATGTTTTTGCTATTTTTAATGTCCTGTTTTTGTTCTTATTAAAAAATAAACATACAAAATTACAAATATGATGTATTTCTCATGGGCAAATTGCGTTTAGTCCTGTTTTCGATCTGCACCATAATCACGGTTACATAATAACATTCAGTACATTCCGGTCTTCAGTCTTCACAAATGGTAGGTTTTTGTTTTTAACGTGTTATTGGGCTAAATGTGATTCAACGTTTTAATGTATGTTTTGCATGTTTTTTTTATAAAAATGAAAAAACATGTTTTTATTTTTTTTATTTGTAAATTAATGTTTTAATGTGTGTTTTTGCTACTTCGATCAGACAGCAGAAGTGCACGATATTTTTCAGCCAAAGACCATAAATCAACCAAAATCGTGGTTGATTCTGGCGTCATTATACTCCAGCGCGTGCAGCAAAACTAGACAAATGTCAGCTCGCTGCCGACATATTATACGGCCGTCCACGAATCACTCGGTTATTTTAAACGTTAATTCAAAAGTCCCTTTTTACATTGTCCAACTGTTGCACAAATGCTGCGCAGCAGTACATTAATTTAGTGCAACCGTTGCAAAATGTAGGCACCCTCTAAGCGCTGCGCCTGGGTGTGCCTGCAGTGCTGGCCGGCTCGTAAAAACCGACGTCTGATTCTATGGACTACGTAATTTTCTGGAAGTTTTTGACGTTCGGTGACCATTGTCTTTAACTATTTGTGTTGAAAATTAGCACACCGGTTACTACAGCCGTGTAAGATGTTTATACCGATTTTGTTTTTTATGCCTTTTCGTTTTCGAGTTAGGAACCCATACGGGCCACCCACGGGGCAGAGGCCAAGACCCGTATAGTGCGTGCGGCCTATTTGCAGAACGGCCGCATAATAAGCATCGACTGAGCTGAGAAATAATGAAATGGCCACGGTAAAGCTGCGGAGACTGTAGCAGACTACAGGCGGACTAACGGCCCAAGTCGGATAACGTTGAGGGAAGGTGCTTGGTGGCCGATTGATGCTGTTTTACATTCACTGAACGAACAGCGGGGAGTAACGCTCGAAACTCCAGGGACTCCTATCCCTATACTTGGTGGGCGCAGGTTGCGCTCGGTGAAAAATATGAGGGGACGATTTTTAAGGGTGTAGATCGAACCTTCCCCGTTTTATCACCGGGGAATCTGCACGCGGAGGTAAAGAGGGATAAAGCATAGAGAAGAGAGTAGGTAGAGAATGGGGAAGGAAAAAGGGGCGGATAGAGGGGGTAGCATCAGGCAGGGGAAGGAGCCCGAAAAAGAAAGTAAGTAAGTAAGTAAGTAAATTTAATTTATAAAGCGCACAATGTCAGCGAGAAACTCACTGAATCTGAGGCGCTGAGGTAAGGAGTGAGGC
>Ga0209671_1000748_pt1 | contig 23658 bp, 19 predicted proteins | sample WorMetHERISLAND2_2_FD_187401 | JGI IMG/M metagenome (GOLD analysis project Ga0209671, IMG submission 187401) | Marine gutless worms symbiont microbial communities from Max Planck institute for Marine Microbiology, Germany - Olavius geniculatus... | ecosystem: Host-associated > Annelida >... | reverse complement strand
GTGCTTGTTACGATAAGCAGCATGTATGTACTGTCTGCAACCGTTTTCACATTATTCGAGCCAATAACGGCAAAATGACGTCTTTTTAAGGGGGTAATTGCGGTAAAATTACCACTTTTTAGGGGAGTAGCTGTTTTTGACGCTCGACTGCGCCAGCCTCCTTGAACATAGGGGGTCGGGACTTGAACTGCTAAAATCTACGTTGAATGCTGAAAATTTCATACGCAGGTTGTCTTGGTCTATCTTTAGCCATTTCGTCGCAATTCAGTGTTGAAATGTGCACTGCATCCAAAAATTGCGAAAAACGCCCCACACGTGATAGTCCATTTGGTATTATGTTGGGCGAATTTGGAGGCTACTGTTCCTTTGTGATAAAATCTGGACAGTTGGCCGCAGCCAGTTCTGTGCGTTGCGTCCTGAGTATGCTGGCGTGCCGTCCTGCTGGAAGATAAACCCGGTGGGCAGCTGGCGATTGCTTCAAAAAACGATAATTTAGCGACAATTTGTAAACAAAAATAAATTACTGTTTATCAAAGCATCACTGCGACGTCATCGGCAGTGAAGTGGTAACCGGTTTTGAAAAATTAAATAGCATTTTTAGCTGGAACATTTTTAATGCTGAAAGATCGGTAGGCAAAAACTATCTGGATGCTGGCAGGCTAACTACTTCTTGCACGAAGTTGACTGTTCACGAGCTCGGTATGCTCTTAGACTTTTCAGAAAGGATTTACGGATCCTAGTCGGTATACTCACTGGTCATGCAGATCTTAATCGACACCTTTTTTATGGGTGTAAGTCAGGATTCCAAATGCCCTCTCTGTCAAAAAGATGAGGATACATCTTTACATTTCATTGACCAGTGCAGTGCTTTAATGCTTCTCCGGAAGGATATCCGTGGAGACTATACTATTTCGTTAGACACCTTGAGTGATATCCATTGGTTTCTCCTCTTGAAGTTTGCGAAAGCTTCCAAGAGGTTCTATCGACCTTGAGGTCTGTCGGGGTTGTGCACTGGGCCCATGAAGTGGCCTCAGCGCAGGGTGGCCGCTTAGGTGATCACCCTCCCCGCGGGTAAAGGTAAAGGTAAAAGATCGGTAGGCGGTCATTTAAAAAGTTTATAACTTTGTCTTTTTTCAACAGAATCACATTTCACTCGGCATTTAGATGTAGAACTTTTCACGAACTAAATCCCTAAAATTTCAGATTACAATGCCAAACGGTTGCTGAGAAAACGGCTAAAAACTTTTGAGGCTACTTTTCGCCGCACCCTGTATATTAGGCTTACTATAGTACATGTATAGTCGTGGTGCTGTACATAGGCCACAGAGCTACGGACGGCATGCTATAATAAATTAAATTTACACGTCGGAATTTAATGCTCACCGTGCCTTGCCACTCATTCATGTCATGTTGCCTAAACTACTGCAACTTCAAAGATGACCGGGAATGGCTTTTTTCATTCCCATTCTTTTTCGTTTTCACTTGCGAACAATCGCTTAGGCCTAATCGTTGCGCAATAAACACTTCTTGGCCTATCGAAGACTCGAGCCTATAGGCGCGTAGAGAGCGATGTAACTGAACTGAACTGACATGGTTTAGTGTTTGACAAACTGGCCAATGGGCAAGCAGTAATGCGTTACAGTATAATAGGCACTGTCTAACGGCATCGGTGCCTGTGTAACGGCAGCATCGTAAAAATATTATATTCAACTTTATTCGTCATTCAGTGACGGCAGGTCAAGTGACCAAATTAGCACACAAGAAGCAGAAACAGACAGTGGCGGCGCCAACAGGGGTCCATGGGGGCATGACCCTTCATTTAAGGCTTGTCTCTCCCCTTTGGCCCCCCATTTGAGTTTCACAGATATGAAGCAAAGTGCAGTCTATGCCTAACTAAACTGCAGTAAATAAATTGATCTCGCTAAATTATTACTGATATTATTACTGATAACTAATTTTGAGTTATTTACAATGCCACAAAGTAGAATAAGCATAATTTACAAACTGAGTGCATAAGTTTCCAGGCATTGGATGCTAGTAGAAGGTGTTACAACACAGCAGCTGACAGTGTATCTGCTACATTTTTGACTTAGTCAGAATAGTAGTAACTATAAGCCACCAGTTCTGTAGGCTTGTGCAGTAGTTGTCTATCACGTGCCAAATTTAAATTTATTTCTGCAACTCCATGGCAGAACGTTAGGTAGTCAAATGTGACTGAGCTGCCAATCAAAAACAATATTTTAAAGGAACTGGCATTGATACTATCTGGCTGAAATTGAAAACACACACAATAATCACGATTATTGTCCTTTATGTACGGTACTTGCTATAAAAGCTATCTTATGATCTTTCTTAAACTGCATTAAACATCAAATAATCTGTGTCTTACGTCTGAAACAATGTTTATAAAGAATATTATTTTTTGCTTACAGATGCCAGATTGGTGATGCTGGCAGTTTACACGTTGTAGGCTAGATGGAAAATATCTGATGTATAAGCTTTTTATGAAGTGTTAGATCTATTTTAATGCTTTTTGCACCCTGCGTAGCCACGTAGCTCACCTGTTAACTGTCAACAATTAAACCAGTATTTAGGCTATCTACATCTATGCACGTAGGGTGTGTCACAACAGACTATAGAAAGGTAACAAACACCCTTTAAAAGTGTCCAGCAAGATGTATCATTATTCCAAAAAGTACTCTTTTTTATCACAAAATGGTTGATTTCTAGGCTTGGACCCGATGGGAGAGTTTATCAAGCGCTAATGCTATAGCTAAAGAAAAAAAGTTAGCAGGCCCTAGTGAAATGGGTTAAGTGACCGAGAGGAGAAATACAATTCGCCTTCATATGCTTGTGGGTCGTTTTGACACCATATGAAGTAACAGGGTGACCACTCACCTGAAAAATCTGAAAAACTCAGGGAATTCCATAGTGGCCAGAAAAATGTCAGAGGAAACTATTCTAGGCCTACCCCGTTGGACAAAAATTGGTGGTGCAATTTTTTTCTTTTTACCCCCTCTACCTTCCGTTTTTTTATATTTCCCTTTTCCTGGTTTTTGTCTTCTAGCCGTAAGGGTCTGAAGAGCGCGGTAAGTCACTCCGTGTGTAGCTGTTGTAGATTTTTGTACATTTTGTGCCTGAAAATACGCTTTTTTCAGTGAGCCAAAGAGAACGTTCCCACCCCTTTACTATCATGATTGGCATGAGTTACGAGGTTTCTAGGTTTATATGACGCCCGTCGTGGCCGCGTTATTGTGTTCGTGGCCTATATGCATACTTGCCTCGTAACTTATACGTCTATTATCAGTCTGTTCACGCACTGCACATTCGCGCGTACGGTTTTGTTGCAGAAATATTAATTTTTTGGCAGAAATAAAAATGTCGTTCTTGTTATGGTTTTTCTCTTGCTGTACGTTTAGGCTACTCTACATTTTTGTAAACGGTCACGTCCTCTTTTTATAAAGACCATAGCGGTTCCAACACAAAAATGATACAACAGCATGGAGTCCTCAGCTGATCACGCATCTAAAAATATTAAACTGTAAAACGAATTATTTTATTTTTAAATTGCTACCAGCGATAAATTTTTTATCGACAGCCAGAACCGTATCGGCTATTATCTTGATCTAGGCCTACATTTGTAAAGTTCTGTCTCTTGAATATTAAACACGCAGGCGCACACGCACTTCAGCGTCAGCGTTAATGTTCGCGACGTCGTGTTCTTTTTTTAAAGATTTCGCTTTGTGATTCATCGCACTATTTCACCGCCAATATGTTAGAATACAGTCACTGTGTTGTACTCGGCGACAGCCACGAAATGAAATATGCATAATCATAGTTCTGTTGTTTCATTTCAATTCATTTCGCTCGCTCTGAACGCGCCTTAACAGCTAGTTATAGGCCTTAAGAACGTCCACAATCTTAACAGTCCTCGCTACCTGGCTATCGCATGCAACAGACAACAGGACGCCATCAGCGGTATGTTTGATCACTGCTCATCTCTCTGGCGTAGCCATAGAGAGGAGGTACTGGTGGTATACGTGTCTCACTCTCACACACTTTTAGGAGCCTACAAAGTTGCTCGAAATAGTGCCAAAATGCACCACAACACTTGGTGTTTACACGAATAAAACTTGAAAATTCTCTGGGAGAGGGCACAGCTCCTCTGCAAGCCCCTTTTAGTGGAAAGGTGGAGAATGGCTGGAGATGGACCTGGACATCCTGCGTATAACATTTTTATCATAGGACGTACATTTTTAAAAATCTAAGTCGAGATATCTTAAACTCAAAGTCTTCCGTACGGAGGACTCAAATTGAGGTACTCTTTTAAGATGCATTAATGTCTTATTGCTGTAGGCCTACACTGATTGCCAAAGTGGCAGGACCGCTGCTATCGCGCGTCACGTGAGCTTTGCTCAAATTACTTGTTTTGTTCAGCGAGAGAGGGAACGTAGGGCTGTATCCCAAAGCAGCTAGTTTATTCGATACGTGTACTTTTGGCAAAAATTGGGTCAAGTTTTTTTATTCAATTTATAAAAACATTTTTTAAAATTTTTGACAACTTAAAACTGGTTTTAATGTTTTGAGTTTTTTGACGTTTATTACACCCGTTTATTCGATTATTATTTATATGGCTTATTCACACGTTAATGCATTTACTATAAGCCTAACAGTGCAGAATTGTAAATCAGTTTTCTGAGTATAATAAAACTGGGACAGTCACTAGCCCAAATTGGAGCACTCGTCCGAACAGCGGGAGGGTTAGAGATAATTATTCTGGTTAGAGATAGTGATGGGCCTTTTATGCATTTATGCCCAGTGCCCCCCAATCCTCCAGACAAAGCAAAAGCTAACGTATAAACTGCACGAAATTTGCTAATTTAGTCAGTTTATTTTCGCGCTATAGCAGTACCTGCTGTCGCGCGTAAAAAGCGAATAAATTTTGCACTCACATAATACTGACGTCGAGTTAAAGGCACTGAACTCGTATGGCTGTTGGCGTGATACAAGAAGATTTTTCACTTCAGTCAAGTCTTTTTTCACGTTTCTGGCGATGTCAGTTAATTCGTCGGAGGTAGCACACATACATCCTATATAAGTAAATAAGTACAATTTTTATGACATAATACAAACGTGAATGCAAAAAGCACAAAGAATATAATGACACAAAAACTACACAAACTCAAAAGACGAAAGTTTAATTAACAAAAAATCTGAACACTTGAAAAACCTATGGTCTATATGCACAACTAGGGACCTGATTGGCAAGACTCGTTGTCATCGACTGTTGGTTGAGCGCTCACGTCTAAGAACGTCATCGTCGTTATCAACAACACACCAATCCAGATATCTCCAGGGTTGCAACTGGACTGTATACTACTTTGAACATGGTGATACTGAAACAGAATGCTGCACGCTGCAGTACAGAAACTTTTACGATATTTAGTGTAGCAATCCCACCTATGGCTTTCTTGATTCTACACTATACTTGCTGAATGAACGTTGTTTTTGCGATGTGAGACGGGCTTATAGACACACCTATACTGCTACACATATAGGCTTGTAAAGCTGTAAAGCTTTGTACAACGTTGTGCAACGTTGCGTGACTGTGAAGGAGTTTAGTCATCGACTCCGCTTTAGTCTTTTTGGACTCGCGCGTTAATGTCCAATGGTTTCTTATGGGTTTCAAGCGAAACTTCGCGGTCACGTTGCGCGCCCGTTCGGCGGCCGAGGTTCTCCATACTACGGGGGCACGTAGCCCCCGTGGCCCCCTACCGGAATCTGGGACGAATCTGTGGCTAGCGGTTCACCGTCATCCCCTAGAAGGCGCAACGTGAATTTCTTTGGACCTCGATATCTCGGCCATTTTTCGAGATATCGTCGCGATCTTTTCGCCGTACGGTAGGTCTCCTTAAGGGCTACAGATCCCCCAGGCGAATTTGTGGCTAGCGCCCCCGGTTTGGGGGTCAGCCCCCAAAAACGGACGAAAATTTCAAATTAATTTTTGAAAAGTTTTACGAATTAAAATTTTCCCAGATTTCGTCAGAAGGTCGAGAGTAACCCCCTTTAACGATCGCACTCATCTCCCATGGAAGTCATCGAGCTAGTTTTCGAGATAATGGGGGTTTTCCGTATTGCGCCCCCCACGCGATATCTCCGCCGTTTTTGAACTTTGGTCCACAAAATTTTGGTGACTTATAGCCCTGCCCGAGGGCTTTCCAAAAGTGTCAACAAATGTGGACCAAAGTTCACCAGTTTCGAGAAATGGGGGTTTTCCGATTTCAGCCCCCACCGCCATATGTCCGCCGTTTTTGAACTTTGGCCCCACCATTTCCGAAGCGATCCTTCCCAAATTTGGCACACTTATAGGGGACGACAATGTCTAAAAACTCAGGAGGCAGAATTTCGATATCGCTCCCCAATTTCGAAAAAGTGGGGGTTTTCTGTTTTTCGCTCCCATCGCCATATCTCTGCCGTTTTTGAACTTTGGCCCACAAAATTTTGGGGTCATGTAGCCCTGCCTGAGAGCTTTCCAATAGTGTCAGCATATGTGGACCAAAGTTCATCAGCTTCGAGAAAGTGGGGGTTTTCCGATTTCCGCCCCCATCGCCATATCTCCGCCGTTTTTGAACTTTGGCCCACAAAGTTTTGGAGTCATGTAGCCCTGCCCGAGTGCTTTCCAAAATTGTCACCATATGTGGACCAAAGTTCATCGCTTTTGAGAAAGTGGGGGTTTTCCGGTTCTCGCCCCCATCGCCATATCTCCGCCGTTTTTGAACTTTGGCCCAGAAAATTTAGGGGTCATGTAGCCCTGCCCGATGGCTTTCCATAAGTGTCACCATAATTGGACCAAAGTTCATCAGTTTCGAAAAAGTGGGGTTTTTCTGTTTTTCGCTCCCATCGCCATATCTCTGCCGTTTTTGAACTTTGTTCCACAAAATTTTGGTGACTCATAGCCCTGCCCGAGGTCTTTCTAAAAGTGTCAACATATGTTTACCAAAGTTCACCAGTTTCGAGAAATGGGGGGTTTCCGATTTCAGCCCCCACCGCCATATGTCCGCCGTTTTTGAATTTTGGCCCCGCCATTTCCGAAGCGATCCTTCCCATATTTGGCACACTTATAGGGGACGACAATGTCTAAAAACTCAGGAGACAGAATTTCAATATCGCTCCCCAATTTCGAGAAGGTGGGGGTTTTCCGGTTCTCGCCCCCATCGCCATATCTCCGCCGTTTTTTGAACTTTGGCCCACAAAATTTTGGGGTCATGTAGCCCTGCCCGAGGGCTTTTCAAAAGTGTCACCATAAGTGGACCAAAGTTCATCCGTTTCAAGAAAGTGGCGTTTTTCCGATTTTCGCCCTTATCGCCATATCTCCGCCGTTTTTGAACTTTGGCTCACAAAATTTTGGGGTCATGTAGCCTTGCCCGAGTGCTTTCAAAATGTGTCACCATAAGTGGACCAAAGTTCATCAGTTTTGAGAAAGTGGGGTTTTCCGATTTTCGCCCCCATCGCCATATCTCCACCGTTTTTGAACTTTGGCCCACAAAATGTTGGGGTCATGTAGCGCTCTGCCCGAGGGCTTTCCAAAAGTGTCACCATAAGTGGACCAAAGTTCATCCGTTTCGAGAAAGTGGGGGTTTTCCGATTTTCGCCCCTATCGCCATATCTCCGCTGTTTTTGAACTTTGGCCCACAAAATTTTTGCCGCCATGTAGCCCTGCCCAAGGTCTTTCCACAAGTCTCACCATATGTGGACCAAAGTTCATCACTTTCGAGAAAGTGGGGTTTTTCCGGTTTTCGCCCCCATCGCCATATCTCCGCTGTTTTTGAACTTTGGCCCACAAAATTTTGGGGTCTTGTAGCCCTGCCGAGGGCTTTCCAAAAGTGTCACCATAAGTGGACCAAAGTTCATCATTTTCAAAAAAGTGGGGGTTTTCCGGTTTTCGCCCCCATCGCCTTATCTCCGCAGTATTTGAACTTTGGCCGGCTTACTTTTACCCTATGTAGCTATAAGCAGCCAAAGTTTATATAGTCATGTCATGTCATCTCGCCGTTGTCGCTTCGCAACGGTTGGCTGCACGGATGAGTCTAACACCCTCAGTCTGTCTCTCACTGTGTATAGTAGGTTATCACCTGATAGACCATTCCACTGGCAAATATTGTCCAACCAGCACATTCGCTGTCTTCCACGGTTTGTCACTCCTTCCGCGAGACCTACCATTACACTGCTTTCAACGTTATCATGTGACTGCGTCATCACGTGTCCAAAGTATCGTAGTTTACGGGACTTAATGTGATTTAGCAGTTCGTTTTCTACTCCAGCCATCTTGTGAAGTTGTGCTGTGGTCATCAACTTCGTCCACGGTATTCTCAACAACTTTCTGATGCACTTGTTCTCAAAAGCCTGAATGCGTCTTTCTTCTCGTTTCTTCAGTGTCCTTGCTTCACACCCATATGTCGCCACCGGCCAAACCAAGGCTCTCATCAGTCGTAGCTTGGTGATGGTACTAACTGATTTGTTTTTCCGGAGTCTTGTCAACTTGATCATTACAGCCATGCCCATAGTCAGCCTTGACTTCACATCGTTCACACAATCTGCATTACTTGTCACTTAGCTACCCAGGTACGTGAAAGAGTCGACCTGCTCCAGTCTTTCACCATCCACTGTTATTTCCAGCGTGCAGTCATTGTTTGTCATGACTTTCGTTTTTGTGGCATTGATTAGCATGTTGTATTCTTTTGCCACTCGCTCAACACGGCTTACCGGCTCCTGTAACTCTTCCGGTGATGGTGTCAGTAAGACGATGTCGTCCGCATACCTGAGGTTACTGATGGTTTTTCCCCCAATCCGAAATCCTCTTGAAAAACCCTGTAGCGCCTTTCGCATCAATTGTTCCGCTAGAATGTTGAACAAGCATGATGAGAGATTGCATCCTTGCCGGACTCCTTTCTTGACACGTTTATATAGAGGGTGGGCCAAAATACGTGGCACTTTACTTTTGTCCATATTTTCGTCAAATATTAACTGATTTTCAAAATTTTTACACTGCCACATACTGTGGAGAATTAGCAATAAAGTGATTGTTAAATTTCCCACCACACTTTAACTGCGTTGCTACACTACCATGTGAAACACGAAGTTTCAAAAATCACTAAAATCACTATAATATATATGCAAAAAATCGTCTTCTGAAACAATTTGTATCAATTTTCATACAAAAATTATGTTTAGCGTTACATACGTTTCTGATGTTTGTAAACAAAAGCAGATGATATTGTCGTAAAACTAATAATAATTTTTAGTGCACTGACGATATACCGGCGATGTAATGTGCCATTTAACAGTAGAGACAAAGCTCTGATAAAGCATTAGTACCAGTTCAAAAATACAGTTTTCGGAAAACACTGGCAAAATTTTTGAAGATAAACTGCAACGGGGAAACAGTGGGAATGTTATTAGAAGAGATTTGGGAAACATGCAGCACTGATCAAAGGCGTGAAACCAGCAAATTGAAGCACACACGTACTGAAGAGAACGTGATCACTGCGGATGAGTGAGTGAGTAGTTTCTTCACGACCCATCAGCACAAAATAGGCCATCCAGTGCCATACGTGGTTAAAATTAGTTAAAGCAGTTAATATATGTAATTAAAAGCAAAGTTAAAATACTTGTTAATATCAAGGCTATTAAGCTAATGTAAAAACAACATTATATACGATTGTAAAAGTTGATATCTTTAACATAAGCGATAATGTTGCGAGATGCAACATTTTCAAAAAATCGTCCTTGAGTGTGTAGTCATGGTGCCATTCATACCTAGCACCACGCATAATGCACTTCTATCTCTGATTTCTAGCCGATTACTTTTACGTGACAAAATGGCTAAGAGGGTGCTATCTTTCTCGCAAAGTTGCTTACTAGGGCACGTCTGAATTTATTGCTCGCCCTACGTTACCAGGCGTTCATTTCATGTCGCCTGGACTATAGCCACTCGTTGTTCTATGTCATCACCGACGGTCTGGTGAGCCGGCTGCAGTCTGTTCTGAATGCGGCTGCACGTTTGGTGTCGGACGTTCGACGCTATGACCACCGCCGGTGCTACAAGAGCTGCACTGGCTTCCGGTTCGGCGTCGGGTGAATTTTAAGATGGCCACTTTGGTCTCCTTGTCACTGTCCGGCATGGCTCCCGCATACCTGGCCGCCGACAGTCAGCTGGTCTTCGACGAAGATCGTCGTCAGCTGCGTTCTGCCAACTCAAGAACATTGTGTCGTCAGACGGACCTGCAGCAGCTATGGAGACAGATGTTGTGCTGCTGCAGGTCCTAAGCTGTGAAACAATCTTCCAGCTCATATGAAACGAACTGATACAAGGTGGCCACACACCTGGAAAACTTGAAATACAAAAGTAATTCTCTGAAAATGGAAATGTTTTTGGATAACTTATGGAATTGACAGGAAAATTTGTGCAACCTCGGGGAAAAATATTAACAAACAAAATAGTGTCACCAGATGCGGTTTCTGGGATGCAAAAATGCTTTAAATAACGTTTCGCGGCCGTTGTTCCGCCCCGGACATCGCGGGGGAAGCTTACATTATTCTAGTTACTTTTTGTTGTGATAATCTGTGAAAAAGTCAGTTTATTACTCTGGAAAAGCCTGGAATACTCGTTAAGTTTTTTTCTAATACTTTCTGGCCTCGCGTCAAGGGAGACTTTGGCAAAAAGCCTTTTCATATAAAGCTCCCAACGTTTGGAACAATCTCGGTCTCTCAGTTAGGCATTTCACTTTACATCCAACCTTCAAACGACACATTAAACCTATCTACTTAGGCTATCATACCGCCCATAGTACACCTCTACCCACTTAGCACTTAGCCGCTTGTTTTGGCGACACCGTTGTTTTGTTGCACGAAAATGCACTTGTTTGCTCTTGCGAGTTTTGAAGTTTTAACGGTATTGTCTGTACTTGGAGACGCAGCTTGATTTCAAGGGCGTCGCGTCCATCTCCTTAAACAGTTGAACCAAGTTTCTCTATCCCCCAGTTTTTCACGCCTATTTTTACACGCGATAGCAGAATGCTTCGCGCATCTTAGCCATGGCTTAAGCGTCTGTCCGTCTGTCTGTCTGTCCGGCACACTGGTGTATTGTATCAAAACGATGCAAGCTAGGATCACGAAATCTTTACTATGCGTTGCCCCCAAAACTCTGGTTTATCGTGACAAAATTTCGTGCTCCTGGGTGAGGGGGCTCTTTTCGAACGAGAGCGTCAAAAAAGGTACTCCCTTAAAACGTTATTTTGCCGGTATTGGCTCTTCTAGTGTAAAAACGATTGTAAATAGATACATATATGTTGTTTATCGTAACTAGCACTGGTCACAAGCTTTTAAATTTTATTAGCATCGATGTCCTTGAACGACCTTGAACCCCCAAAAAATTACGAATTTTTGTGTATTTTTCGTGATTTCGGGCTGCGACACGCAGTTTAAGAGCAAATTGCGCCGAAATGGCTAAAGATAAACCCAGACAACCTGCGTATGAAATTTTCAGCATTAAACATAGATTTCAGTAGTTTAAATCCCCACTCCTTACGTTCAAAAAGGCACCCTCTGATTACGCAATTAGAGGGTGCTACGGAAAAAAAGAAAACTAAGCCAACAAATTTCATAAATAAGTCAAACATTGAACACATTTTTGGCTTTAGTCATTGATTCACTGAGCATTGAGATCACAAGACGCAGAGCAAGCGTGCATCAATACTGTTTTAAGATAGGCCTATGATTCTAATATTTAGAAGCAAACACGATTTAATCACGACACGTTTAAGGTTTGCTGAAATCTAGCTCCACGTTCTAAAAATGGAGGGGGTTTCCCATTATATTTCCCCTTTTCCCCCTCTCTCACTTCATTTTTGTCAGTCTCATTTACCTCCCTAAGGCCACCCGTTTATTTGGGAAAAGTGTCGAAAAACGTGGGTGATGGGTCACTGTGTCGGAGTTACGGCAAAAAGTAGGTGGCGTAGTTAATTTTCCGGACCGCCCTGTATTTAGCGAACATAACGTGACAGAACGGCACAGCATGCTGTCCTGCCTGTCGCCGGATCAAAAAGTCGGCGCCGAAAACAAGCAAGCCGCAACTCCACTGACCACTGACTTCGATTTCTCGTCATATCGTATCATATCATATCACATCACTTTCTACGGCGCCCCTCATCCGTAGCACGCGGCCACAGTATACAACAAACATTAGGTCTATACTAAACATGCAGTAATACAACGAAAATGCGATAAAACCAATTGCCGTAGGCCTACAACTGACTGTACAATAAATCTAACTCTTGTATGCAACAGGTCCACGACATCGCGACATGCCGAGATGCATTGTGTTACATCTTGTCACTGGCGTGGCCATAGGGGTACTAGGACACGTGCCGTTCTCCCCTTTCTAGAAGCCTACTCAGTTACTCAAAATAATGCCAAAAATGCACCAAGACACTTTATTTTTACCCCCCAAAATCAAAACATTTCCTGGGGGAAACTTAGCACCCTCTTTAGACTCTTTTCTTGGTAGAAAAAGAGACACTTTTTTACTTTTACCCTTTGTGTGCCCCCTACAGACAGATTTTGGCTATGCCACTACTTTTTGTTGCACGACTTGTTGTCGTTTAGCGAATCCACAAACAACCCAAGTCAAGTGGAGTTTGGTTTCTTCAGTCTACCAGTGTCGCATCTGAAGATACTGGATAACGTCGTTGTAGCGGTTGCTGTAGTTGTAGTTGTAGTAGTTGTTGTAGTAGTTGCAGTAGTTGTTGCAGTTGTATTTGTAGTAGTTTTAGCGGTGTTTGTTGGTTTTTTTGCAAATATAGTTGTTTTTACGTGCAACTGTAGCTGTTGTTCTAGTTGTGGTAGTCAGCTAGTAGTTGTTGTAGTATTTTTAGTAAGTGTAGCGGTTGCTGCTGGTTTGTCTGTTGGTATAATTGTTCTCATCGCCGCAATGCTCTGTACCTTTCTGCCGACACACGTGGTACTTTCGACCCTTCAACAACTACAACAACAACCAAACTACTACTACTACTACTACAACCACTATGGATGGTATTTTCGACCCTCCGACAACGGTTCGCCTTTAGTTATTGCTGGACTTGCGCACTGGCCGTACACTCGAACGACCTGTATAGCGGAGGAAAATAATTCTTTTGTTATTGCAAAAACAATAAATCAAAGTATTATCAAACATACACATGACAATATTGCAAATTATAGTACAGCTAAAAAAACTACTACAATGAAAAAGTGCTCTTAAACCGCTCAAAAAGTGGGTGGTTATCCATTCCACAATTAACTGGGCAGCCCGCTAAATTTTTAGCTGTCGGAGATTTGTTTGGAAATATTTTCTTGTCAGAAAATTGTGGTCATGTGGTCTAAAATGCAAAATTTGGGCTAAAACCATTTTGAAAAAATGTCGGTGCAAAATTAATATTTTAAGCACCCGTAAATTTCCTCTGTCGGAAAAATGCAACTTCTTGCTTAGCCTACTTTTTTTAATTCACGACACCGCTGGTTATCCATCTTTGTACTAACCGGTCTCGACGTACATCAACTTTGCTAATTAAAAACCACTATAGATACAGACCTGCGTGCTCTGATTGGTCGGTTGTGCGTGGGAAGTCCAAGCAATTGCGCAGTCGCAGTGAATGGCGTTTCCGGTCAGCCAGATCTCCTCGACACCCATTGGTCGGCGAGTGAATCACGTGACCGATGACGTAACTGGTCACGTGACGTGATCTCCTCGATACTCTGCAGCGCGTCGTCAAACGCACACGCGTTGATCGTCGTCAGCAGATTGTACTCCAACTGCACCTAGATACACGGTTAATACGTCTATTAACACGAAAACCAAGCTATCGCTAGGGAAGACGCGCTACAATCTATGCAGTTCCTGTTGCAGTACTGACCTTCATGACCATCCAAGGTCGATGATTTTCGTATCATTTGAAAGCCAATATGCGACTTGCTATTAGTGATCAATAGCAACCTAGGCCCTATCTCGCACCGTTTAGCCACAATACATTCGTAACGTACAGACAGATGGAGCTGATGGACAGACGACAGATGACCACCGACAACCGTACTACAGACGCCTACAGCATAGCTGCAGCATAGCTGTAGCGCGTCAAAAATTAGGCTAGACGCAGGGGCAGATAGGCCCATCTGCAGATTTTCGATAAAAACATTATGAGTACGGTACTCAAGATTTCAATTTGGCCCCGAAATACCCCCAAAATGGCGTAAATCGAGAACCAACCATTGTGTGACTGGAGTAAGACGGGCGGCGTGTACCTATGTCGGGTGGCAGGTAACAATGTGTAATCCCATACGGCAGGTGACGCTCCGTTGCTGTGCGTCCATTAGGAGCTATGAAAAACAAGTCTTTTAACCTTTACCGCAAATCATCTTGGCGGATGCCAGATGGCATATTTCATGATATTTGACAATATTAAATCGTTGGCCATACAAAACATGGCGAAGTTTCAGGAAAATGTTGGGCAATATTTTAAAGTGCTGCAGTGTTTCTTTAGATACTAATGTAAGTAAGTAAACAAGTAAGTAAATGCTTGTCTGCGTACCTTGCGAAGAGATCGCAGGCCAGCAAACAGCTTGCCTTGCAGTTCCCTGATGGTGTTGTCGCTGAGTGTCAACGACCTTAGGCTGACCAGTCCGTCGAATGCCCCCGGTCTGACATGACCCAGTTCGTGAGGGTTTGATCTGACATGACCCAGTTTGGCCTTGTTGAGCGAGAGTTCACGCAGAGAGGTCATGGCCGAGAAGCTGGAAGGTGAAATGAATGAGATCGGATTGCGAGTCAGAATCAAAGTCTCCAGCGATTGCAAACCACTGAACATCTATTACAGCACGACACGACATTTTGTCTATATCTCAGAAAGCAAAGCACAATATTTGCATTTTTAACGTTTGTTGCGCATAAAATACAACAGACATCTCAGACCTCCGCTGAATGCAGTGCTTCAGCTGCCACCCGGCCAGTACAGCGAAAATGACGTTCATGTGGGCGACGATCCAGACATCTAAAAGCTCTATCCAAATCTGTCAAAAAATAATTCCTAGATCCGGAGCTAGACTCCGAATAGAAAATCTTGGTGGTTGGTCCTTGGGACTTTTTATCTTTTCGTGAAATTTCACCAAAATCCATTTATAATTTTTGTGAGTAACTCAACTGTGCAACAAACAGAGACACAAACGAACAACAGACAGCACCGATTACGTAAGCTGTGACAAGTTTATAAACTATGGTTTATAAACGACGTTGATCGATAAAGTCTAACAATCTGCAATTATATGAAATCAATTCAAATCGAATGACGACTGATTAACTGACGAATAGATTATCAGTACCTGTGGAAATAGCGCGGTCAATTCATTGTTGCTGAGGTCGAGTTTGCGTAGTGACGACAGACGACTGAACCCATGCGGCTGCAGATCTCTCAGCTCGTTGACAGCATAGAAACCGACTGAATGAACGAATGAACAAATATATAAATTGAGAATGAGAAAAAATGAATGAATAAATGAACGAACAAATAAATGAGTTAATAAATAAACAACAAACGAGAGATTGAATAAATAAATGAGAAAACCAATTGAAAAATAAAATGATAAATTATGAACAAGTTAAAAGATAAACGAAAGAGTTAATAAATGAGCGAATGAACAAACAAATAAATGAATAAATAAATGTATCTCTCAGCTTGTTGGCTTTCAGGTCAAGAGTCTGCAGTTGCTTAAGAGCTCTGAACGCCTTGGGATCGATAAGCGTCAGCAGATTGCGGGCCAAGTACAGCTCGGTGAGGTTGACCAAGCCGGCGAACACATTTTCTTCTAGTCGTTCCAGATGATTGCGCTCAAGATGAAGAACTTTCGCCGCCGAAGCGCCGCGAAACACCGCGCGATGCAACACAGCGATGTCGTTGCGCTGTAGGTCGATTTCCTTTAGCTGGCGATGCTTTCTGAACAGGCCGGACGGCAGTTCTGGAATCTTGTTTCTCCTAACGAAAACAAAGAAAAAACTTTGTTTTTGGCCCAAACTACTACCGAATACTAAGTACATCGTTTTCAAACGTCATCGTCGGAAACAGACAAGACATGTATGTATACAAGTAAGTGTTCCGATTAACCACATCGCGTATTTTTTTCACTGCGCATTAGGGGTCTTGCCCGTATATCCGGTTGTTTATCTCTTCGTCTGTTTGCATGTACAATACGGGCTCCTTATAAGGCTAGAAAATAAAAAAACGTAAAAGTTCAGAATTGGTGTAAGCGTCCTCCAAGGCAGAAGTGAGCGGTGTGCCATTTTTTAGTTCAAAGGGTCAAAGGTCAGTGTTTGAATTGGCGTTGTGCAGTGCTGTGGGCCGCAACATTTTCGACTGTTTTGGGTATCTTAATTATCCCCGCCAAGGTGAACGTAGTAAACACTGGAGAAGATTAAGAGATTGGTCGTTCTGTCAGTCGTTCTCTCTGTGTGTACATGATAACTCATCATCATTTCCACATGTCATACATAACCGGCAGGAACGGTGGCGCCCTCCTGTGAAAACTTCTACATTTTACAGTAGTAATGTTTAAATCACTTCACTTGGCGGAGATATGCACTCTCACGAGCGCCTTCTAGTTTATTAAATAGGCTAGATAAACCTCATCGAGATGAATTGTAGCACACTGCTCAGCGGTCTAAACGCTCGTCCATCTATCTTGAGTGCGCCGCGGTTCTGCCAGATTTTGACGGAGCGTACGCGCAGGTTACGGAACGACCTGCGGTCCAGAGACTGAATTCGGTTCTCACTCAGATCGATGTGAGAGTAGATCACCGTCGTAGTATTGTCTTCAGACCTACATGCAAACATAGCCATATAAATTTACGCAATTATTTGCGTACAAGTAACCGTACTTAAAACGTAGATAACCATGTGTAAAACATTGCTGAACATGTTTAATTTATTCTGTACGTAACCACTTCCCATCTTCAAGCCGTGTTCAATCGCGCAAACCGGTTTTTGCAAATGCAGCGTATATAAAGCGACAAAAAAGCTTCCGCGAAATAAAGTGAAATGAACCATACTGTAGATCAGTTCTGTCGCTTCGTACAAGCCCCTTTAGGCATAAAACGTTTTAGAATATGTTTCAAACGTGGCTGCACATAACATAAAACGTAAGAAGACATTTTTGCAAGAAATTATTGAAAGTTGTTTTTTTTTCTATTTTATGCGCAACTGCGGCTTTACTGTCTATACTGTACTGTACAGTACAAAAAGAATTAAAATGGTAACAACGATGACGAATATCATGAAGATATTATGAAAATGTCACCTGGTAAATCTGGGCACGCGCCTCAGGTAGATGCCAGCACACTCGATATCTCCGCCGGGAAAACAGAAACACACTTCGGACACGCAGCCTGATTCAGCGACAGGGATGCGTTGCCATAGCAACAGCATCAACAACAAGCCGATGATCGGCCAATCAGCGGCGCGCTGCCACGGGTATGGCGTCATCACTGGCAAAGTGTGTCCCCGGGCGGCATTTGCCTGCAAAATCACAAAATGGTTAAATCGTATAGCTTTTCATAAAAAACTTATCTCAGAGCTATCGAGCGTCACCTGCCGTATGGGATTACTTAGTGTTACTTGCCACACGACACAGGTAAACACGTTCCGCTTTAACTCCAGCCAGACAAGCTGGTACTCAATTTGCCTATCCCTGAGGGATGAAAAGCTGAATTAAGTTTGGTGTTGGTTACATACCGAGATGGTTTATCTGTCCGCAGACAGTCGTTCAAGTAAATTACGCAATAAAATATTAGCTCATTTTACTGAGTACATACTTAACACGACTCTGCAGTGAGAAAAACAAAAATTAATTTTTAATTAAAACAAAAAAAAATTGTTGAACGTTTCTGGATTATCTGTTAACACAAAATTAATTCATTTCACGGAACTGTCATAATTGTCAACGTACATGCAATACAACTTTTCGTAAAATATAGGGAAAACTCTAATACGGATAATTTATAGTTAATTTTTTACGATTTTTGTAATATCGAAAAGTATATGTTTTATAATGTTAAGCTCGCAAAGTGGCAGAATAAAAACGTATTTAAGAAACTATTTTAAAACAACGACAAACCTTACGAAAAATTAATGACTGCAAAGAACAAATGCTTATATTGCTTATTAGGTTAATTTACGTGAGTTCAGACTAGGCCCACAGTTTCATCCCGACAACTCCCGCAGCTTCAAGTTTTTTTCTCAGTGTCATATGGACTTCATTACATAACGTGCTCATCCATAGAACAGCAATAAAAAACACCATCAACAGTATACAGCAGTATCTATCCATCAATCTTGTATGACAGCATAACAGGCAGCAGACGTAGAAAAAAAGTAAGCTTACAGCATAAATGCCAAATAAAAAGTACACCGACCAACGCCGACAAAGTCCGCACTAAGGAAACATGTCCGACCTCAAAACACAAAAAACTTTGCAACCAGCTCAAAACTGGCACAAACTAAAAACACTCAAACATAGAAAAATCAAACCAAATACCAGTAGTAGGCCTAAAATTCGTAGCAGATCTTCGTAGCTTATGGGGCGTTTACACGATCCAGCAAAGGTCCAGCAAACTACCAGCAAATATATTCAAAATACACGTGCTAATGCTGGACGTTTGCTGGATCGTGTAAACACCCTATTGAGGAACGGTGGGGAAACGTTTAACTATACAATTTATGCATCTCTTTCAAAAATTAAATTTCAACTACGAAAGTCGGAAACTGTTTACTTACCTTCGCGAGTTTCGTTAACCGGACGCGCGGATGCAAACGTGAACGCAATAAAAATGTCAGAAAGTTTTCTTCTGTCCCAATGTCGAGATCCACAACTCGCAGTTGTTGCGACAACGTCAACGTCTAGCAAATCAACTAGGGGCCTAATATGACAATATCCACAGGCTGCTACAGCGTCTTCCGTAGTTAGATCTCCTGATATTAACAACGTTTCGTCTGTGAAAATTTGCAGCTTAATTAGCCAACAGTGATTAAATTTACACCGGCACTATCGGTACTGTATTTGCTATTTTGTATTTGGCATCATCATATTGTCAGCTGCAGCAGCAGCAGTAGGCTAACACTGTCAGAAATGCTCAGTTGTTCGATAGGCCTACTGACGTTGCTTCAGTCAATCTGAAACTCGCAGTGTCACACAGTGTGCGTACGCTGCGCTTAGCCAAGAAGCTATAAGCTAACGCGTCCGTTTTAGCTATTGGAATCGGATCATTATAACGCTTTGCGAGTTGAGTAAGCTTCTAATGTAGTTGCGTCCACCCCACTTGACTACTGCAACGCACTGCAAAGGCAGCAACTGGTCGAGTTAGATTCCTCGATGGTAAAGATAGAGATGTGCTTTATTCCATTTTTATTGATTCCGACTCGATTTCTACAGATTAGTTATGCGGTCATCTTTAATCTGCCACATTACGGCTTTCCCCGTCCGTCCGCCTACAAGTAAGTATGTAAAACGTAAATTTATACAGCACAATTCATAACCGGAAAATTCGAAGGCATAAAAACACAGGCAGTGGAAACCGTTGTGACAATTTTGAGCTCAAAATAAATCAAAGGCCATGATAAGGGTACACGTTGGAGTTCGGATTGTGCGGATTTCGACAGACGGCCGCATAATTTGCCGGCACTGGGCCGACAAATATTATACTTACTTGCGTATAACTGTAAACACAGACATGTCTTGAATAATTCAGAGAAAAAAGAAAAGGGTCATACCAATTATCATCACACATCATTTATTTATTTAAACCTACTAACATACGTTCATGCACTTATCTATCGCTTATCTAACTCACCAAATTCAGCTGCACTTACTGCAGACAAATAATAACTCTATGCAGATGATTAATTCAAAACCGTGCAGCCGATAAGACTTTTTAACTCAAAAGTCTTTGAAAGGTCTTTGTTTAGAAGCAACAGGTTTTGTTGTAACTTAATAATTTTGGCTAGCAATATCGATACCCAATAGTTTTCGATCGAATCCGATAGCACGGCGCAGCGCTATAGATAGTTTCCAGGCGGTTGATTCAGTCTAGACGGAGTAGCTATAGAACGCGGTGCGACGTGGCGCCCGCCCAATCTTGCGTGTCATCTGCAGCGCGCTACGCATCACCGAACACTGTATGTGACGTCATTGATGCCTGCAGCCACCAGACTCTGAATCCGATCAGCATCCAGAGCGGAGCGTCACATCTTTACGCCGCCATACACGTCTAACAAACCGCCGCCAGATACCGATGCTGACTTGCCGCTATATAAACTACAGGCTGAACCGAAAAAGTGGCACCCCGTAAACTATAACACTGCGACATGTCTTTCTGTTTAAAGTTTTTTTTTGTTTTCAGGCAGTTTCTCGATTTTTGTGCTGACTTTTACGCTATATAACTGTACTTCTATTTTTGCACTTGCTGTCATTTTATTACTTAAAATATTTAAGTTATTTTTAGTTTGTGTGCTAGATTAAACTGGCAGCTTGTCGGTCAATTTTCAAGTGCAAATTCGTATTGTATTTTATCTTATTGTAATACTTGAGTTTTCTCTCTTGTTAGATGCATTATATTTACAACTTTTGTTTACTCACGCACCATTTTTTTAAACGACGTTGTGTTGTGTCTGTCTATGCAAAACAGTTATGTTTATATGCGAATGAAATAGTTGTAATTTTTATTACAATGTTTAGACTAACGACGAAGTTACAGACGAACGTTGTTTTATTTAGTTACAATCTGCGTGTGGAATATTGGAGAAACACTATAGAGTTCCGAAAAAATATGATTTAAACATGTTTTATCAAATCGGCATATTTCAACAGTACTATAGGCTAGTTAATTAATATAACAAATGTTAAAGTTGCGTAAACAATATAAATATACGTAGTGTTTGCCGTTTGTGTGGCATTATATTGACTCGCTTTAAAAGAGTGTCACTTTTTTGGCCCACCCAGCAGTTTTAGACCATGCCACTTATGGCCGAAATGGGTTCGATAGGTCGCAGTGTATTTGGCCGTCAAAATCGGTCTATTCCCTTATATTTCGAGTGCCGAAATAATTATTTTGTTGTACGGCCATACTGATAGGCCGCAGTACGTGTTTTGCCCTTCTATCCGTCCGTTCGTCTGTCCGATTAAGCTGCGAGTCCACTGAAAGTAATGCGACGTAACGCTGGTAGATAGTCGGGCTTTAAGAAAATGCAACCCGGCAGTGGCGTAGACAAGGGGGCCTAGGGAGCCCAGATCCCCCCCAATCCTACAAATAAAAAAAACCATAAGCATACGTTTAAACTGCCCGAAATTTGAAAATTTACAGCCAGCGTGTAATCAAGTTCAGGAATGCATCAGAAAACAACGAATGACAACGAATGACATTGCAGAGGAGGACAACGAGCAGTAGAAGTTGGTGGCACTGTCGTTCATGACTGAAAACAGCTGCAAACAGCCTGCTTTTTAGCGGTGCTAGGGCTTTTTGCATAGTGGTCGCAGATGTACTTTGCATAAGATGGAGATAGTTTTAGCTTTAAACGCAGATTAACAATAAAATGTAACGGCAGCTGCTTTTCTTGCTTTAGCCTAGACTCGAATCAACCCAGTTAACCTAAACCACACAAAACCTTTAGTAGCGTGACATTTTGGCAGCGCTAGCTAGGTAGCCTATTATGTGCCCTATACCCATGCAGGCGGCGTACAATACAGGCTTTGCTTCTATTTTTAGATATTACGTCAAGGTAATTCCTCTATTAGGCCTAGGCTAACCAACATAATCGGTTTTTTAGTCATCGACTATTTCGCGAGAATTAATATAAGAGATTATTCTGCATCGTCGTAGAAATGTTAGTACATAAGCACGTGCCACATACCCATGCACCTAAATCATCGTAGCGTGCCATTTTGGCAGCGCTAGCTGGGTATTATGTGCCCTATACCCATGCAGGCGGCGTACAATACAGGCTTTGCTTCTATTTTTAGATATTACGTCAAGGTAATTCCTCTAGGCCTATTAGGCCTAGGCTAACCAACGTAATCGGTTTTTTAGTCGTCGACTATTTTGCGAGAATTAAATAAGAGATATTCTGCATCGTCGTGAATATGTTATTACAATCGGGCGATTGCCATCACGTACAGCAACATGTCACATGTAACTGTATTAATCAGTTGTGCGAACTTCTACTATTCAGGTACGCAGGCATAATTTATACCAAGTGCTAATAGTGGTTTAGCAGAGCAGCGAAAATGCTCGTGACAGTGGATGTTATCTGATTATTAGTGTGTAGCCTTTTATGCCATAATATAGGTAAGCATATTTACAGATAAATCTTAAAACAAGATCGCTTAAACTGACTGATTATAGTATGCATTGATGTGTCAGGGAAGAAAGATCGTATTGCGACTAACACAGACTTTAAAAATCAGAAACAAAATGAACAACGAAGACCTAAAAAATATTTTAAAATGGTTTTATTAGTTTGACGAAGATGGCACCATAATTTCTACAGAACTTTTAGAAAATATGGGGTAGCAATCGCTCATCAATTCTGCCATCTTTTTGTACACCAACCCGTAGTAAGTAAGTCAGTAAAAACGTGTAGGTCCTACTTGTAACTCAATTAAACAACAAAGTCGCAATGCGCCGCAGTTTCAGTCAAGCAGAAACATCTTCCGTAAAGCGCTTCAACTGTTCAGAACTTGTATTTCGCCGCAGCCGCTCGCCGGCGACTGTTTGCTGCTGAAAGATTCTCGGCGGATCACCAGTCATCGGCTGAGAGAAATCCCGCACACCGCATACAGCTGATTCAGCGTTTGCTTCCTGAACTGCGCAGTGGTCTGTCTGTCCGTCTGTCAATCCGTCTGTCACGGTAGGGAGACAAGGGCAATGCAACGGGTGAGGCAATTGCAACTCCCCCTAAATTTTAGCCTGTCGGGGAAATTTTCTGTAAACAGTACAAAATTCGAGGCTAAAATCACCATTTTGGAATACAAAATATCGGCAAAATTAAAAATTTAGAGCACCATAATTTCCTCCATCAAAAATTCGTAGCTGTTTCTCGAAAAAAAAACTTTCATTTCCTATCTTCTTTACTTTTTTTAACCAAAGACGCCACTGGTGCACCGGCCTATACATCAGACAAGCTAACACGCTGTTTAGCTAACACGCTGCTGATTCTGGTGAAAGGGAGTCGCGACCCTTCCGTGAGGAGCCAGTGACACATCTCTATTTTAATCGGCACTTAGTACTGCACCTTGACATCCTTCATGGTTTTTACGCACTCAGCACTGCCGGCATGTCCACAACCACTACTGGTCAGGAGTCTTCAACTGGTTGAAGTTTGACCATACACCGAAGAAGAAGAAGAAGTAGACGATGAAGCAAACAATCATGAAGCAAACTTAGAGCACACGTCGGGTATAAATGAATTAAGCTGTTAAGCTGCCACTGTTGTTGCCGCTGCCGGCTGGTTAACGCATGGAGCAGGTGCGTATATAATTATTGTGTTTAGTAAGGTGTTTACACGATCCAGCAAACGTCCAGCATTAGCG
>Ga0209671_1000747_pt1 | contig 23663 bp, 5 predicted proteins | sample WorMetHERISLAND2_2_FD_187401 | JGI IMG/M metagenome (GOLD analysis project Ga0209671, IMG submission 187401) | Marine gutless worms symbiont microbial communities from Max Planck institute for Marine Microbiology, Germany - Olavius geniculatus... | ecosystem: Host-associated > Annelida >... | reverse complement strand
AAACAAAAAAATAGAAACATCATCGGCGTCTCTATTTTAAACGCATCGCAACGCAACGCAACGCGCAGCTGTAGTGGAAATGCTTCCTATTGAATAAGCTGGAAATTTGTGTTTTTGTTTTTTTTTACTAGCGCGACAACGCGCTGCAACGCGCAGCAACGCGCGACAACGCAACGCAACGCCGTAGTGGAAATGCCCCTTAACGAACACCTGCTAGGTAGATATATATATTCACAGCGACATCAGGATATCAGGATAACTGTGGATTTGCACTTCTTGTAAATATTTAGGCCTACTGTCATTGCCATTCGCATTTTGGTGAAACTGTCACGTGTCTAAAACTGTAACACGCAGACTGGTCACGTGAGCGATGACGTCACGAAAATGTCAAGCTCGAAACCCTAAAATGTTTAGGCTTAATTTCTCAAAATACTGGTCTATAGAGTATACATACTGTTTTTAACCTTGCGGCGGATGACGTCAATGCGGCGGGCGCCGTGGTGTGACGTCACAATAGCAATGACGTCAGCCTATATCCTTGCCGACTACAGCAGCAGCAGCAGTAGCACAAAAGTCGACATTTAAAACGCCGTCGCCGCCGCAGCGGACGCTCGCTTTAATTGCATATTCGGTTTGGCTGCGTGTGTTGAACGAATCTTTTTATCAGCGATTGTCGACGGCGTCGGTGTAAAGGTAAATACAGAGCGACGTAACTGAAACGAACTGATCAATAGACAAGCAGAGCGTTGATTTGTCATTGGTCATTGGTTGACGCATACGTGAGCGTAGTCACGTATAGGCCACCGACGCTGTCAGACGGTGCCTACTGTAATGCATTACTGCTTGCCCATTGGTCACTTAGTCAAAAACTAAACCATTTCAGCTCAGTTCAATTCAGTTCAGCTACGTCGCTCTGTACGCGCTTTAAGGCATGCTTGGAGTGGTACTTGATGAGTTCAACTGCGCTTCTGTAGTGGACGAGATGACGCTACGTCACCGTGTACCGTATGGGGTCGATCGGTTAAACGCTTCCGACATCCGCGCGTCCTGCGACGGACGGCGACCAACCGTCGGAAATCGGATGCATCGATAGATTGGGAGAATGCTTGGCGTCGTGTCACGTGTGCCTGCCGAGGTCTATGAGCGGCTAAGATTGCCGTCTCAATCTCGCAGGCGTTTTCGGCGAGATGACCGCATGATGCCAATGCGTATATAGATAGGACAAAAATAAATTTAGCCCAGTTTTTGCATCACATAGACCGCTTGCGGTTCTTCGTGTGTATGCGGTATTTTTTGATTAAAAAGAACTACGAAAGATTTACAGTTTTGCTTTTTTCATCATTTTTCATGTTTCCGCTTCCAAACGCCCACGGTCGTCTCTGCAACGATCGCCGAACTCCGAAGCGATCGCTCCGACTACGTTTTACAACGCATTCACGTATGCCGTGCATGGATCACGGTCTCGCCGTTCTGATTCTATCGGACGGCGGCGCAACGGCAGAGCTTAATAGCGATAAGTAAATGAATCGCATGACACCGTACAAACCGAGAAAAAAGCTGTGATCACTTTACAGTTATTTTTGTACCGGTAAATGCCTGTAGCCTATAATATGCACTATTACGCAAAGTCAATAAAATTGCTGAGGAGTGGTGCTAAATATTATTATATATGTGCACATTCGATAACTCAGGTCCCACATATTACCCGTACTGTACAAATCATCGGCGTTGCGGAAAACGAAAAACTGAAGCCGCGAATATTGGTCCTATTATAGAGCAGAGCACTGATCTATTGGTATAGAGAGATGTTCACGTCAACTCTATAGCAGTGTATAGTATTCACATTCATTTGTTATTATTAAAGTGAACGTGAGACTCTGAGGGACAATGTATAGAAACGTCGACATATGCTCGCGCTTAGTTTCATGCCATGATCGACGACATGCTAATCCCACCACATAAGCTTCACTGACTATGCACTAGAGTCACCGACTCAACGACAAATATGAGTATACCACAATTATAGTCATGCGTGGCTAGTCAATCTTGTACACGGTATAGGCTTACACTTAGGCTACGTCATGAATTATGTCCATGTATTTAATGTGTATAGACATAGGCCTATACGAAGCAAAAGTATCCTGGAAATTCGGAAGCGTATTTAGAGGGGGGCGCGCACGGCGCCCCCAAACTCGGCAAACAGGCCTAAAGCAAATTGCCTGGAATACGCAAGGCACAGTTAATGCGACAATTCTCCCTTCGCTCGCAGATTACTTGTAACACCTACTTTTAAATTAGTGGCGCTGTGCACCGCCCTTGTTTGCCTTCACTGTTTAAGCTGCAGACTAAACTTGGTCAGTTTATTTTGTAAAAATTATAATTGTTTCCACCAGATCTTATATTATAATGCTCTAAATTTGATTTCAGCTGGGACTCTACAGGGGAGCTCATAGTGCTCCCATATATCCCCAAACTAAAAATTTTGAAGTCTCACTTTAAACGGAAGGGAAGGGAGAAACGGAAAAGAGGGGAAAGTAAGAGAGGAAAAAAGCAAAGGAAATGAAAGTGAAAAAAGAACTGTCTGGATTTGTTCTCTAAATAAAAATTTCTTACTTACGCTGAGACGCAAAAAAATTATGCTCTTATAGCAAAAAAGCTTCAGCTTCTGGAGGACTTCGTCCCCCAGACTCCCTCACTTCACGCCCCCTAACCTGAAATCCTGAATACGGATGTATAAATAAGGTTATAGCGCGGAGCTTTGGTGTTCATTGCTTACCCTGCGCTGCAGCAGAGGCCTCGGCTGGAACACTGTTCTTCTATATATACATGTTTCGGGTTTGCTGCAGGTTAGGTTTACATACAAACGTCAATCGTTAATTTTGGATTGACCTAATTGTCTGAAAGTGAATGCCCATCTTTCTGGTAAAGCTGTGCAGTGTGCTTATACAAATCTCACATAGCTGCTATTTTTTCTCTTTTCAGTAAGATTAGGCCCACAGTCGCAGACGGGTCACATGCACGTACTGTCGGCTACGGCGCTCCCGACTATGAACATGGGCGTTCAATATACCAATTCAGTAACAGTTAAACAGTTCTGTTGTCTGATTCAAGGAAATGAATCTAATACACAGAGACGTATTATTGCGCCTACGCACACATAGGCCTATATAGCGGCATCGCATGCATTGTGAGATGAACGCACGCCGTTTGACAGGTCGATGACGATCACTAACAACCTGCATGCGCGACTGCAGCAAAGACCAAATTGACGACGACGAGGACGAGAATACCGGGATACCGTATACTGTGTGTAGACTTGACATCCATGCATCTAGGCCTATTGGTCGCCGTCAGGAGTGGAATGGTAAACAACGAGCATGGGGGACCCCGCGGCGGGCAATCATCGATGCACAATGCTGCCGTTGATGTGGGAAGTGTCAGCATGCGGAGAGCAGCGACCCACCAGCTCTGACGTGTAGGCCTATACAGTATACGAGCTCTGTCCGTCCGATGTGACTGGGTATATACGGCGACGCAGCACCACAGCGGGGCGGCCACACCATGCACTTTCTTTCTTTTTCTGACACTTTTATCCGTTTGCCCTTCTCAGCCCCGAGCTTGTCTGTATAACGGCGCACTAAATGACACGTCAAGCCTCGCGTTAAATTTGTTGTCGAAATTCACGGCGCCGACAGTCGACTCGCCGGCCTATCGTAATCCGAACCATGAATGCGATCTAATTATCGTTCGGCATTGTGCATGCGACAAAGAGATTGAGTCTTTCACAACGCGCTGCAGCAGCGTTCGACGGCGTCGCACATACATGTGGCTGTCATGAACGTGACGGCGATGCGTGGTGGGGATCAGCGCGAGCTTAGGCTACAGTCTACACCCTGCATGGACCAGAGACACTCCGTGATTGATTCTGCTAGAACGACGACGACAGACGTCTGCCGTATGCCGGACTAACAAGGCTGTCAACGACAACTCTCTCCGTGGACTCAGTCGGTTGTCTTGCCGGCCAAGTGCTCTGCAGCTGCTTTCATCAAGCAGCTATAATTGCACTAGGCCTGCAGCGTGTTCGCACTTAATTTGATCATCTTTATTCGTAATGCCAGAACTTTGTCACTTGACAGTCATATTGATTTGTCAGCTCCGTCGAAATGTAATTTAAAAATCTGCTCAGAGAAATGGAGGCGCTAAGCTGTCATGAATTCGCAAATTTTGCCAAGGGAGCGCTACAGTGCAAGGACATGACTTTGAAAAACATTGTCTGGTGGCCTTTGCAAACATGGGCTGATACTATTCACGATAACTCTCCTGATAGTCTTGACATGGCGCATACGTCTAAATGTATCTAAACTCGAGTGAATTTTGCTTGCTGCTGCAGCTGTAGCAGGAAAAGGTCAAGTCGTGTTTGGCAGAGATGATAGACCTACAAGTTGTCTGTCGCTGCCTGTGCAGCTGTTCATGAGCTTCTCTGCACTGAGATCGCAGCAGCTTCTTCGCCTGTCAGTCGCATGTGAAACGCCTGTCATGTTCTGTCAAGCTTGCACCGAGCCTGCAGTGTCAAACTGATGAATAGATAGGCTTATCGCACCGGCGCACGCATGCCACGCGGCTAATCGACTGTATAGATAATAGCCGCGGTAAATAACGCCTTCATGGGCCTAATATATACGCAATGTATATATGCAGTCCGTGCATAACCTTGTTAGGCCTATCGGCTGCTACGCTCTATACTATTGTCTGCAGTCGTTAGACTTGGTCGTTGCATGGATGTGATGACTTCCATCTGGCACATGTGCTAATTACTAGCACGCTAGTGTTACCGCGTCGTTGGCATGACGAGGAGCACTCCCGTATATAGGTCGCTGAGCCCATGCAATGCCCAGAGCGCCTTTGATAATCCGATCTCGGTTCAAGAGAACCGGAAACGTTAAGCCACTTGGCGCTGGCTTTCCATGCATTACAGTATATACACACTGCAGGCACGACGTCACATCAGCTGTTCGCCGCCTTGAAACCGGCGCGAATTTCGCCAGCGTGCGCCCTGCGAGGTCCAAACAGACTTGGAAAGAGAGCTAATTAGTCCTACACACTGTCCATGCACAACTGTTGCTGCCTGCTGAACGAGTCCAGCTTGCGGTCACGCCTGTCTCCCATGCAGACATACAAACCAATTGCATTTTCTCGATGCACAATTTTATTCGCCAAACATTTAGCGGCACAACGCTGCACTGAATGGACAGTCCAAAGAGTAGTCTATGCTTGTAATATATGCCACTCATGTATTTTTTCAATTTTTTGCCATCATTACGCAGTAAAATAGGGATAATTTAGAAATTGAGAGTTATAGATTCAAAGCTTTGTCATAGAACCTCAGCATCTTTTTTATAACAAAAAATTACCCCAAGTTATATATGCAGGCATGTGGAATTATTTACCTCAAAATTTACCCGAACAAAAAAGGTTAAACAAAAAGTGACATTTTTTTCTGTATTCGCATAACAATCATTAACTTTTGTAAGGTGTGTAAATAATGGACTTGACAGATCTGTTTACGCATTACATGCATGATGCAAAAGCTGTTAGTTTATTAAGGAAATGGTTAAAGAATTTAAAGTTGCTCCAAATTGAGATTTCGGCTACTGAGAAAAATGGCATTCATGTATTCAAGTATATAGCTGACAGCTGATGGTCAGTGATCAGGTAGGCTATCAAGTTGTTCAAGTTGGACGTTGCTGCAGCAGTTGGCAAATCAATGCTGACCAGTCATGGCGTGTATCGACGCATGACAGTGAACGGTTCGGTTACAGAAGTAGCGAGCAAGCACAAGCATTGTGACGGACAGACGACAGACGGACGGACGAACGGACGGACGGACAACAGCAGATGTGATGCCGCGTTTTATTTGACATTCGTACGGGGGTACATAAACTCGGTTTAGAGTGTATATGTAAAATGGGTCTCTGCATGAACCTTCGACCGACTTTTAAAAACCCACGTTATATATAGCTGAGTTTAGCCTACTCATGCCGATTTCACATAAACCGAGTTTACCGGCTCCCCAGTTTACAACAAAGTAAAGGCAAAGTCATACTAAACAAAATGTGCTTGCCCGACTATAGGTCTGCGGTTTTTTTGTTATTACATGAAAGTGAAACATATGATTGGCGTTTCATTCTGGGTTTCACTTAAACCACTTCCACGCAACTTAATTTGTTGACAAACTTGGTCCCTCATTTTCCGGTTCTGTTGCAACTTCGATCACCACATCTTTATGAATTTTGATCTTTTCCGTTTTGCATGACTTTTTCATATCAATGATATCATATATCGTTTTACCTTTTTGCTATTAATATCAATAAAATAACCATGCAGATTGCGCCTGATCCACGTCATTCCATGACCAAAAACAAAACATTAACAACAAATACGTTTCCTTTTCCCCTACCCTGGCGTATAATTGCATGCAGCTTTATATCCGCTGCAGTTTATACGAGGTGTAATTGAAGAAAATGTTTATATGACGAGTCTGTGAGGACGGTGGATGCAGTGTCGTGCACCGTGACGACCTCTCCTATAGCTCTCCCAAGGCTGCGTGCATGCTCGCGGCGGCTCGTAGGCTATATTCGCGGAGCGAGTGTCCGACGTATGGATACCATGTGTGACTGGGTGACGGTCGACGAGCTATTGTGCGCCGTTGGTCGGCAACACACGCTGCAAGTGCGAGGCGCCGGTCTATGAAGATTTGCCCGCGGCTGCATGCTGCCGTTGCTGCTGCTGACGCCGCCTCTGCAGCCGCTGCAGCCGGATGATGATGCACTTAGTCGCAAGAACTGCATGATGCAATAACCCGACAGCATCGCACATTTCAAAATCTGGCCGTCATTGATAGTAATTTCAAGTTTCTGAGTCCATACACGTTCGAGCGGCCACTCTGTTTGATTAACTATGCATGCAAGAATTAAGCGAATTTATATATAACATTACATTAATTGACTGAACGGGTACGGGTATAAAGGAGCCGCATATATCCGTATCCGTAGTTTTGTATACTCGACAGGGTATGAATTTTGCTGGCTTTGTTAAAACATGATATCGAATACGTACACGACGAATCTGAGTTTAATTAATGCAACGCACGTACGGTTAAGAGAACAGTGACAGTATAATTTTTACTGAGAAATTTTAATATATCGCGTTCTGCACAATGCATGCTGAAATTATGCATCAATGATAGCGTATATACAGCGTGCGTATAGAATGATCGAATACAATAATGTCAGAAACGTTTTCACGTGTCGCTGCATGATTTTAACGCATGGCGGCACATTAACTTATACAATACAGTGGCTTGCCGTGCAGGCCTGCGGTCGATGTAAAGGCTCACGCCTGAAAACGCCGACGATGATGACAACCGCTATAATATTATACTTCGTATAAACGTCTCGCGTGGGCGCACAATTCGCCAATACACGCGACATTTAGGCCTATTAGTTAGTCGCCAAGCGCCCGATCTCTTGATATTTTGCAGTTCGCCGACTTACATAATGGCGCATGTTGAGATAGCAAATTAATTCTGGCGCCGGAACAAAGGACGACCGCATGCTGCATTCAGCTGTGTCAACATGTACGCGTGAGAAAAGCGCCATCACAGCCCTCCCCGCCCTCTAACGTTTATTGGAGCTTATACGATTGCGCTCTGCGACTACAAAAGGTTCCAACTTTTCAGGGCGATCACGCTGATGGCTTGATCACATACACATGCGTACATTCGGACGCTTTGGCAAGACAGCGCGCAGTTGGGTCTGTATATAAGCTGTGTAGACCGATCAGTCACCGTACGTTCAAATGTTATCACTTCTCGTTCAGGAACTGCAGCTAGGGCCCGCGGCGCACGTTCCGTTCAGACAAATTGCTCTTCCAGGATGATGGGTCGGTCTGCATGCGTGATGGGCGTCGGCGTAATTGGCAGCTGATAGCCACGCCTCCGCCGTGCCGCCATTGGTCGTGCCGAGCGACGGCAATTTGTACGGCAGCAGGCGAGTGTGCCGTGCGGCGCCGCAGCCGCTGAAGCCGCAGCCGTCATCCAGCGGTGATGCATAAAACGTTCGGCCGCCGTGTAAGCTGTACGTCTCAATCTGGATCAGCGATTATCGTCCGTCCGTCGAACAGCTGAACTTGTCGGTCGGTCGGTCGCTGAGGCAGAAACTGTAAGGCGAGTGGGCGAGTGAACGCGCCTGCCTTCTTGCTCACTGACTGACTGACGTTTCAACGTCCGTCCGTGCGTCCGTCGGGTGATGCCCGTCGACAGCTGCATCGCATGGGTTCACCGGCCTTGCATGCCCCGAACCGAAACACTTAAGTCCGTATCGTCTAGTGTGCGCGCACGTCAGACCACGGCATCGCGCCCGCCCGTCGCGTGTAGCTTTTACGTGGAAGCAGGACAGACTGCACGAACGATCACTCAGTCACTGCATACAGAAAAAGGGTTGTACACTTGTTTGAACGCTAGCGGCAAAGTTTTGACGTTCTCTGTAAGATCACGTGGCACCGACCGGAAGTAGTACAGAAGTCAGGAGGAGGCGGGGGGTTCGCTGCGATGCAGTACGGCGATCTGTCGTCGCGCTACATCGGAGGAGGATCTCATCACTCCGGTTCTCTCGGTCCCACTGCAGTCGCTAACGGTGCGTCATCCGTGAATCAGTCTGCAGGCGGAATGACTGCCGCTGCTGTCGTCCAGACATCGACGCTCGGTGCCGCCATGTCAGCGGGGTTTTACGACGACGCCTACTCGTGCTACCGTGGTGGGGGCTCGGCCGGCGGCGCAGGAGCCTACCTCGGTCTGGCGCCGTCCGTCTACGGCGGGTACGAGTCGTACGCGGCGGCCAGATTCGCCGCGGGTAGGTCTCCGTACGGTGCGTCGGCGGCGTACTGCGCCGCTGCGGCGGCTGCTGCTGCTGCTGCAGCGGCCGGCGGCACGCTACCGTCACAGCATCCGCATCCGTCCGACATGGTCAAACCGCCATACAGCTACATCGCGCTCATTGCGATGGCGATCATGAGCCACCCTGACAAGCGAGTCACGCTCAATGGCATTTACCAGTTCATCATGGACAGGTATATATACATGTAGGCTACCATGAGAACGACTGCTTGCGACTCTCAAAACTTGCAGTTCGTATAAAAATGTTACACGTGGTCCCCCCCCCAAAAAAAAACTGTGCAAAATAGTTGTTGTCAAAACTTTGCCAAATTTTTATCTACTTTGACAATTTATGTCACATAGGTGGTCAAGATATTATATGAGGCGCTCTCATATTACATGTATCTATGGGTACATTGGGTAGTTTACACAAAAATCTAGTTGCAATATTTACAATTGCATACTGTTCATCGTTATGTAGTGCACGGCTTGACGCAGTTGTTGTAAAATATTCGTAAGAGTGTGAAACATTGCTGAAAATGATGATAACATAAGAATAAGAATGACGAATTTAGACAATGCATTTACAGACATACACGAAAAAAAATTTGAGAGAAATTTAAGGAAATATGAAAGGGAAACTGTACGGAAATTGGACAATTTGCGTGATGGAATAAAGGAATAATTTTGGCCCAGTCAGTCACAAATATGCCAAACGTTGTAGGTAGTTTAGTTGGGGAGAGTTTACTAGTCCGGAGAGGGCAGCAGTCCGAACAGCGCGAGGGTTAAGGATAGGATATAGAGTTATCAGAATTCAGAAGTACATGTATAGGGATAAATTGCATCTCTGGCCTTGACGGACCTTTGCTATGGCGGCCCTTGCTTATGGCGGTCCTTAGCTAGCCTATGGCGGTATACGAATCATAGCCAATTGGCAATTTTGGACTAGTGTCTCTTCGGACTAGCGACCTACAGTCGCCGTTCAGTGCAGTTCGCGGCATCAATGCAAACAAGCTGGCAACCTGGGAGGTCGCGAGTCATTTCAATTAGACGACTTATCAATCGGCTGTCGAGTCGATATCGAGACTGGAAAGTGGCGGTTGGACGGTGCTTAAGCGGCAATCAGTGCCGCGCATTCAGTGCAGCCGTGTGACGGACTATCTCGTAAACAAACATGCTCGGTGACAGACGCCGCAGCAGCAGTTTGACTCGAACGAACTAAGCCCATCATCGTTTGAGCTTTCGACCCTAATGCTAGGTAGCAATTCAGCTCCTGCAGTCGGCCGCAGCCGTGCCGCGAACACATTATAACGGAATCAAAGCGTGATTGGAACCGTCGTTGGACGCGTCTCTTGTGAAAACAAACTTCAACGACCACGCATAGCATTCTCTGTGGCACAGATGTATAGCGAGGCTCTACTTAGGTAAAGGTAGAGGTAAAGCCAAAAAGCCTGCAAGTCGTATAGCATCAGGGAAAAAGTTGCTATGAAAAGAAATATTTGAATGGGTTAATTGCAACAGATAGAGGGGTCCATGCGTCGGCGCACCCATGGCGTGCGTGCATGCAGGGACTTCGAAGTAGGCTATCATCTATAGTTTTGAAGTTTATACAGCCTCATTTATTAAAACGTTTTCTATAGGCCTTACTTTACCTTACCTTACCTCCGGGGTGGGCAGGCTCTTACACCTGCTCAGCGCTGAGGCCGTATCAGTTCAGCCCAATGCACGTCCCCGAATGTAACCACAAAGTTACAGGTAACGGCTATAAAGCCGTAGACGGCTGCGAAGCCGTAAATAGACGGCTGTAAAGTGTAGTCGGCTGTGAAGCCGAAACCAGCACAACAGCACTGGTAACGTGTAGCAAATCTGCTTTCACGGGTTTGGTCAGCTCTTAGTTAGCTCCTACCCTCCAGATTTTATAAATCTTTCGGGTCATCGGTGCAAAGCCCCACCATCACGACAAGGTGGCTGACCACGAGGGAACGTTTTCTATAGGCTTATACCGTTATAATTTTTGGACTGTAATAATATTTCCGCGCTTGCACGCATGCGCAGGTTTCCGTACTATCGGGAGAACAAGCAGGGTTGGCAGAACTCGATCCGTCACAATCTGTCGCTGAACGAGTGTTTCGTGAAGGTCGCCCGCGACGACAAGAAGCCCGGCAAGGGCAGTTACTGGATGCTCGATCCGGACAGCTACAACATGTTTGACAACGGCAGCTATCTGCGCCGGAGACGACGCTTCAAGAAGAAAGATGCTCTGAGAGAGCGGGAAGAGCGCGAACGACTGCAGAGGCTGAGCAGCGTCGACCCCGCGGACTCGTGTACTGCAGACGTCACGCGACAACTACATCAACAGACGCCCAGCCATAAAGGTACCCGGTAGCTTGTGCATAATACACTGTTAGGCCTACTTGTAGAATGACTAGGCGTAAAAAAATTCTGATGTGCTTTTGGTTGTCGTTAATCTCTGAAAAAAACCTTTGTTCCTAAAATTTATATTGAACCCATCAAAATGTAGGTAAGTTTTTGCTTACTTTGAAAGTTCAACTGAAGTTAAACAGTTCGCATACGTCCATGTTATGTGCAGTATTTTTACATCAGGTTATTACTACTATTTTGTGTGTCACTTAGTTTTTATGAACCGTTGTGCATGTCGTGGAAAGTCGTGAAATAAAGATTTGAAAAATGTAAAATTTATTTTTTCTCATCCCTACGTTTTCGCCAAAGTGGAACCAAAAGCACAGGAATTTTTTAAGACCTTAGCATATGTGACGATTGGTGGTTTTCAATCACTTTGAAATCAATTTTTTTTGTTGGAAATCTTTGTCAAAATATGCAAACTTTGGTTTTATAACCCCCGTTTCGGAAAATTTAGGGGCAAAATTAATATTCTGAACACTTTTAATATATACACTGTCAAAAATGTGCAGCTGTTTATCGAAAAATTGCAACTTTCTGCTCCGCCTATACACGTTTCAAATCCACGACGCCGCTGACTCGTTTGACATCTTCAATTATTTAACGTTTGCTTAGACCTATAGAAGTCCAGCGAGATGATGGCTTACGTGACGGTGAATTACAGGTGAGGTGTGCAGCGAGAGCGGCGCAGTTGTTGCACGAGGTGGCTGCGGAGTCAAGTCAACTGTCATCGATCATCGACATCATTCTCATCACCACGTACAGCAGCAGCCGCAGCAGCACGAGCCGGGAGCGGCGTCACAGCTCCACCAGACGAGCGCCGCCGCCATAGCGCGGAGTCTGCACCAACAGCATCTGTCGTGCTACGACGAGCAGCGGCGACTGCACAGCAGCACCACTGCATCGCACCATCAGCCCCGCGGCGGCCAGACTACAGACGTCACGGCAGACCGTGCTGCGGACTGCATCGCCGGACTTCAACATTGCAGAGATCCGCAGGCAGTCCTGCTGCAGCGGCACGGCCACCACCACTACACCGCTGGAGACATGGTGTCCAGCGGCCCCGGCAGCAAACACATCAAGTCTGAGCCGAATGAATCTTCCCTCGCTGCCGCTGCCGCTGTGGTCGACGGAGTACCGCGGGAACTAACGGCCGCCGAGCCCAAAACGACCGGCGCCGTCAGAAGAACTACCGCATCGTCGACGTCGAGCTCAGACAGCGGCACGCACGAGATCAACAGCACCGGACTGAGTTCCACCGCGCCATTAGTTACGTCACCGTTGTTCAGTGGCGTCATATCACGACACCGACATCATCATCATCATCATCAGCAGCAGCAGCAACAGGCGGGCGAGCCGCAGCAAAGCAGCAGTGGCGGGGGGTGCAGTTTCACCGTGTCGAGTCTAGTCCACGCCACAACTGGCAGCGGGAGCGGCGTTTAGTCCAGCGTCACCCACGGCGCACTGGGCGTGGGTGACGCTGGACTAAACCACGTCGACGCGGCCGTGGTCGACGCGGACTCCTCGACGGGTTTCGACGCCACGTCCAGTGCCGCTGCTGCCGCCGCGGCTGCGCAGTGGTTCGCCGCGGCCGGAGGACATCACCCTGCAGCCGCGCAGTACGGCGCCGGTGCAGCGGGTGCGGCGGCCTACTCTCCGTCGGAGTTCTCGTACATGCAGCGTCTGCACGCGTCCATTGCCGCCGAGCGTCGTCACTGCTTCGCCGGCGGACTTGCTGACTCTGACTCCGACGCCACCACGGTCCACGCACCGTTCGGTGACGGGGGGTACCCGGCGACCTGGTACGGCAGCGTCCAGTCGCCAGACGTCGGTGGGTCCACGGGGTACGTGGGTGGCAGTGGATCCGCCCCCGGCCTGCACGACGTTTTCGACGTGTCTGCCGTGGCGGCGTCGCGCATGATGCTGTCGAGTCGGCAGAGCTGCGCCCAGCTGCAGAGCGCGTCGCCGTTCCGCACTTACTACGGCAGCGGCGGCAGCGTTATCGGCCCGGGCCCGCCAGCGTACGCCGCTTACGCCGACGACTGTGCCAGCGCCAAGTACTGAAAACAGTAGTCCACAAGACTCCAGCAACAGCCAGTCGGCTTACGACCCAAACTCCACTTACGTACAACAAATCCGCAAAAAAATCGAAATATGTGGTAGACAGCGGAATGGTTCGGGTCCACCATTCCGACGAGCCGCCAAAAGCTCCAGGTTTTATAGTTAGTCGACGACGAAACCGTATATACAGTCTGTTGTACTTATTAAACACTCTAAATTAACTCAAACACTGACTCTAATCCTAACCATAACCGTAGTTTAACTCTATTCTTAACCCTCCCTCATAATAGCAGCCCTTCGGAATGGCGGGCCGACACCAGCTGAGTTTGTTGTTTAGGCCTATATGTCTGCCAGTCGAATTTCCTTCGCCGTTAATTGCCGAGAACTGAGCTACATGTATACCGGTCTATCGACTGATCTGTGACGATTGTTTTCTTAATTATGGTACAGTCTCGATCCACTTCTAACATTCTTTGTCGTCTTCGACCGTTAACGCGGTTAGACGATGACAGTGTAGGTGTATTGAAACGTCGAACGCCATTATTTTCATTACTTTTACCGGTACCGGTATAGTCATTATCATGCGATAAACAGGGTAACATCTTGTGACTCGTGAGTAACATACTGGCTATATATAATGCCGCTGCAGTAGAAACTTTTTGCTCCTTTCTTAATTTTTCACTGTAATTTTCTATCTCCATCAGTGCATGCGGGTCATATCGAATCCTGCCCGCGTAACTGTTTCTCGGCATAGGTTCGTGTGTATGAATTTTTACGGCTCATCGCCATACGTGGCCCAAAATAATAAAAAAAATTTTCAGGAAAAACTGAATACAGGTTCAATGGTTCATGAATATAGTAATATACAATGTGATGCCGGAGTCTATAACGATGGGGACGGCTGTATATGGAAACCGAAATTTTACGGGAAATTACTTTTACATCTAGGTCATTGTCATTATTGGTGAAACTCTATTTAAATGATAATGAGATTACTGATCATACGTGTACTTTCTGTAATTTAATGTTTTAATATTACACATCATATTTGTAATCGTTTACTATGATTTATTTTTCAATTCGTTGTACACTTTTTTGCTTTATTTGACTAACAACTTACAAGTATAAAGGCATGTGTAACCACGGTATTGGAAGATAACAAATGGCTCCCATTGTGCCCCGAACAGCGTCTTTAATAGAAGTAAAATAATTGTCGCAAAATATGACACAATTTCCTTATAAAAGCGATCAGGCAACTCACTGCAGTGGGTGTATATGTGTAAAGCCGGTCTAGGTAAACTCGGTTCCGGAAAAATCGGTCGAGGGGGCGGTAAACTCGGTCGAGACAAGACGAGCAAAAGTGCGTGACTTACATAAGACTTTACTAATAATGGTATAATTATAAGCTCTGTTTTGCTAAGTCATCTTATATATAATATTTGAGAGTTCCCTAATTACTGTGAAACGGCACGACGTACAGCCGCGAAATTTGTATCAAAAGGAAATACCGTGAGCAAATTTACTAACAACTATAGCACAAATGCATTATGTTTGTGTTTTTGGCTTTTCGTTCACTCAAGGTATCGACCGAGTTTACCGCCACCTCGACCGACTTCACCGGCTCCCGCTGCAGTGTATATACTACCGTGTCTCAGTCATGCAGTTTGTGCAATGCTGTCATAAAATCGCCACCGACAACAGTACTGTTTGAGCATTAAAAAGGCATATCAGCGACCGCGGACGCAAATGATCTGTCGATCCCGTGCAATGCGTTGCTGTAGGTCTTCGTTACTTATCCGACACTCGCGGACGCGCGTCATTATATGTCCTGGCAACACCACACAACGGCGCCGTACATCAACGGCGACAGGATCAATCGGCGGTATTTAGATATAATAAACTCGTGCTCTGCTGCTGCCAAAAGATGCCGTTGCGGGACGCGCGTTTTTCTCCGGGCCATTAGAACGGACGCCCGTGAATGCTGATAGTCCAGATATGACTGCATACCGCGGGAGACGAAACAACACTCAAGTGATGCGTCGTTAACGCTGCGGCATCGGACTTGACTAGTGCCGACGTTTGACATGCACCGGCCGACCGACAGTGGCTTCTATCTCTACCTGGTGGGCCCAGCTTGCGTTCAGTGAAAATAAGAGGAAGTTTAGATCAAAAATTTCCCCTATTCTTTTACCGGGCAACGAAAAGGGGAAGGGAACGCGGGGAAAAAGGATAAAACATATAGGGAAGGGGAGCAGAGAGAAAAACCGAAAGGGAAAACGGGCGGATGGAGAGGAGGTAAGGAGAAGAAGGAGTCCGAAAAAGGGAAGACTTGAGTTCGAAAATGGAAGGAACTTGCGCCCGATTTTGATTCCAGATTTGGGGAGATGGAAGCCATTGCTGACCGACAGCGGATCGACAGCTGCCGGTCGGTCGCTCGCTCTCATGCAGTAGTCCCCATCTGACCTGCCGTCATGCTATTCTATCCCCCTCTCGCTCGCTCGGTCTGTTGTTATCTGAGCGTTGAGAACTTTCGTCCTCCGTTCGTCACTTAATACTCCGCCAACGACTCTCAGTCAGTTCAGTCTCAGATACTGCGTGCAGCGGGGCGACTGAAAATGCAGGACCCGTTAAATGCAGGAACTGAATGGTTGTTTAAGTGGATATGTGAATTTTCGTTTATGTTGCCTCGTTGTTAAATTAGACCAAAAATTATATTTAACGTCTGATCTTTTACAGAATGTTGTCTGAGTTTATCTAGTCAAAAGTACAGATAAGAGTTGCTGCAGCACATTTTATCCTACTGTTTTATTTTGGCGTCAGTTTCTTCGTATTTTGCTTTTCTTCTGTGTCAATTTTCGCGACTGAAAATGTTCTTTATTTTGTGCAGCATAAGCTGTACAAAATATTGTTATTTCCGACTGAACTACACTCAACGTCTGCCGTGCGTAACTATATTGGCCCGTTCTTTCAACAGTCCAGTTTTCAGCTATTGACAATTCCAGGGGTGCGAGTCAGTCCGTTATTTTCAAATCTTGCAAATTAAGCGCCCCCTCCATGCAGCAGTGTTGCGACCAACCCATGCAGCTTGGCTGACAATTTGCGTTGCGGCTGTGAACTGTATATAGCAAGTTGACAGTAGCCTACACTTTTTCACTGACGGTGCTGCATAGTTGCAGAAACTGACGCATGTGTTTGTCATCGCCGTCAGTTCTCAACACGACAACTGACTGCAGGGGCATCGCGTACACTGCATTTCGTAGCAGCTTACGTTTGAAAGTGAACTTTGCTGCTCAGTGTAAGACATGCAATTGTGTATATAGCCGATAACTGGACTTTTCGTAGACAGCTGAAACGTGTTTGCAACAAAGTTTGAAAAATCACGTGTCTGTGCAAAATAGTATGAGTATTAGTAACTTTTACACTGCGCAGTACATATATCTACTCTCGTTAACTAGGCCTACATACAAAACGGTAATATGTCGAGTCGGCTACAGTCAGATGTTTGAATAAAGATTGAGCCAGTAATCGATCACAACAGACGTGCTAGTGATGCTGCATTTCAGCCTTTGACCGCGCGATCTGCAATGTGTGTATCGGCAGTCTTGTCAGACATGCCATATCCAGTCACCGGCCTGCGTCACTGGGTCTATTTACAAATATTTGCAGCCAGCTCCCTGTGTCCCTGGTGTCAGCTTGACTACTACAGTCTCAATCAGTCACGGCGGCATCGCTGTCCAAGTAGCAGATGCCATAATGCCAACTGGTCAACTCCTGCACCTGGTCGTTGATGGGGTGTGGTCCCATCAGTCGGGTCGCTGGACCGACTAATGACGCCGACTCGCAATGATAAAGCCGTCAACGGCTCAATTAATTAGCAGCAGCAGCAGCAGTAAGACTAGGAGGTGGACTGGGAGTCAGTGTGGCCAGCAAGAAGTGTCTGTAGCCCGTAGATTATTGACGCCCAAGGCTGCAGTGATGAGAGTAGAGTGTCACAGAGTGCGCCGCGGCCGGCGGCTTTGCGTAAACAGTGGAGCGGTTAATTCGCGATACGCCCTCCAGATATTTGGAGATAGTGACGAGCGACTGGGGCCCACGAACGACCGCGCGGAGCGAGGCTCCGCCCTATACCCAGCCCAGCGCGGCGCTGATGTCAGTGATAAAGATTCGGCAGCTGGTGCTGCGGTATTGGCGGTGCACTGCTGCAGGTAACCGAGGTAAGTGAAGCACGACCTGCAGGCCGCGCAGCCGCTCTGACGCTGCAGCAGCTCGTCGCTGGTCATACCTGCCGTTGCTGCATCCAACCGAATGCACGCCGCATCGCTATGCCTCACCCTTCCCCTAGCGTAATCAACATTTTATATCCCCTGCTGCCGATGATGATGATGATGATAATAATAATAATAATAATAATAATGCGATTTCTACAGCGCCATAACGTCCTGAAATACATCGCCTGTTTGCATGTCAAAAAGAAACTAAAACCAAGAGAAAGTTGAAACAAAACGGAAAGTCGTATATACACGATTTCGTTTTAGCCAGTTTTGGTTTAGTTTTTTGGCTTTATTTTTTACGTCTTTATAGCTAACTTGATAATGGTTTCAAGACGACGAGAGGCAACGCCGGGCTGCGACGTTGACGGACGTCATTCAGCATGCAATTGATCGGGCGCGGTTGTCGAAGCGATCGACGCGACAAGGATATCGAATGTGCGACGATATAAGCGGGCCACGCCAGAGAAAGTCAATCCGTTTGCACCGATCGCACCCGGACCCGCGTGACCGGTAGACGTAGGGCTAAATACAACAGCGGGGCCGACAGATGCCACATTATAAAATCCCCCCCCCAGAAAAGTCTCTCCCGGGCTGACAATTTACCGGCAAAATTTTCTCCGTTCGGGCACGCGGGGGAAGACTTTATAGGGGAGACTTTTTATGGGGACGGCGATATTTTAATAAGGGGAAACATAATACATTGTATCAAGATTCTTGTCCGTTAATTCACCCGCACCTGAATCTACCGTTAAAGTTTAAGTTAGGGCTAAGGTTAAGGTTAGCGTTAAGGTGTTTACTTAAGTTTTGTGTTTTTTTTATTATTTGCATTTAGCCTCTGTTTCTACCATGTTCATGGTGAATAAAGCTTCGTGTGTTAACAATAATAATTCGGATGCGGGGTAATGAACAGACAAATACCCATATCATTATTGCGTGATTATCTCTTCCCGGGCTGATTTTTCACGCGGGAGACACTTTAATGTAACACCGGCCGGTCCGGTTGCCGCACACTCGCGCTTTTCGGCTCGCCACAGAACTTTTTTCTGCTCTTCCAATTAATGGCGTTTTGACGCGCCCTGTTACAACTCCCGTCTCTCGCGCCCCGCGCTGCATGCTGAGTGATGTATGCCCATGACGTGTGCCGCTGCAGCCTCTGCCACCGACCGCCGGCGTTTCTTTGACCGAATGCTTCAGCTCCTTCAGTCTCTGTTCTGTTCAGTATCTGTTCTTTTCTACTGCACTTTTTAATCTAACTGGGTACCGTTTCGGCATGTACCACCGCTAGTCCCGACCGGGTTTGGTTCAATGGCAAATGGTAAATGTATCGGGTTATCCATTGTTTTGGTTTTTTCGCAAACTGCACTGAGAAGAACTGTCAAAAAAACGCTTGTACTGTGCACGTACATGATGGGCTACAGTACAAAAAGCCCAGTTGTCGCTAAGGTAGCCGACTGTACTGCAGTGGTTGTCATTTACCTTCAAGGTTATCTAAGGTCGATGATTTTCATTCTATCTAAAAGGGCGTATGCACTTCCTATGAGTGATTAATAGTAACCTTGGCCCCATCTCTTACCGTTTCCGAGATATGGCCAGTTTTCCATTGAATTTCCTACCCCCGTTCATTCAACTTCCAATTTGAAAAAGTTTCCGTTGCACTAGATGGCTAAAATTTTGCATGCCTAAGTCTAACACACACGGCTAATTACTCATGTAAAAAGTTTCTTTTTAAGACCTAAAGTTTAGCCACAATACATTCGTTACAGACGGACAGACAGACGGACGACAACTCGTACCAATAGCTCGACCGTTAAGCTAGTACGGTCGGCTAAAAAGCCGACTGTGTGGTGGGGATGATGAAAGGCTGTGCTGGAGCCTTGGAGGAAGAGCTCGATTCACTGGAGATACGGAGTTAAGTCGAAACCTTGACGTGCAGTGACGTGACGTGACCCTGTCACTGTAGTGCAGCATGCAGTTGCTGCTGCTATTGTAGGCCTCTGCAAGTCGTCATGCATCTGCATCATCGTGTCCTGGCTGACCTCCTGTGCATCACAATCATGCGGTTGATGTCGTGGTGAGAGAAACGATGACAAGCTATAGTCAGGGCAGGGGCGTATTTAGAACTGTGAAAAAGGCGGCATGTGTCTCATCAACACCGCATTCGTGATGGTAAGCTGTAGAGACACCATTATAAGCTATAGGCCTACACCTTGTTGCAAGGTTCAGTCAGCGAAGCTTCTGCTCATCGGCACAAACAGTGTGCATGAAACGATCTTCCTCCAGAACTGAAAAAATTGACATTAGTGGGCACTGCTAGTGCTTGAAGTTAGGCCTTAAGACATGACTTTTTGATAGTACCTATAACAGGCGCCCCTGAAAAATCTGCTTATGTAAAGGGCCGCTTTACGAATCTACTGAATGACTGAGAAATTGATAACAGTTAACCCTGGCAAAGGTCTTTTTTCTTACGACTTCTTTTTCGTTTATTTTTTTTAGTTTCAAAAATGGGTAGGCGTAAACGACCCCTAAATGAGCCCAAGATGCTAGGATAACTCAGCAGCAGCAGCAGCGGCATCAACAGCTGTCAACCATAGTCGATGTCGCTCACACGGATGATGATGATGATGATGAAAGCGGTATTTGATAGACAACCGTCACATGCACGCGCTTCAAGCGTCACGCGAGAGGGAGAGAGAGGGAGAGAGAAACAAAATGGCAAAATTACTAGCCTAACATTACTGCTGCGATACAATACGATATTAAAATGCAAAACGCGCTGAAAATGGCCATGCGAGCTAACCGCATGCAGCCAAAACAAACACATGTATTAAAGAGCATGCAAAAAATGCAAAATTAATACAAGAAAGTCAGCAGAAGTGCCATGAAATAAATCCGTTAAGGCAGTCCAACGGGTATATTTTTATGCGCGAGAGCTAGCATATCTATAGCTATAGCGCGTATATTAGCTATGGTAATTCTGTCTTGGTGCCTGTCCTGGTGTCTTGGTGTCTGTCACAACTCGGTACCGATCGGAGCCCAGGTGAGATAGACTTCTGGTTTTCACCGTATGATAGCTTAGAGTCTCTAGTATTTTGCGACAAAATTTCATGTCACTGGGTGAAGGGGGTCCCCACAAACAAGGGGAGAAAGTGGGGCACCCCCTTAAATAAGCGTTATTCTACTTATTGGCTCGTCTAACGTGAAAATGGTTGCAGAGACATGTTGCTTATCATAGCAAGGACTGGCGATGAACTTTTCAGAAATGTCAACATTGATAACCTTGAATGACCTTGAACCCAGAAAATAGCGGGTTTTAGTGATTTTTTTTTGCGATTTCGGACACGCATTTCAAGAGTGAATTGCACCAAAATGGCTGGAGATAGACCAAGACAACTTGCATGTGAAATTTTCAGCATTGAATGTTGATTTTAGCAATTTAAGTCCGGACCCTCTAGGTTTAAGGAGGCCTGCATGCGCACACTGGTGTCAAATAGGGGTTTCACTCTTAAAAAGTGGTTATTTATCCGCTGCTGGCTTGTCTAACGTGAAAATGGTTGCAGGTAGGCACAGACATGCTGCTTAACATAACAAGCACTGGCGACGGGCTTCTTAGGATTGTCAACATTGATAACCTTGATTGACCTAAACCCTAAGAATAATGGGTTTAGTGATTTTTGGCGATTTTTGGCTGCAAAAGCGTGAATTGCGACGAAATGGATGGAGATAGATCAAGATTACCTGCGAGCAGGAACTGCTATAGGCTATCGAGCGTCTCATGAGCATCAGCTCAGATTTCTTGTGCTATATGCGAAACAAAATAATGAGTAACTGAAAATGTAAGTTGAAATATGGGTCCAGCAGGTGTCCAAGTAAAAGCCTGCAAACGTTGCAAGGAATATCGCAAAACGTCGATTTTTTGGGTTTTTTTTTGCTCAATTAACGATCCACAGTTTTTATTTTAATGTTGCATAGCTGCTAAACCAAAAATAAGGAAAAGACCAAGCGAAAATTGGCTGTAAATTGTGTTTTAATTGAGCGATAAAACGGCTGAATTTGATATAGGCCTATGCGTGAGGAGTGTGAATGTCGGTCATTGCGGTCACACGTACGATTGTCTTCACAATTCAATGTCAGTCATGCACTCGGTGTCTGGGTGATTTCACTGCAACGACGGAGTGACAGTCGAGGTGCACATTTTCTCAGGCCACGCCCATCTCCCAGACCATGCAATGCACAAAATTGCACATCATTGCGTGCGAGTTTGAGGCTTTGAGCTAAATTGCAGTGCAAGTTCCGGGTTCAACTTGAACTTGCATGCACTATCAGACACCAATAACGTGCATCGCTGACATTAAACACGACTATTATGTCAAGCCTTGGAACTTCAAATATAATTGCTGCCGCTGATGAAATTATTACTATATCGTCATTTGTCACATTGCTTCAGTTGCTCATTACTACGCCTGTCCTTTTATTTTGATATTCTATATAGAAGGCCTACCCTCTATACGATATAGCTAAGTCCATACCGTAGTGTGACGATTCCTATCATTCTTTCATGTCCGTAGTGTTACGATTCATGTCCGTGGGGTGGGGGCGGGGTATGTTTGAGGCTGCGTAGTCCAGGACATAAACCATCACATAATCGTCCATACTGTCAAATGACGTCATGCGGTGACGCGACAGGTGGACCGGCCAGCGAATAACGGTGTCGGTCGAAAATTCTATTTACACTCTGACCGGAAGTGGTCTAATCAGCGACAACTGGTCGAGTGCTAGACGAACAGAACTAATTACAGGCTTACAGCTAGCATGGGGAAACCCACTCCCTGCAGAGATGTGCGGATCCTAGAATTTTGTGTCCGATTCCGCGTCCGAATCCGCACTGCCAGTAAGTGATAATGTTTAAAGTGGCAAATGTCAAATGAAAATTTATATAGCGCATTATCCTAAAAAAACATCTAATGCGCTGTACACGGTAATACTGCGAGAACAGGAACGTCTTCAACGACTGTCTGAAAGTCTCAGCAGAACACCCCGGATCCCGAAAATCATCGGGCAGTGAGTTCCAGACAGTTGGTCAGGCAAAAGAAAACACCCGAGTGCTGAGACGATGACGTGGCACGGAAAGTTGGTGACTGGAACTCATGGACAGCCTTTAACAATGTGGCATGTGCAAAAAACCTGCAAATGCAACTGGAATTTTGTAGTATTATTGTCACTTTAAAGTATAGAACGTTGCAAAAGTGTTTTGTCTCAGGAAGCGTCCGCGTTCGCGTCCCCAAAAAGTTTGCGGACGTGACCCGTCCGCAAACGCGTTCGAGTCCGCACAAAGACCCACTCTTGGAGCTGTAGAAGACATTGGCCTTCAGCGGGCTCCGTCATTACCACATCAGGACTTAGTGTCTGGAAAAACGATCGCGGAAATTTGACACCGGTCGTGTGCATGGATGCCATGAAATCAACGTTCTCCCGAGAGTGATGATTGCATGGAACAATCGCAGCCAGCGTGCAGGCCTGCCTGCCTGGACGCACAATGCTGCGTGTGGGGCCTCGGACAACCTGTGACGTCACGTGTGACGTGTGTGTGCGCGCGCTGCACGGCCGGTCGTGTTTTGTTTTAATTTGAAAGCGCCTGCAGTCGTCGCTTTCGTCACTCACGTCGATCGTAGTGGAGCGATCGAGATGCGCAAGCGATCGGGCGCACGGTCTCTGGCCAGTGCCACCGTCGTCGCAGCACCATTCAATCGCATCTAATCGACGTCCGGACGACAGGCGTCCCGTCCTCAGTCCCCGGAGAGACGACGCTCCGACAGGTGCCCCATCATAGAATCGCCTTCCCCCAGAAAAGCCTCCCCGACCGACAATTTACCGGCAAATATCCGCCCCACCCGGCGGCCGCCCAGCGGGGCGAATTTTTATCGATCAATTGTCGGTCGGGAGGAGACTTTTCTGGGGGACCGATCATATAATGGGTAGAC
>Ga0209671_1000746_pt1 | contig 23665 bp, 11 predicted proteins | sample WorMetHERISLAND2_2_FD_187401 | JGI IMG/M metagenome (GOLD analysis project Ga0209671, IMG submission 187401) | Marine gutless worms symbiont microbial communities from Max Planck institute for Marine Microbiology, Germany - Olavius geniculatus... | ecosystem: Host-associated > Annelida >... | reverse complement strand
GCACGTAGGCCTATAGAGCACTTTCGTGACTGCAGATGAGCTCATCGTAAAGTTCGATGTTTTCCGAAATTTCGAATTAATCGCGAGCGGCCCAATACTTTTTGACATTTCGCCACGCCGTTGAAATTAATTTTCTTCATCAGCCGGTGCATACTTGTCTTAGCACATTTTTCTCTAGAAAACTTTCTCAACAAACATCGTGAGCTTCGGTTCTTTCCCTAACGTAAAACCTTGATTAACGCGCGATCGCCTTCATCGATTTTTATAGGCTACTTAACAAAGACATTAAACGAATTTGTCATTTATGGCTATTACCATTAGCTATATGGCTCCACTTTGTTTTCCAAAGATGATTCAAGTAAATTACGATGCAACGTTGATAACGTTGATTTTTGCCAAATCCGGTACCGATCGAAAGTAACATGCAGTAAAACAAAGTGGCCTCACTATTTTGGCTTACCCTGTAGTCTTTCTTGTATAGTCGTAGAATACTTGACGTTCTCGTTTACTAGAAGTCTCTCTCTCGTGGTGAGTTGCGTCGAACGCAGCCGGGTGTAGAAGCACTGAAGCAGCCAGTCAGCTGTGAGATCGTTTGCTTCAGCCGACACCGGCATCAGTTCAGCTAGAGATATCCGCCCGACGTACCGATATCTCTGCTTTCATTTAGTATTTATATCAGATAAAAGCGTTGTCTTGTAGCAATCAACGCCATTGGACTAGGCACAGTGTATACGTTCTCTCATCTCAGATGAGGTATGCGCTATAAGTATTCTGCGTTTACAATTTACCAATTTGCTAGCTTGTAAGCTACACCATAGATTTGATAAACGTTTACAACGTTTACAAAAAAAATCTTTGTAAACGCGTTTATTATATTGTCAACGTTTATCTCAATAAAAATTACATGAGCGAAACGAAGCAAAATTATGACAGCGACGAAGATAATTAGTAGACAGGACAACTCAACTTAGTTTTCACGTAGCTATAAGATTAAAGTGAGTGAATTCTGGGCACTTTTGTAAAACGGTTGTCACAGAACTGGAGTAAGACATTCTTTGACAATGAAAAAACTTCTCTTGGAATTTGGAATTATCCAAATAATAGGCCTAATATTCAAACTTACGCTCTGTGTACGTTTACTTTAAGTTTACAAACGTTTACAATCTTTTTCCTAATAAACGTGTTTATTAACGTTTATTATAATTTTTGACGTTTATCACATCTATGCACTTCGATAAAACAAAAAGGCGAAATTCACCACTGCAAAATGGTTAAGGGCTTTTTACCTCGCTTCAAAAATGAGGCGCAAACTGCAGTGCAATGCGAAGTCATTTACGCAAAATAAAATAAATGAAAAAAACCTAGAAACATTAGGTCAAGATTATAGGTTGCAACCGGGCTTCCTGTCTTCTATGTTGTACTGTTGTACTTCTTCTTGCGTGCTCTGCCCTAAGGCAGGTTTCATTGACGATTGCGCCACTCGAACCGGCTCTGTGCTCCTCTCTTCAGCTCCTCGTAACTGATCTTTTTGTCCTCTTGTAGATGCAGCATCTTCCTTCTTGGTTTTCCTCTTGCTCGTTTCCCTTCCATCTTCCCCTTTAGTTCAGTCTTCAGAAGACAGTCATGTCTTAAGATATGTCCTATCCAGTTTGCTTGGCGTTGCTTGATGACTTGCATCGGAGAACGTTGTTCTTGCACCAGACACAAGACTTCTTCATTTGACACATGTGCTGCGTTGTACTAGAGAAGTGTAAAGACATTAAGGCAAAAGGTTCAACTGGTACGGTTGTCCGCAACAGTTTGTGAAACAGTAAGCCACGTGGCATGACCTTAACTAATCTTCTTCAATTATACTTTGATTCGTGACGCTTATTTTATTTGCCAAGTTCGAGAAAATTAGCAGTTTATTACTTAATTATAAACTATAACGCTATCATACAGAAACGTCATTAGCTGGTATATTATCAATCGTATTATGGTAATTATACTTTATAGCATAGACCTGATTGTTTCGATCGCGATTTGCATATTTAATTTTGGCTCTTATAAGAGCATAACAAACATTCAATTAAAAAAAAACAATAAAAAACTACTTTTTGATATATATGTACCTTGGGCAATCCATTGTCATCTAAACAGGCAATCATGTCCTGCGGATGAACAAAACACACAGCACGACATGCAATTAACTAGTAGAACAAAACACTCGTATATTAGGCTATTACTACAATATCTATATAGTTATCAGACAAACATGCACTTTTTATTTTTACCGCAAACGGAGCAAGATTGTCACTAATGCTAGCGAAATTTAATTAATAAACAACACCATAAAAACTACAATAAAACACCATTTGCATACAGTAGCGCAGCCTGTATAGATATATTAAATGCACCAAAAGCCACTTCACCAATGTGTACTAAAATGGGTTTTCTTAGGAGGAAAGAATTGCATTTTTTCCAATTTGCCCTCTCTTTATAAAATTTTCGATTTGTCAACGAACAATAATAACACGAAGTGACAATTACAACAAGCTACGACCGCACTTAACCAAAATGGCGTTTATCCCCGATCGATCGTTGAATACCTTCAAAGATATCTCGTACTCACAAAAACGATAATATAGGCCTACTGTTTTCATATCACCTGTCCGTCCATTTCAACATTTCTATCATTTGTGCCGAAAAAGCGAAGTTCTGCAACAACAAAAAACTTGGTTGATTTCAGATAAACGTTTGAAAAATCGCAACCCTTTTTCTGCAAGCGTGAAGCGTCCGACCAACGAACAGAGAGAGACCGCAAAAGCACTAAAATCTTCATCTTGGAGCAATACAGCTACGAACACCGTGTCCTTGCTACAAAATTTGCTACCAGCGTCAAAGTTGATTTTATCTACTAAGCATTCTCTCTTCTTGTTTGATGGATTGCTAGTTATAGACTATCGAGCCATCATTAAACGAAACACCGGTCGTCTGTCAGCCTACACGTAGCCTACATGTTTGTCTGATGTATTCACTAAAATGTTTAGATTTCGCAGTGCAGCACTTTGGGCATTTCTGGGATCCAAGAACGGTTTTTGCGGAATTTCTTAGCCTAGTAGCCTACAAGTAATCAAAATTTTTCAACATTACCGCCCTTCACTCCAACGATGCTGATCGATAAACGTAACCATGATTGGACAAATATCAATACGTAAATCATGTTGTGTTCTATATTTTTACGCGCCACCTTGCCAATAAAGTCTGAACATATATTTTCAGACTTTCAGTCTTTACAGGAATGTTTGAGATGCCCGCAGCGGCGCGCTGGCAGTACGTAAAGTTCAAAGCCAGCCTCGGAATGATAACAACAAATCCGCCGATGATCCGCCGATCCAGTCTGCGCGCCGCCGCCTAGCCGATGATCGATCGTCCGCAACGATATAAATAGAAGAAGGGCCGAAGCCGGACGCGGCCGAACCGGGCGGAGCCGGGCCGTAGCACGGTTTGTCTGTGCAGAATGATTTATTCCCAGGAAATGTCGGCGGCGAACGATAGGAGGTGGGCGTACGCAAACTCTGATCCACTAACTAACAAACGATTCGCTGACGACTTCGTGTCTAAAACGAAATTCGATTCCGGCTTGGCGAGTGTCGAGAATTTCCGCTACTCTTCAAATCAGCCACAAAATAAAACTCGCTCTAAGCGTCCTTACGGAAAAATCCGTCCCACTCTGCAGGTTTGAGATCTACCAGGGTATGGTAGCTTCCATACGACTATTTTCTAGTTTTAATACTGATTTTAGTCTATCGTTTTGAAAATTGAAAATTTCTATTAATCGCCACTGCATTAGTAGGTCAACAGTCATTAGTATAAACAGAAATCGAAAAATATATACAATAACAAAAATACATAAAACAAATATCTTTCGGTCAAATGTAAAAATTTTAAAGTGAAAGCGCGTATGTTCACGGGAAAAAAACAGTTACGACTGTTGTATGGGTAAGCGTGGTTTTCGTAGGACACAAATCTTGACTAAGATTATTATCAAGCTAAAAGCATATTATAACAAAAACGGATATCCTGCAAACCTGCAGTGCTTAGCTTAAATTACACGACAGTATAGAATAACAGCTCACTCGCAGTGTCTCTCTATATAATCGTTGTACGACTTTGTGGCTAACAGTTTCGGACGCGCATCCGACGTCGGCTGGTTAACCAGAATTGCGGATCGTCGGTGGACTGAGATCCGCAAACCGCTACACGGAAGACGCGAACAAACGACGGCAGAGATAAGCTGCGTGATTGAGGAGAAAGCGAGCGCGCAGCAGTGAAATTTGGACGAAAGAGTCGCCTCCGCGCCGGTGTCACACTAAAATGTTTCCCCATTAAAAATCCCCCCGGCGAGAGATAATTACGAAATTGATGTCTTCGTCGGCCTCATAAAAAGTCTCCGTCCCGCCCGGGCGACCGCCGGGCGGGGCGGATTTTTACCGGTAAATTGTCGACCGTGGGAGACTTATCTGAAAGGCAATTATATAATGGGGCACCGGCTCAAACTATCCGTCGTAGCGACTTAGCGAGAGACAAATTTAATGGCGCACAACGAGCGCGTTACGTAGCCAACAAATACAATGAAAGAAACGCCGGAGACATTTTATCGTTCTTAATCTTGCACTCGCGGGTTTCACTTCTCCTTCTTGTAAGGTCACTTTTTGTTAGTAATTAATATATACATCTTCATTCACCATTATTAAAATAGTACCATGCAATTAAAAAAACTTAACTAAACTTAACTAATAAAAATAGCAATCGAAATGTCAGTAAACATACCCACATTGGTCTAAACTATTGCTTATAAGCAATGTTCGATAATTTTGACAACTGTTTAGCAGTTCGTGTCAGAATGATTTTGCCTAGTAGTCTAAACTCGAAATACATTCGACATTCGTTGATAATATTCATGTTTTATATCCGAAATAATTTTTATCAGAAGGCGAATCACGGTAAAGTTTAGTGATCCAAACCGTATACCAGACTGCCAGTAGAGGAAAACATTTACTATTTATCAGGCGCAAAAATACATCCTCAGATGCCAATCTTAATGGACTAAGTAACTGATTGCTAAACTCGGTTTTGCCAGTAGTTTGCCAAGCACTGCAGCACATTATGAATCAATATCTTAAAATCCCGAACTTTTGTTTCATTCCGTACGGTTTTAATATAAGAGATATAAATGTCACCTATATGTAGGCCTAATAAGTAAATTATAAGCTTAGCGTTTTTGGTTTGGACGTTCAAAAAAGACGACAGCGAGAAGAAAAACTCGACTATGGTTTTAGGCCGTATACGGGCACCATAAACACTCCTTTTTGTGTTTTGTGTTTCTGTAAAAGTTAAACTTTCTGCTTATTGTAAAGTTTAAACTTACCGTTCCATTATTATGTGTTTGTGTGCATTCTGCCTGAGAAGGCCGTCTCCGAAATGACCTATACTGTGTCGGGTGGTACGTTAAACCCTACTCACTCACTCACTCATTTCTTTCGCCCGAGACCTAGTAGGGAGATGGGGCAAGACCCCATTTAAAAGGCGCCTTAAGCGAAAGCTTTTAGCAACAGTACAGTACATTGCCAATTGCAGAGAAAAAAAACAAACAAAACAAAAATAAATTAAAGACTGACTGACTGACTGACAAACTGTGATATTCTACTTAACAGGATTTAGTGCAATTTCTAGCCAGGCGGTCAATTTTTTTCTACAACAGGCCTATTAAGGCTGCATTCTTTTATGTCTCCTTGCACTTACGCTGTGAAACGAATTGTTTCAAACGATGGCACCAACCGACGTCGTAAATGTAAAAAGGCCGAAACAGAAAGTTGCCATTCTCCGACGGACTGCAGGTGCAAATTTACGACGTCCTTGCAGGTGCTCAAAATTTCAATTTTTTCCATAAATTTCCGTAAAATGAAGGATTTCCAGCCCCGAATTTTGTAATTTTGTTTAAAAAAGTTTCCGACACGTTAAATTTTAGGAAGCAACTGCGCCCCCGTCTCTCTGCCAGAACGTTAGTGCTGCCTGACGGCAACAAATGAATGAGGAATTAGCGGCTGTAGCGCTCGCTCCTCCTGCGCACGCTTCAGTAGCGTCGCCATGCTGCTGCCGTACAACGCTATATCGCCGGTATTCAGCAGTCTGCAGCAGCAGCAGCAGCTAATTCGGCGTCGCAAGCAAGCCGACAATTTGGCGCCGTTGAAATGATGTCCAGTCAGTAGGCCTACAAGACGCATGCATCGCACTCTGTCGATGTCCACGATGCGCGGTTTTAACATCGGCTCAACGATTATGGACGATACCTTCGTGAAATACCGCGGTCATGTTATAACCTTTTATGTCAGTAAGTAGTAAGTAAAGGCGCGTAGAAGGGATTAGTTACGTCAACTGAGCTTTAATTGATCTTGGACATTCTTCGAATCGCAGAAGTGAACGGCTACAGGAAACCAATGCTACCTAAATCCTAAATCTACTAAATTTATTCAGCCGCTTAAAACATGTCTTGCATTTTCATGTCCGTCATTTTTGCGCTCCCTACCGCACAGTAACGCTGCTCGCTCATTGGTCAGCTCACTTCAGTTCAGTTATGCCCCGTTTACACGATCGAGCAAACATCGAGCTGGCTCGTCCAGCTAACATATAACCAGCTGGTCGAGCCAGCTCGTCGAGCCAGCTTGGTCGTGTAAACGGGGCATTACGTCGCTCTGTATACGCGCCTTAAGTAGGTAGTTTACATAGGCCTAACGTGTGCACAAGTTTGATATCCGGTGAAGCGGTTTCTCGGTCATTTAATACCTGCTACGTGTTCGTAACTAGCGAAATAGCTACTGCATTCCTTCGCTTTCTGCGATGCCATTGCGTGTATTTTATCGTTATTTTACGCGCGGTATTAACCCATATACCTAGTTTTGTACCAGGAGCGAATCTCGGAATGTCATCTGTCCGCATGCGGCAAAATGTCGATGCTGCTGCTGTTGCTGTAATCTAGGGCGACGTGACAGGTTGGGATATCCTCGTTTCCTGGCTTTGACGTTTCGGGGCAACATCACAAACACAGCCGGCGAAAGAAGTTAAATGTCTCCGTGTGGGCGCCACCGTCATATCGCAAAATATCGCAATAACCCCAGCCTACTAAACAAGTCCACAGAAATATCTGGCTAGCTATGTCAATGCTTTTCCAGATTTGCCGCTGCACTGCGGCCTGGTGGTGGTTTATCCAACGGACTCAACGGCCAAAGACAGGGAGATGAGAACCCTGCCTATGATTCAAAGGGACATGGCACGGTTCTTGGCCAACAGTTAGGTCAAGTCTTGGTTATAATGTGTCGTCCAGTCTGTCGTCTAACTGTAACCCAGGTATTGCGATAAACCGTACGTCGTAAGAGGTCGGCCATGGCATTGTTGGATAAGGCGATAATGAGTTCCTATAGGCTGTCAACAGTAAACATGTCTCTTATCTGCAGCGGTATGGCCGTAATTTTATATGCAAAGTTAACGCCTGGAACCATTATGTACGTGCGCTGAGTTGACGTAACATATCGTAGCGTTCATCGTAACGTTTGATATAGCAGCGTCACCATATCATGCATGGGATTGTAGTTACTCTGCGAAGTCGTTTTCGATCCACCGTAGCGACAGCTGGGTTTTTATTTCTGTTGACGAAGGCCCAAGCTGTCGCGGGCGCTGGTGGAGAGATGCTTGCGCGACAAATTGGCAATTGTCGCTGAGCGATGACGCAGCAGTTCCGCACAACCGGAACCGGAAACATTTGCTATCCCAGCAGCGCACCGCCGGTCTGTTCGGTAATAACAGCCAGCAGCGGGCGGGAATTTCCATTAATTAAACGAATACCGCAGGACGGGACCGGTGACCTCGGGCGGGTCTATAACTATGGGTGTAGGGCATTCTCCCCAGAAATGTTCCCCCGGACGTTTCCCCCTCCCTATAGCCTACTGTTACAAGAGAATCGAGCGTTAAATATTGGCATAATTTCTACTACCAAAGTACTAAAAGAATGGAGCGAACATCGAATATCCTACACCTATTCCTGTATCATCATCTTAAGCACTCGAAAAACGGGGGAAATGTCCGAGGGGGAAACGTCAGCGGTTGACAGGCCCGCGGGGAGAAAAAAATGTCCATCTCCCATAACTACAGCGATGACAGGCGACATCAATCTGCTGCGAAACCGCCGTATATAATACACAATGATCGATAAACGAACTCGACGATGCGATTTGACTGTGACATATAGTTATATATGCTGTATAGTTCTAACATTTTTCCATCTCCTACGGGTCTCACCGAACCCCAGTTGGAGCTTGGACATCTCACCACTCAGATCCCCAAAATATGGGGACCGTTTCGGCAAAGACAGAAAAAAAGCAAAAAAAAACAGAAAAAACAAGTGAGGAACACCTCCTGCTCCTAGTCCCCACGCTATAAGCAAAATTTTCTATATTTTTGGTTCATAGTTGGCTGAGTATCGTTCAATCAATCAATCTTTATTTACCCGTCACAACAGTATATAAGCATACGTCAGAAAAAATTCAACACCATGTCGCCCGTGGGAAGGACAGTAAGGAAACATTGAACCTGTTCTTACAACTGCCCGTAGAAACCAACGCTGCAAAGCAGTGAGAGAGAGAGGGGGGGGAGAGTATTTATTTGCCAAAAACACAAATACAATGTTGTCATACAATACTAGACAATGTAGGCGGGCTACCAAAAAAGCAATCGCTCATCAACGCTGGCCGCCCATAGTAACTATAAATAATCAGTGATACAATATCCAAAGATAAAAAAAGAAAAAAGAAAGAAAAAAATAAAAGTGCAAATATCAGTTACAAACAATATGATTATAACGAATTGCAAAAACCAGCCTGAACATAACAGTGTATAACTTCAACACAAAGACATACCATTGTAAAATAATTCCTTCAATTTATTCTTAAATGTAGTTATATTCTGTACATATTTGATATCTTCAGACAATTGATTCCACAAATTACAACCTTTAAAAGTTGTTGCCCTAGACCCGTAACAAAGATTAACAGTTGATAAATGCAAATTGTTTTTATTTCTTGTGTCATAATCATGAATTTTAAAGTTTTCAGTAAAATAATTATGATAAATCTTAAGCTAATAAGATAATTCTGCGACATAATCTACGCAATTTATGCATAAAATACCGACGTCTTTTTCTTGCGGCAACGACACGAAAAAAGCACACAAAACATCCCTTTTGAGCATGAAAAACAAGAATGGAGAAGAAAAGCAAGCAAAGAAATCGAAAAAGGAACACCTCTGCTTTAAGCCTACTAGACACTATAAACAAAATTCTGCGAAAAATCCTCGGTTAAAAGCCACAAGAAGCTTCAGTCTTGAGAATAGTACGCGGACAACAGCACGTTGAGACGACGTGTCGTTGGTATTTGGTGACTGACCGGACGCGATGGATTTCTACTGCACATACTATAGCATGCTATTATATAGGAATCCATGCGAGGACTGAGGACGACTGTCGCAGTGTGGGCGAAAGCGGGAGATAACATGGATCACCCAGCCAGCCACCAGTCCTTCCTTCAGCAGTGGCGCGTCACCGGGGAATGAACGCTAGTGACAGTGTTTGAGCGAGCGAATGATCTGCGATAGAGAACAGACTACGGAGTACAGACAATTGCGAGCGCACAACCGCACAGATACCATCAAACGTCGCCCCTGCATGTCTTCGGGGATTTCGCGGCGATCCTAGCGTTGTAATTGTTCAGGGTGAAGCAAGCACGCAAGCGAGTAAGTAAGTAACCGAAAAAAATTATTGTGTCTGTAGCAACTAGCGTTACAGTCACAGACAGTTTGAGATAGGCCTACTAGATGTGGAACAGAAGAGTTTTCAGACGAAACCGGAAGGTGCATAACGGAGGTGACGTGTTCAGAAAGCCTGTTAATAAATACGTTAAAGATCGATTTGTGTACTGCATCGTATCGCCAAAAAACGTTACGCGTTCAAGGTGATTCAAGGTTATTGAATAAAAAAATGGAAAACCTAGTAAAAATTTCGAACATATATAAAAAGCTGTGTAAATTTCTGCGGCTTCTTTCACGCGTAATGATAATTTAAATCACCAAGGCGCGCACAGAGTAAAGCAAATTAACTGCACTGAACTGACATGGTTTAGTTTTTGACGAAATGACAAATGGGCAAATAGTACTGCATTACAGTAGGTACCGTACAACGGCGTACGTGACTACGCACACAAACGCATGAGCCAATGACCAAAGGTCTCGCCATGCTCACCCATTTATCGCCAATTTGTCAGTTCGTCACAAACTAAACCGCGTCAGTTAAGTTGTGTTCTGTTACGTCGCTCTGAACGCGCCTTTATGAAAGTGGCTCAGTTTAATGCTGTTTAATACCCCGTTTACACGATCGATCAAACATCGAGCTAGCTCGACGAGCTATAATAATAAGCATGCTAATTAGAAGGGCGGGCGGGTTGTAACTGGAAGGCTTATATATAACACGTGATCATCTGTGGGCTAAGCCTAGGCCTAAATTTGAGCCAGGGGCCGGAGTGCAGGCCTGCTTGATGTTTCTCGATGCTTGCTGGATGTCTGCTCGACGTTTGCTCGATCGTGTAACCGGTTATAACTGGCATCGCGGTAATTCCAGACTCGGTGATTTTTTGGCATTGCCCTTCACTACAGGGCGGTTGCAACATCCGTATTATGGCCATGCATTTCCCGTTGAGCCGGGGCTATAACGCGACCTCTGTGACGCCTGCATATACGACGACTCGCGATCGAACTCGTGACGAATAAATTCGGATTATCGACCCATCACTATCAGTCGTGTACGTCTAGTTTGACGACCAAAGCACCCAACTCCCAGCGTACACTATCGACCGATCACACAGAGCATACAGATATTGGATTCAGGACCGTCAGTTTGTATCATGCTTCCGTCACACAGGAGATCCCTTTGCTCAAGCAAATAACGTGAAATAACCCGTCAAAACCATGCGTTATCGGCGTAAACTCCCACAGTAAATTAGGACCTAACTAAATTTAAAATTATTATTTCAAACGTTATACATAAAAACGTTTTGTTTCATATAGAGCTTCTTTTCGCTTATCTTCGATCGCATGTGTTTTTCTCAGCGTTCTGTTGTCAACGTAGACTTAACTAGTTTTCTACTAGAGTGTTTTGATTTATGTAGGCCTAGATTCAATGGCAGATGTCAATGTTCTTGTTAAGCGCTTTGCTGTCCGCATCACCGGTTTATATCTTTGTAACTGTTACTTCCATCTGCTGAGCAAATAAATGATTTTATTTGATTTCATTCGAAATACCGGTAATCGCAACAGAGCTGGCAGAAGACAGACAGTTCTGACCGCAAGGCTGCCTGCGGCTGACCACAATGTATAGACGTTGACGATGATTTAATTCAAACCGTCATCTTGTGGTGGCGCGTAATTAATTGCGCTAATTATTTTCCATCTCTTGTTGCCGTCCCGCGCGAGCGCACGCAAATTGCGCCGGACACGCAATCGTTGCAATGCCGGCGCAATTGGCGAAAACTGATCAATTATTAACGGTTGGACTAAAGGGCTAGCGAGACCGTTCGTTTGGTATTGATTAGGTAATATTAGCCTGACAGACAGGCGGCTCGCTAGCATCGCCGTTCTGATGGTTCCAATCGCGCACGCGAGACGAATTATTGGTGTTTTATTTCGATCACTGACTAAGACGCATTGGTACTCTAAAAGGTATAGCTCATCATGGGAAACCCATTTCAGAGATACGGAGCGTCACCTGCCATATTGAATCGCGCAGTGTTAACTGCCACCCGACATGTGGTCTGCACACAGTCTTTGCACTGAAAAATGTCGGCGGATTAAAACGAGCTTGGAATGGTAAGTGCTTTACATAATACCGCGAGAGAGGGCTTAATAATAATAATAATAACATTAATTTTTATTGCGCTAGTCGTCAAGACAAACACTGCAAAAGTTCATCTGATACACCTAGTCACCTACCATCAAATGTATTATAGGTCTCCCCTCAAAAACTTCATCATAAAACTTTGTGGTATTTAGTTAAGGCACAGAGACGGTAAGCAGGCAAACCAAAAAAAAATTTAAAAAGTGAAAAAATAAAAGAGAAGGGTGGTGAAGAAAAAGGAAATAGAGCTATAGGTTTGAATCGCCTTTGAGAAATCCTGTGTGCTAAATGCAGCCGAGTAAAATAATTATAACTGGTTTGAAATATTAAGACTTTCTACACCAAAACGTTCCACGCTGGGCCCTTCCGTCGGTATATCAGTGCTTCGGGGCGGGATATTCAACGCAGAGTCGACAGGCCTGCGAGTGGCGCGGTCGGCGACACGCTTATATGAAGGTGCTAGGAATGTAATGGCGTTATCGACCAGCCCAGCCGCCACACCGGCCCAGGCATACACACAACGCATTGCAATCACTGGCCACTCGGAACGCCATTTAAATCAATCGATTTCCTCATCGCACACCACACCAGCGGTCCCGCACACAGGCGTCGGTTGTTCTGACCCTTTCTGCACACAGTCATAATATGATCGTAGTAATCGTACGTCCGTCTGTCACCGTCGGTTCTGTAGCTATGGCCCTCAACGGCGTCGAACGCCCGCGCTTATTTCGTGGCGTACTTAGTCCCCTGGCCCCCCATCTCTCAGTATAGTGTCTGGAGTGTTATAAGTGCTTATTATTTCGCTCCATTCGAGCGTGACGACTGATAGCGTCTCACGTTTGTTTATCACGTATGCGTCCAGGCAGAACACGCAGTCGATCAGGGCCATGAAATAAGTACATTTCAACACGATCTTCAGTGTAGTATGCCTCGTTAAACCACACTTATCCTGCACTGGTACTTTTGACTCAGTTTTCGGCTGCTGTCGTGACATCATAAAGCAAACGACGATGTAGCCTAGGCAATCTAAGCGTGGTTTAATTACGATACCACAGTGTCTGGAGTGGTATAAGCTCGGACTGCGTCCTCGCTTAACCACTCTAGCAGTGCGGTATCTAGTAATTACACTGCATACTGTGTTAAAACCTATTATACTTATTTTACGCAGGCGCTCTAAAAGCCGAATGAACTCAACTAATATTCCAATGGCTTAAACAAGGCTAGGAACAAGGGGGCCCACTCCTTCTCCCCAATCCTCCAAACAAAACAGTAGCATACGTTTAAACTATAGATTACTATATTTGCTAATTTGATCCGTTTATTCTTGGGAAAATATTTATAACTGTTGCTACCAAATCTCATCTTTTAATGCTAAAATGCACCAAATTCGATTGCGACTAGGGCTCCGCTCCAGACGCCGCTGGCGGAGCTCGCAGCGCTCCTCCAGAACCCCTAGCTGTATTTTAGGGAGTCCTACTTCTAAGGAAAAAAAGGAGAGGGGAAGAGAAAAGACAGGGAAAGGGAGGTGAGAGGATAAATGGGGGAAAACGGAGGGGATGGATAAAAAGAGGAAGAAAAGGAGGTGACGAATTAAAATTTCTGGCTATGCCATTGTAATATTCCAGTTAATTTGCGTTTCACGGACTGCACGAAGCGAACGAACTGGCAGTGATTATTCAGCTCATTCTATTTTTTTTGCTCTGTACATATCGGTACTGTCTTCTATAAAGAGATAAATTGCCGCTAACACACAGGTGCAGTCAATTATGACCGTCGTGGAATAAATGTCGGTATACAACTCCCTAGAGTGTATAAGTTTGTTTAACACTCCAGACCGTGGTTTAGCCTATACTTATTTCCTTGTTATGCGGCCGTCCTATAGGCCGTATTACCCGTCTTGCCTGTCCGTTTGTCCGTCTGTCTGTTTGTCTCGTATATGAGCTTCTAACTCGAAGACAAAAAAACTCGAGATAAAACAAAATTGGTGCGAACGTTTCCTATGTCAAAGGTAACGGGTGTGCCAATTTTCAGTCTAAAAAGTCAACAGTCGGAGTCACGAACGCCAACTATCTTAAGAAATGTATGTTTATCTCGTGGCACAATCGTGGGCGGATGCACATACACACTACGAAAATTCGCTGCTGGGATTTCCGTTTGTGGCTATTATATGCCTGACGCGTAGAGAATTCGCGGAGGGTCGCATATTATGTCGGTACTCGGTGTCGACATTTTGTCCTATTAATAACGGGATCGACTTACTCTCTTTCAGCGACTGTTCAGTTAATCAGCTTCGCAGGGAGACTATAGGCTTTTTGTGCCGGTCTGTAGCCTATGCCTGTGCATAAGATCTCAAAAATTCAAGAACTGATTTCAAGAGGAATGCGCATGCGATGAAAACAAATCGATTAGCTTTGGAAAAAAAAGGAATTCTTTCGTAAATGTCGGATCACTCTTTAAGGATTCTTTTAGCAGATAGGGCGTAAACTGGCATTTTTGTAGCGTATACTTAGTATTCTTATGACCAAAGCCAAGGTTACTAAGTAACTAATTAATTAATTAAAGTAAATATGTCAATTTTTATACCGCGCATCAAAATCCAGCTTAACCACGAAAATGCTCAAACACAGTTTCAATGTTTCAGAGTACAGTGTAGTTGCGCCGAGATTAGAATGACTATAAGCCAAGGCGTCGAGGCCACGAACGATTTTTTTTGTTTTCAAAATGTGCTTGGAATCAGGGAGAGTCCTCAAGGACCCTATTTCTGTTTCCGACACAATCGAAGTGAAATCTGGGCGTGAAAGAAATCGGCATCAAGCGACTTCAATGCACGCCGTCAGCCTCGCTATGTCCAGCAATCGATAGCACTGACTCGTCCTCTGGCTTTCTCTCCAAGCTTCAATCCGTGTACCCATCCACCCATCGTGTAATAGTGCGGGGACGCTGGTTTTGACGCCAAGGACTATTGGAATTCCTTGCGGGCGCCCAGCAAATTTTAACAAGGGTTGCAAAGCAGCAGCCCATCTAGCCTCATCATCATCACATAAACACATAGCCTATTTATAGTGCGCTGGTACCCCGCAGGCAAAACCAGGCCGTTGCGCAGTATCAAAATCAGAACTATAGACGCAAAAAACTGTATTATAAAAATGTGTTTTAAGATTTTTCTGAAAAGATGTAAAGTGTCGGTGATAAATCTACACGTCAGTTCATCAGGGTATATCAGTGCCTCCTAAGTCGTTCTACTGGCCCTAGAAAGGCTGCATTATTATCCGGTCGTCCTAATAGGCCGCATTATGCGTCCTGCCCGTCCGTTCGTCTGTCTGTCTGTCCCGTATAGTAGGCGTGCTCCTGATTCGAAAATAACAAGGCGTAAATCACGCAAAATACGCTTATCGTATTATTATCGTTTCCGGTCGTTTCGGTTTGTCATTATCGTGATTCTGACGTACGACTTTTTAAACTGAAAACTGGCGCACCCGTTTCGATATCGTTGACGGTTTACGCCGGTACCCAAACTGTCGCGATGAAAGCGATCGAAATCCCCAGTACGTCAGTTTGAGCGTAGTCAAGGCTTGGCCGATCGGTGAAGATGACAGAATCGTAGGACGAACAGACAGACGAACGGACGGACGGACGGACGTCGCTTCTTCGACTATAACAGGACCGACTGACTTGCTCGTCTGTTAGTTCGTTGACCAGCTGGCGTCACGCGATCGATCGTTCCAGAACACGGCGACATTTCGGGACAAGCTTTGGTGGATGGAATGCGCTGCGGTGGGTATATGCAGACTGGTCGAAGAATGAAGTCAAGTAAGTAAGCAGACGTAAATTTATATGCAGTAGTCTACATTCCGGTACAAAATGCGTTGAAAGTGCACACAAAAGTAGTGAATGCAATGTTAGATCTTAGTTCTTACGTTCACTTTCATAGCTCGCCAAGTTTTATGCCATCACAGGACAAGTTGATGGCTTCACTTGAGTTTAAGTAAATTATGTAACTGAACTTTTAGAACGTGCAGTGACTGCAGTGCGAGATGCCCACCAAATCACGGTGTCAGTGGTAACGCGTTGTTAGCTATCGCGGTATCCCTGTACTTAATTCCACATAGCGCAAAGCTAAGCCGCATGTACGCAGCTAAAATAACTAGAAAACTCAGCCTGGCCATCCTTGCGTGGATAGATAAAACGCGTAGAGCAAAGACGTACACCGCGAGTTATCCCGCATCCATGGTCTCGCAGTGTAAGCTGGTGTATGGCTGGGGGCTAAATAACCGCGAAGATCAGCGCCGCCCGTTGCGTTGGCGTGTCCTTTTCCTGTCCAAGACAATAACTTACTTCACCAACGAAGTCACTTAGAGCAACGTTGCAGTTCATTAGGGCCATTCAACGTCCTCATTCGCAGTGACCTGGGATGACCCAAAAGCCCATCTGAAGTCATTTATCTTTTATCTTTGCGCCAGATGCTCCAGCCAACGGCCACAACTATATAAAGTCGCCTGCAACGAGTTCATGGCACACAGTAACCAATGGGATATCGTCGTCTTGGCGATTTTCATGCACGAAGGCTAAATTTAGATCGGCTGGAATCCTTATAAACTCAAGCATGTTGGTATCTTACTCGATATTCCGAAAGCTAAGACTGACGACCTTGAGTGACCTTGAACAGTGTCACAAAAACCATATACCGAGAAAACACTGATGCTCGAAATTTCAATTTTGCCTCTTAATTCCTGATAAACTTGAACATTTTCAGGCCCGAATTTTGTATTCTTCAAGGAAAATTTTCCGACAAGTTAAAATTTAGGGATGGACGACGTGAGCTAATATAGCAAGCGCGACAGGAAGTTGCACTTTTCTGTCAAACACTAACAGTTTCCGACAGAGGAGATTATGGGTGTTCAAAAATTTTAACTGTGCCCTTGAATTTTCTTCAAATAAGGGTTGGCACCCACCAAATTTCGCACTTTTCGACACAAGTGTTCCGAAAAAAAATTTAAATTATCCAACAGTTTTTCGACAGCCTAAAATTTATGCTGATTGCATCTGTACGTTAAGACGCGAACACAGCGACGTAACTGGACTGAACTGAACTGACACGGTTTTGTTTTTGACGAACTGACCAATGGGCAAGCAGGGCGAGCTTATTGGTCATTGGTTGACGCGTACGTGAGCTTAGTCACGTAAACCACAGTAGTGAGGGATCCAGAAGTTTGGAATAAGAAGAAAGGGCGGAAAGGCAGAGGCTGGAGTCCCCCTTTTAAAAAATAGTAAAATTTTGTGCAAAAGTAATGCATTTTTGTGCAAAATATTCATATGTTTTCAAATGCATCCGGTCAATATAGGGAGCGCCCCCCCTCTTAAATCTGCCACTAGGCCACCGACGCCGTTAGACAGTGCCTTCTGTAATGTCCTTTGGTCAGCTTGTCAAAGACTAAACCATATCAGTTCAGTTCAGTTCAGTTACGTCGCTGCGTACGCGCCTTTAGTCAGTGCCCAAATCGTCACACGGCGTGTCGATCAGTCGCCGTCAACACACGTACAGTACGGTACGGCAGCAACGTGGGTAGCTATTGGCAATATTTACTGACCAGAATGACGTGTCAACCCGCGCTCAATCCATCAATACAACGTTCCTTCCTTCTTTCATTCGTTCCTGTCGTTCCCGTTCTTTCTCTTTCTCTCCTCGCGTTCTTCGCCTCTTTACAAACGTTAATCTAACTGCGCGCGTTTAGGTTGCTCCTCGCTTCGATCTCGTCGAAAAAACGTGTGCTGTTAATAAAAAAACCACGTCCACTTCCTGCGGGTCGTCTAACCTTTAACATTCTACCCCATCCTTCACGTTTACAGACATCGCAGATTTTTTGTTCTATCCAGCACATTTTCGTTTGACACCCGCCCACATTTTCTCCCACTGGAATAGTTTTCCGACTGCGCTACTGATGCGGCAGACAAAAACTAAAATTAAATCGCATCTAATGCAATCAAAACTCAAAACTGTGTTTCAGTTTCATCTAACAAGTAGAGGCTGCTTAACTGAAAGTCAAACGTACAGACCACTCTATTGCAACAGAATGTTAAATTCGCCATTATAGCTTTACGCTTGTTAACGAAAAACCACTACAAACAGACTAAGCTATTTGTTAGACGCCAGACGCGACTAATATACACATAAATGACACAAGAACTAAATTCAACCGACCTTCGTTTGGCCGTCGATAAGCTTTGGTCGTGGGAACGACTTTTTCGGATCAACCTGCAAACAATTAGGGGCCTAATGTAAATTAATGTGAATCAGTTACAGCAATCAGAATCTGTGATTCCTTTCGACTGTAGCTGACTTTACAAACATTTAAATTACTAATATTAATACACTAGATATCGGCGCATTGAAGGTTAATTTTAACGATATGTGCTATATAAATTCACATTTTACTTACTTACTTACTTACTTACTTATTTCAGTGTACCAGTACAAAGCCTCCAGCAAGCAAAAGAATAACATTAGTGTAAAACTGATGCGACCAAAACGACGCTTATATGACGGTGAAAATGCTGCAAGCGAATGCAGCTTCTTCGTTGCAAAGCAACGCGGGAAAATGCAGTCTCATTCCGTACGATGTCGTCATCATACTAATTTTACGCGCGAAAGCAGCTACAGCTGTCAGCTCGTCTTAGCCATCGCAATTTTGTCTGTCCGTCTGTCACACGGGTGGATTAGTCAAAAACGGTACAAGCCAAGATCACCAAATCTTCACCGTCGGCTGCCTGGAAGACTAGTTTCAGAAACCGTAAAGATTTCCCATAAATTCGAAGGGGGTCACCCCGAACGAGGGCGCTAAATAAGAGAGGGTGGGCAAAATTTGCGACTTTTAGCCAGTAAGTCGCTGTATCTCAGCAACGGTGCGAGATATGGCCTAGGTTACTATTAATCACTAATAGGAAGTCGTACAGTGGCTCTCAATTGGTTTTGAAATCAATGATTTTAAATGACTTTGAACGCCAAAATAAAAGGTTTTATGTATTTTTGGCGATTTCGGGCTGCGACACAAGTGTATATCATTCACAAGGTGGCGCCACGCTACTATCGTTATACGATCCAGATAGAGAATTTGGTATTTGTATATTAGCCTAGCGTGAACACCCCAATTTTCAGCTAAACTACTGAACCGGAACTGTTCTAGGCTTTCGCGCGTCTCGTGAGCATTAGCTCAAATTTCTTGTACTGCAGAGTTTCGGACGGCAGCTCATCTACATTATTGCAAGATAGGCTGTACATTACATGTACTTCCTAACAGTTCCCAAGCAGTGTTTGTGGAAAAATTAACCATCAATAAATATTTTATAGTGTAAATCGGTGATAAATATCGTGTTCTCAGTTCCTACCCGTTTGGAGTCGATGTCGTGCGGGCCGCTGGCTAGGACTTTCTCGACGCTGCTCGGATCAGCAAAGTTGACAAATCCGAATCCTCTGAAACAGTCATCAGCTCCGCCGTACAACAACGGAATAAGCAGCAGTAGGGGCCTATAAGCCTACTGTGTCATTAAGCGGTTCTGCTATAAAAAAACCGCATTCAATACCAAATTTATAGCAAAACGCACATCACCAAACACCTATTGTCTGTCGCTGCTTTGCAGTATGTACGTATTTTTGAAAGAAAAGCAGAATACGTGTAATAAATATCCTCGAATGTTGGTAGGATAGCTACATGTATATCTCTCGTATTTGCTTTTAATTGAAAACGAAAAGCTTAAAAAAACGCAGTACCACCTTCAGTGACCACTCCACTTGCAGGCTCCAAACTTGAGTATAGTCTACTGCTCTGGAGACATAAGCACGTCGCAGTAAAAAAACAGAAATTGTTGAGAAAAATTGTTGTCGAATAATTCGCCTCAAATTCAACGGCTTTCTCGTCGACATTAAGTGACAATAGCTTTCTACGGATTTACTTACTTAACTGATTTACTTACTTAATTTCACTTATACTGTTTGCTGCAAGCGCGCCAAGCCGAAACCTCTAGAAAGGAACGAGCGTTTTAAGCCAGCTTCCCACGGACACAAATTTTAAGCCGCGGCGCGCCCACGCTGTCTTGACGAGCGCATTACCGCATGCCACGTACACCAGCCCGTCTACTTCAGACATAAGTCAACGACCACTACCAGTCCACCAACGCCGCGCCCTGGAAGGAATTCGGTCCTGTGGGACACTTTAAGCCGGGCAAGGATTTATAATCCAATTTAGTCGCTTGCCGACGACCGTACATCGTGGCCCGGCGGGACGGCAATGTGTAATTAAGCCAATATCAATGAATCAATCTTATCAAACAATCCCAGTTTATTTCAAATCCATACATATGCAATATATTCGCGTATAATTAAGCCAATATTCATTCGCAAACGGATTCCGCGGAGCATCGGTCAAGACGAGCGTTGGTGGCGTCGCTTCTAAGCTCAACTTTGTGTTATCTGTTTTGCACGTAATCGTCGCGATTCCATCAACTTTCGTAAGGCGCGTACAGAGCGACGTAACTGAACTGAACTGAACTGAACCGAACTGACATGGTTTAGTTTTTGACGAACTAACCAATGGGCAAGCAGTAATGCACCGTCTAACGGAGTCGGTGACCACGTGACTACGCTCACGTACGCTTCAACCAATGACCAATGGGCTCGTCCTGTTTATCCGATGGTCAGTTTATCGAAAACTAAACGGTGTCAGTTTATTTCAGTTTATTTACGTCTTGCTCGGAAACGGCAGAATTACAGATCGGCAGTGGAGGGTAAATGCGCCTCAGTACATGCATTATAAGCTACTTGACGACGGTCCGCGGGAGTTCACTCACCTATCTATCTCTAGTCCAAACTCTACTTTTTACTCCTCGCATGCTACGTTCCTAACGTAGCAAAGAGGAGTATATGAGATCAGTGTTATATTGACGACCGTCCGACCGACCAACGACCGACCTTTGTTCCTGGAAGAACTTCAAACGGCTATATCTCCATAACGGTGCCAGAGAGACGGGGAAAAAATTTTCAGTAACGACCTCGACGCCAGTCACCATTAGAGTAATATTACTCCGGTCTCAAATTGACGTCGGGTATCTAATACAAGTTGAGAAAAACGGAAAAACATATAGAAGAATACAGCGGAGAAAATAATACGCGCCAGGGGTACATTAGATTGGTTACAGTCCATTAATATTTCTTGTATCGGTTGAAATAAGTTTCACAGAGGTTCCCAGACTCCCCTGTGACGAGAATAAATGCCGGGCCGAGTGCCGACATGTCGAACGACTGTCTTTCGTCGAGTCTAGCAATGATTAGACCTAGTTTGCAGTAGGCGCCTAAGCCTCGAGCTTTTGGCAGCGTCGGATAATCTCGGCTTTCGATCTGAAGTCAAAGTGGAAAGTGGTAAACCGAGTACTTCTGCCCGTGAGGCATTCATGCCAATTATGGTTTGCCTACGTCTTTTTCTTTTTGACTTATTTGAGATGAGTTTCAATTAGGTTCCGTGAACAACAGAATAAGCAATAGTATGAAAAGTAGGCACCTAATCTATTATTAAGCGGTCTTCCAATAAAATGCCGCATTCAGTACCGATTTTAAAGTCAACAAAAGTCCATATCATTCAATCGATCTATAAGAGTAGCCTTTGTAGCAGATTTACTTCAACGTTAATGGCAAATATTCAAGTTAAAAATAAAGTGAATAGCCGGATATGGTTTTCTGGAAAGCCATGGCGGCCGCGTAATACGGTAATAACAGCCACGGGAGGCTACTGGCGTTCTAGAATAGCGACGCTGATAGAGACGCTTGCTGCAGCAGCTGCAGACATCAGTGTGGTGATGGCGTGATATTAGACGTCACAGTCGCTGTCTGCGGCGCGTCCGTCAAACTGCGCTCGCTTGATGAGCACGAAGATGCGGCAGCTGCCAAAGAGATATTTCAAAACGAGAACGAAAATTATCGGTCTTCGTTCTACGAAAACGTGAGCTAGAAGTTTTCGGCTAAAGAAAAACGAAAACGTAAAGAAACTACATAACTTCTGCAAGCAAAACGAACGACAGTGAAACTTCTGCGATGCAGGTCGAAAAAAAACAATTTAATGCAGGGCAGTTTTCAGCTTAAAACATTGAAGTATTCCTAACGTAGGCAATTGCATGCATTAATGCGACCCACCTGGTTATTAATGAGACCACTTCACACAACTGTCAAATTGTCAAATCTCCAAAAGTTAAACTTAGAATCAAGTCTTGAGAGAAAGCTTTAACTGCACTGTGAAAAAAGCTATAAATAGAAGTCGTTAAACTGTATAAAAACTGAAAAAAAACTTAATTTGAGAACTAAAATCAGCGCTGGAAATTTGGCTTGAAGAACCTGCTAGGTAAACCATTTTTTAAGTTTTTAAGTTTTTATTTTTTATTCAATTTGTAATACAAATCACGTTTATTTTTATATTTTAGTCGTGCTTTTGAGCTTCAACGTTATGTCGCTTACTCAACAAAAACGATCTGACATGGAGGATGCTATAGGCCTATGCAGGATGTTATTTTTTACTTCCGATTTACTTAATATGCTAACATTTAAAAAGTCTTTAGAACTGTTAAGAAACCTACGCGAAACGGAAGAATTTTTTGTCTTAAAATACAGATTTTTATACAGCCTTGACTAAAATATCTCAGAGGAAAAAAGACTTTAGTGACGCAGGGCAGATAGGTTCCGGTTGGATGCGTCTCTATCACTGTCTTACGCCTGGCGTCCCTATAAATCAGCCGCTTCGAGATCGCCACCGTCTGGGCTCAGGCTGACGATTGTGGGACGATTCAATCAGTCCCTTTAATGTAGGTATTATGACGATTCGTGCAATGGAAGGGGAAGACAGGACAATAAATGCCACGAATGCTGATTTAGGCCTACTGCTTTTTTCTTGCAGCCAACAGATGATTAGAAGTGCACAGTAAACTAACAGGCCTGCAGATATAACGTTAGAACTCATCGGCGACGTATATTTCAAGAACCAAGTCATGTGCTTTGTATTTTCTGTTTTTGCCTATTTCGCACAAAGTTTGGAGTTGGTATCAAGTCTGTGTACAGCGTGCGAATCGTCATAATGCAGCATCATCGGAGGTGCACGAAATGTCTCAATACCCTCTGGCTGGCTGGCCTTCCGCGACTATAATACCGAACGCCAAACCACTTCAGATCGCTCTCACTCTCTCGGACCGAACGAACTGCCCGATGACATAATAAGAATCGCTTTTTCCGCATCACCTTCTGTGCCGATGGCGACGCCATATCAAGTGCTAATGGTTTTTGTCGCACCCTGCACGGGCACCGATAACTTAACGACAGTATGTCTGCAGCTTCAACGACAACCGAAACGATTATGTATGACCTCATCGGTCGGTAAATATAAGTAAGTTAGTAAGCTTAAGTTTATGTTTACGTCGCAATGAAAAATTTCCAAATAACCAAAAAAACATTTGCAAACGTTGATCAAAAAAGTAACGACTATTTTTATATTTACCCAATTTTTCGATCAGACATCAGTTAATAAATCTAAATTCAAAATGTGTCATCATTTTATCAATAGCACTTCAGCTTTTGTAGGATCCGTATATAAAACTACAGGCCTATTTTACATCAACGTTATTTTTATTTTGGCAGTTTGGCATTTTAAATAAAAAAAAACG
>Ga0209671_1000743_pt1 | contig 23698 bp, 18 predicted proteins | sample WorMetHERISLAND2_2_FD_187401 | JGI IMG/M metagenome (GOLD analysis project Ga0209671, IMG submission 187401) | Marine gutless worms symbiont microbial communities from Max Planck institute for Marine Microbiology, Germany - Olavius geniculatus... | ecosystem: Host-associated > Annelida >... | reverse complement strand
ATATAAGCCTATACAGGGTACGACAAAAAAGTAATCCCCCTGTTGTACATTGTAGAACTTTAAGCATCGACTTGAAATTTTCTGAAGGAACCTTGCAATTTCTCGTTTTTCTCGCTGAGCGAGTAAAGCGAGTGAGATTTATCTATGAGCGAGCGAGAAAACGGCTGGCGAGTCGCTTACGGGTCTACTCATTAGCAATTGCCATATTTGAAATTTGTAGCTTTTTCTTTATCTGAGTTTTAGTACAATTTCATAATAAATGTATAGGCTAATGTACGTGTGTGACTGTGAATGAACGAATGTTTAATACCTGTAGCCCAAGAGGCAGCATCTCTGCAGCAGAAGCGTGGCAACTTGCAGCATTACGGTGCAACGTTTGACATGCTGCTGAGTGACATTCTGGATCACTATCGCACATTCAACATGCTTGAACGCTACTTGAAGAATCCAAGCAAGATATCCGACCAACTTGAACTGCAGATTGCTTCACAGACACAGGCCTTGCTCATTGAAAAGTCTGTAGTGTCCAGTGTTGCCCATTTGTTTGTTTAACTTGCCGGGTATATAAAGACTTATTGCATTAATTTTGGATTATTTATGCTCAAATCAAATCAAAATAGTTTTATTAACAGCAGCAAATACTTTTAAAGAAATGGAAGGTCAGAAGAAATCTGAAATCTTACACCATTCCTAACAAGTTACATGCTACACCTACAATTTATAAAATCAAGTTTAAAGGTGTTATGTAAAATGTGTAATTTTTAGTACACTGTTTATACTGTTTCTCAGCGGTTGATTTAATTTGATGAATGCATGTGGGCCCTATTCTCAGAAATTTTATGCCCAAGCAGCTGCTAGGAGAGTCTGATATTGATGAAGTGTCACTCAAATAAGAACATTGGCAGCTGGTTGTTTGGCTAATGTTTGTTTCTTGTCAAATGACTGTGTCATTGATGTTACTTTCTGATTGCAGGTATTATGAGTTTGACTCCGTCATAGTTCGAGAAATACTTGGCAAAAAACTGACGTCGAGGTTCAGAAGTTCGCTGGATGACATTAGTGAAAAGACTCGCATTCCCTTACGCAGCTGCCGGCGTCAGGTTGTCGTTGACTTGTTTATGTCTGTTACTTGACTCAGATAGGACATACTTACCATGCAGTCGTAACTTTGGAGGTGCTAGAATCATTGTTTGTAGGACTGCTCAAGTAAGAGATGTAAACACTTTATTGGCAGATTTTTTAGTAGTGGTATCTTACTTTGTTGATGGATTAATATTAATATAGAGGCCACGTGCCAGTATCCATAGGACATATCGGTTATATCAGCCAACTCATGGCGCAAGACATGGCCATCCTTGAATAAACTGTGTGGACTACATTCAGAGGCTGACAGGAAAGAGGACTGACATACTTGTTTAGGGTTGACAAGATTGGGAAGCTTGGCATGATCTTGCGATCATGAATGTTCATCCACAACCACCTGACTAGAGTAGGAGAGAGAGAACGAGGCCTACTTGAGACAAATTTTTGTCATAAATTACTTTTTTGTTGTTTTTGTGACTTTTAAAATGATGATTGATTACATCAGGCATAATGGTTAATGTCATTGTATTGTTTTTTTAGTTTGACAACATAAAGCGTGTTTACAAGGCAGTTGAAGATATGACTGGATCTCTGGTTGATAACATTCAGCTAAACTTCCTGCTACCTCACTCACTTGCACAGTCAGTAGGCTAAATCATCCACAAAAATGAAGTGAATTAATTCATAATATGCCAAAATCATTAAATCTGTGCTTCTTAACACTGGTGCACATAAGACGTGGTTGATTTATTAGATAGTGACAGACATAGATGTCAATACATTGGCACTATTATATTATTAATTAGAGTGATAATAATTATAGTAATTTTGCTTCCATTTATAAAGTGTCTCAGTGTCACTATGTCAGAAACACTTCAGAAGCACTAAAGAAAGATTTCAGAGGAGCTGAGCCTGATTTTGGAGACATCCACGCGCTCTTCTACCAGTCAGTTACTTGCAATTCCACAGCATAACTTATCCTTTGGTTCTCGTTCCTTTCGTGTCTCTGCTCCGAGAATTTGGAACTCTAACTCCTCAAATTCGTCAGTGTCAAACCTTGGCTACATTCAGATGTCACTTAAAGACCCACTACTTTCAGTCAGCCTTTTCTGCCACCTAGCATCCATCATCCTATGCGCCCTGATTCTTTCTGAGACTTTGGTGCTTTATAAATCATTTACTTACTTACTTACTTACTTACTTACATCAAGACAGCCCAGCATTTGATTGTCACTGTCATGTTACGAACATTGTTGGTGGCTAATCATTTCAATGTCATCCCAGTACATTGAACATATTGTAAACCACGATTTGGTCAGTCTCTGTAGTTCACTGTGTGTTGTACCAATGAAGAGTATATAGCTATTTTGGCAATAGCTTGTGAGCTTTTTTCTTCGTGAGTTGATTTGAAATGTTGACTATTGCTGTGATGCCAGTGTGCCACATTGTCATTTGCAGACAGTACGCAGCTATTGTGTTTATTGAAAACATCCGGTTTGATCTGAGTCGCAAGAAGCTTGCTTACTTGACATTTGCTGACTTTGTCCATTGCTCCAATCTCATGATAACCCATTGGTCACACAGCTCCTCTGCAGGTATTGATAGTGTACACTGTACTTGTACATGTTGAGTCACAAAGTACAATTATCCAGTACTTAGCAATTAGCTACACCGTGATGGTCTGTGAGTCAACAAACTTTTTTAACAGTTTGTGATAACTTATTGGTTACACAGTTTCTCTGCAGATACAGGTAATATACATGGTGTGTATATTCATTCATCATTCCAGCAGTTAGCTACACTGCAAGTCACAGTTTTTGCTATTACTTTTGGCCTGCAACATAAGTAATGTAGTTGTAGAACAAGGAAAAACTTTGCGAGTTCAATTTAAGAACTAAGAACTTGTTTGTCATCAGAAATCACAGCATTCTTGTGATTTTGATTTTAAAGATTTTTATCTAACGTTTTAGTGCCATATTGCAGCCAAGTTGATAGCGGAATAATGAGGTGAAATGTTCAGCAGATGACGAGTTCTGGTTATTTGTTGTTGTATACATGATCGCATATGTTTTAGATTCACTTCTTATAGTTTTGCGGTAGCTACTCCCACCATTTGGAATACCTTTTTGGCGCATTTGCAAGCATGCATTTATATGCTGTTTACATTGTGAACTCAGAACTCTGAAACTTTTAGCTTTCAGGCCATCTTAGTGCTTCACTCTACCTTTTGCACCCCATGTTTAATGGGCTTTTATCAACATTGTGTGCTATATGAATTTATTTACTTACTCAGATGTAGAAGGCAGTGTTGATCTTTAGATGACCTTGAGATGAGAAGTTGGTTAATTCTATCTTATGTTTTACTCAACAGATCAAGAAGGCAGTGATGTCGACCTTGATCGTGACTTCCTCCAAGGACTTCGTGAACTTAAGTTCTTGTCCGAGAAGGAACTTGTTGATGAGCATAAAACGTATGTTACAACAAAGTTTATCTGCTAATCTGACACAAGACTTTATCATTAAACTAGTTAGCAGTTTTTGCTTTTTTGGCCATGCAAATTGATAAGTAAGGTACACTGTAGTTAGTGCGTAAAAACCTTAGTAAACTGTGCACTATCAGGGATTTTATTTGGCTTCTGGCTTGGGGTGAATACTTTAGAAGTATGGACTCTCGTTCTTACCTTACTTATAGGAAGATCTGTGTGATGCCATAGTGCAGTGATCGGCAAGCAGAACAGCTAGATATGTCATATAGAGTAGTAGGCAAACTATGATGGCATGACTAGTACATATGGAGAATTTGTCCAGTTTTATATGCTTATATCGGCCACTAGCATGGACTTTCAAACGTAGATTTAATTTTGGTAATGATCCAGTCATTTAGATCAGATTCAGATTCAGGGTTTCTGAATTTGGATCAGAATCAGGATGCAGAAATTTTTGGACATATTTTTGGATGGAATTTTTTCAGAGGTGGGTAGTCTCAGTGAAGAGTTATTAGGTTTGTTGTGCTGACCAGGTGTCAGCACTGTTGTTGGCAGTGGTTTGAGATCTCTGATGGCTTTTTGTTGTTCTGTGTTGATCTGTCGTCAGAGCTGTTATGCTGCTGCTTGAAGGTCAGCTGTCATCTGCAGCTGTTGCAGCTGACATTGATGCTAACTTTAAGGCAAGTCTGTTACAACCTGCTCATCTTAACTTCTGGTTTTAAGTGTTCTGTTTGTATGAGCTTAGCTGCCATATGAAAGTGCATGCATGTGTCAGATGAATGTGTTATTTTCACACTTTTACTATAGGCATTTTTAGTGCTTCTGCACATTTTGAATACTGTAACAAGTCAGTATATTTTCTTATCATTAGTCCACCCGGAAATGATAGTTTTCGGAAGGACTTTATGTTTTACTACAGATGTTTACTTTTTTTGTCAACACAAGATCTCCGAGATGCATCGGCTGATCGGCACAAAATTTTGCACGGTGATCAATAGTAGGCCAAATTTTATAATGCCGTCCAAAATTTTGGGGCTCCCTCCCAAAAAAAACAAAAATTTATGGGAAAAACATGCAAAACTTGGTCCAATTTCGGACGACTTCAAAATTTGGCGGCGAATATCTCCAGAATGGATGAAGATATTTGAAATCGGACCAGTACATTTTGTACCGTGATTTTTCCCACGTTGGGTGAAAAAAGTTTGATGAACTTTGGTCCACTAATCATGGAGATTAAGTGGTGAAATTGTACCCATCCAAATTGACTTTTTCAGAAGACCATATTTTGGCCGCTAAGCAGTGCTGTGCTCCCCCCACATTTTTACACGTGCTACAGAATGACCAAGTCCACCCCCCATTGAGGGCGGAGGTCCCCTTTACAATTTTTTCAAAGGGGGGTCAAAAATTGGCTTAAAATTTAGCATATCCGTGCCTATAACTCTGGTGGTAGTAGAAGTAACACCACGATACTTTGCCACGTGATGTGCCTCTAGGTTGGGGTGTTAATGCGGGTACAACTTTTGAAGGGGCATCGCCCCCTTAAAATTTTGGAGGGCAAAAAACATATAAAATTTGGTGCGATGTAGGAAAACTTTCGAGTTTGACCGCAAATATCTCTGGAATGCATAGAGATATCGACATCGACAAGCGGTAAAGAGCGTTATCAAGGGCGATTCATCCCCTGTTGAACCAAAAAAATGGTGAACATTGGTTCACTAACAAAAAAGTTATAGGTGCACATGTTGACCTACCCTAAGTCGACATTGGGCATTCTGCATACGCTAATGCATTTGAGTTCGAGCCACATGACTTTGCTACCGGGAGAATCTCACCTTCCTGAAATTTTCTTCCAATTGGACTTAGGGCGCTGGGTGGACTCACGTTGGGCTTTGCCCCAAATTTCTAGTTTTTTTAGTTTCCTGAGTACAGTGAAGATGATGATGATGATGAATTGTGCTGGTATTGTGTTGGGTTGTGGTGTGTTAGAGTCTGTCAAAAGGTCTAGTCAACATTGCATCTGGTCTTAATCACAGCAAGGAACTCCGCGACTTTTTTATCGATGTGCTGGAAACGGTCTGCACTCATTTATTCATGCATTCATGTTTAGCATTTACAAACTTGCATCTGCAGAAATATCTGCATATGTGAGTAGAGTTTTTTGCAGTGCCATAGTCCATTAGGTAATTTTTTTATATTGTTTTGTAATTTCTGCTTTGTGTAAGCCTACGTGTGTATGTCACATATCTGGTGCATCTTAGTGCATATTTTGACAAGTTGGAAATATTTTTTATCATATTTTGAAAAAAATTATGCTATAGATGTGGAGGCTACCCATAGAATACGAGGCCAGTGTATAATGCTTGTGTTAGGTGATTGAGCCATGTCGCAGTGCTGGTTGGACGCAGGCCGATGTTCAGGCATTTTTCCGTGCTTACATTGAAGCTGGCACTCAACCATCAATGTTATTTACACGGTAAAGTCTTTTAATTTGTTTTGGCTGTAGCTAACAGTACTGGGTATAACACAACATTTGTTATTCACTGCCCTCTGTGCATCAGAAGTGGACCCCCATGCCACCATCATAAGCTGCCACCACCATGGAATGTGCTAAGCTACAGGCCACCACAAAATTCTTAAACCAAGCTGGCAAAGACATGAGCCATAAAACCCATAAGCAAACATGGCTTAAAACTTTTTCCTTCCAGAATTATCACTATAATAGGCAATATATTGCATCAGTACGTAAAGCCGATTTTGTATGCCGTTCTGCGTACCTGCTGTCACTGCACTAACACGCAAATTGACTTACAGACCTGCTTGGAGCTTGGTCCAGTTTCCTTACTACGTCAAGTTTTGAGTACCAGTACGTTGATAAATATTCTATGCCGGGCATGGGCATTGTTAAATTTATGTGACTGTTTAATTTTCTGCAGCTAATTTTTTGGTTTGTATCTGTAAGCCATCAGCCACCATAAGTTCTCAGTAGTCCTAAACTATGGCTTATGCCAGCTAGCCAGCCGTAAGGATTGTAAGCCAGCCATCTGAAACTCTACTCACTCAGTCATTTACCTTCAGTAATTTCCGCTGATGATTTCGACATAGCGTCGACTGATTTTCTGTTTTTATAATGTTTAGTTGCATTGACTTGGGTGACAGTATCTTAAATTCTGATCTAAACTAAGCGTAAGTTAGCATTTCTATGCTGCACCGTGATACCCGGTACCTGTAGTTAATTTTGGCTTTTTTTGGGTTACCATTACCAGATCACTACTAAATTATTGCTGCTGCTGCAGCTGCTAGTACTGCAGTCTGCAATGAGCATATATTAACTGCGCACAGGTCAAGTCAGTCGGTCTATGCAGCTTGGCTCCGATACATGAACACCGTCAGCAGTTGTGTTGTACAGATGTTCCACTCCTGATGACGTCATCGTTGTTAGTAAATATTAATTGCCTGACAATAATGACATCGTTATTCTTATGCGGCCGTTCTAGTAGGCCACATTACGAGTCTTGTCTGTCCATCTGTCTGTCTGTCGTATATCGGCTCCTGGCTTAAAAAGAAAATAGTGTACGAAAACCAAAATTGCTGTGAACGTTCTCCGGGGATGGAGTAACCAGTGTGCCGATTTTTAGTTCAGATGTTGGGTTGGGGTCAGGGTTAGGGTTGCACACATTTAGATTGATGGCCGCATAACATGTTCGCACTGGGTGATATATTTCCCGTTAATAACTACTGATTGATGAATACAGTCAGTAGTTGTGTCATTCAGATGTTCCACTTGTGACTAGGGATACACATACAAATACAAATACAAAAAAAAATTTTAAGTGACAAATGCCAATGGCACTGCAGTCACTTTACAGTCAACTGGAGGAAAGATGAAGAAAACAAGTGAGTTCACAGGCAGTCCGAAGACGTCACTTCTGATGGCAGATTGTAGGGATGCACGTTCTGGATTCAGAACTTTTCCACAGCAGCATTTGGCCAGATTTACATCTTCATGTTTGGTCAGGGCTGAGGCCAAACTTGGGGCAGAATTTATAATCATTGGCTCTTTACTGTGTTAACCAAATAAAGCAACATGTTAATTCAGTCAGTCCATTGCAGTTGAGTGTGTGTATAGTATATTTTGTCAAAACAGTTCAGTGATATGATGACGTTGTCTGCTCTCAGTTGTACAGAGTTATCATTTTTTGTTATTAGGAATGCTGTTTATGATACATTGCTGGTGTATTCTGGAACCATATTTGTCTTGTGTGATATCTGACAGGCTGACAGCTATGCTGGTGCTACGTCTCTGTTATTGTGGACTTCTAGACAGTCCCAATTTTCTGTCACTGTCTCACTTTGTACAGTCTATGTTTTCTGCTTTTGTAGTGAACAAACATATTCTCCACATACACCAAAACAAGCAGTTGACTGCATTTGCATTTTATACCGACTGTAACCGTTAGTCAAGCGAAACATTATCACATGATAGAGATATGACGTGATATAGATGTATAGACCGGTTCAGTCATACAATCACAGCACACCAGGGGTATAGTGCAGGTGGGGTAGAGACACCACATTACCGGCTTACTTTTTCTAGGGATAGGCACCACGCTTTCCCAACTATTTTGTTAGAATCCATGTGGGAAGAATGCTCAGAGTTTGATCTACTCGATTACTGCCCTGCTGTGCAAAAATTAGAGTAAGTTTGGCCTTACGTTCTGAGGGCCGGTGTCTCCCCCCAGTTTTTTTTTAGAACTACACCCCTGCTGCATACAGAAACGAATGCCCTTTGTGTGTTTCAGTGTATGCTGGTGTATAAAAAGGTGCATCCTGCAATGAACAATATATTGGCACGGTTGAGCCACTTAAATGTTAGCATAGGCTACCTTGCTAACCAGTGGCATTGTGGCAGGGATGACATGGGTTCCCCCCCAAAAAATTGGAGTTTTTAGAAAATTGTTAGGAAAACTTTGTCTGAAAATTTTTGTACAAAAATGCACAATTAGGGACTGAAACCTTTTTGTGAAATTTAGGGGCAAAATTTAAATTTTGAGCACACATCATTCTCTTCTGTCAGAAATTTGCAACTGTCTGTCGGAATTGTGTCGGAATTATGACTTTCGGAAAATTGCAACTTCCCCTTGTCCCCCCTCCCTCCGTATACCCATATACGTTTTTAACCTACAACGTCGCTGAGGTAACATTTAAGTAGGTTACAGGCATGTAACTCAAAAATAACATAATCACGTTATTCTGTGCTGCTATATTATAATTACATACATGTTCAACTTTATTCGTCAGTAGCTGGCAGAGTTAGCTTACAGGAAGAAGATAAACAAGCTAAGAAACAACCACGATGCGGGAAACATCAACTGTGAACTAAATAAACAATAACATAAGCCTACCAAGCTTTTAAACAACACTATTCAAGACGCATTCATATCGTTCATGTTTTAAGTACCCTACTTTTTGGCTGAAATGTCTGAAAAACACTTCTTGGCATGCAAGAAAATTGCACAATCTGTACAGCCTAAATGAAGCCTAATGTAGGCTTATGGTCATTGACACTCTCATATTGCCATATGCAGTTATTAATGTAAAACAATTCACACAAGTACCACATTCTTTACATATAAAAATGTATTCAAGTATATAATAATGCCAGTCATACACCTCAGTATACTGTAGAGCCTACATCATGCATTAGGCTTCACCTGTCAGTATCTGTAATAATGTTAAGCAGCCATCCTAGTAAGCCACATTACGCGTTTTGCCCGTCCGTCCGTCTGTCTGTCCCGTACGGGCTCCTAACTAGAAAACAAAAAAAAACGCAGAAAAACTAAAATTAGTGTGAACGTACTTCAAAGCAAGAATGACAAATTCTCGGAAGGCCGCATACATGTCGGTACAAAAAGTGCTAACATCTTTGCTCGTTTCCAATGGAGATTGGTGGCCAGTGGACGAAAATGATATTAAATTATACGTTACAGTGACAAAAGTTGCATCCAACGTGCCTATATGACCTGGCTGACCCAGCCCCCTCTAGATCATATATTGTTTTAGATCTCACGATATCATGAGTTAGCTAGGTGTATCTCGTGCCTGGTAAAGGGCAAAAATAGCGCCGCTGCTTTCATATCAGCCGGAGCGTAAACTGGGGGCCTTATACCTTTGACCCATTTGAAAGTGAAAAAAATTAATGAACAGAAAAAATAATGGGAACGGCGTGGGCGCAAAATTTGTAAGCATCATCTGTTTCTCAATTCTAAACACTGGACTCCATATCTGTAGGTCTTATGCATAGGCCTATGTGATAGACCTGCATTGCTATGACGTTTTAGTGCATTAGACATAGGCCAGACATATGAGCCGACTCAAACATGTGTCAACGATCGCGATGAGATGCTAAAGTGAGTGGAGTATTGATGACCAGTGCTGGTTTCTGACGTCAAGTTGATTGATTTGACTGACAGCTGCTCAATGACTTGCCCAATATCGTGTGTATCCGGGCTGCTGTCTCAAAGCAGCGTAGACTCACGTTGTAGCTCCTGTAGGCCTACTTCAGTCGACGTCGTCTCGGGCTCGACTTCACTGTCATCGCTGTCTATGTAACCTAGCAAAGTACCAACAATCAACTCAACGTCATTTACAACTATAATATAAAAATTAACTGTTTCAAACATTATTATTATTTGGTTGACGTTTCGGCAACCGCTGTTGCCTTTTTCGAAAATGAGTCGACTCTTCTCCGGGTAGTGTCATAATAATAAGGTTTGAAACAGTTAATTTTTATATTATGTCTAGTGTTCAACCGAATAATGTATTTAAGAAAGATTTACAACTATGTGCTGCAGGCAAACTAGCGGTAGAGCCTAGGCCTATCTCCCACTACTGAAACAGCAAAACTCAAAAAATCAAACGTACTTACGTATAAACTGCCTAAAGGTCCTAACAGTGCAACAACAAAAAGGCAGAAACAATCATACAAAATATCTAATGACAGTTAAGTTTCTGATTGCTATAGTAGCGACAGCAGCAAAAGTAGGCCTACAGCATAAAATAGCGAAAACTGACAATGTCAAACTGTCAGACAGCCACATAGGCCTTTTTGTGTTTTCGTGAAGCGGAAATCAAATGATAACCGTGTTAGGCACGAGACAATCAGTAACGAATGACTGCGGTACTGAGCCGCCTTATAGCATCAGAGGCGGGACTGACGTGGGGTCGAGAGCGTTGGTGAGTGGAAGTGTTGTCTGGAGACGATGAACTGAACGACGTCTGAGACACTGACGACGCCCTCCACGTGCCTCGCCTCATCGACGACCACTAGCCGATTCACCTGTACAGCCATCGTCACCCGTTATTAGTGTCAAATCCAGCAGGCGGCGCAGGAAGTTGCAATTTTTCGACAAACATTGCAAATTTGCTTCAGATGAAATGACGCGTGCTCGCAAATTTTCAATCTCAATCTGCCCTTAGATCTATCCCAATTGAACTGGAAGGATTTCAACCTAAAATTTTGCATTTTTTGACGAAAATTTCCGATTTAAAAAACGTTTTTCGACAATTTTCCAGCAGCGCAAAAATTAGTCGCCCCTGCCCCCTTCAACGATGCAGCGCCATCGTTATGATCGTCATCGTCAGCAGCAACAGCAGCCACAGCAACATCACTGCAGTGTTAAATTCGGCCCCAAATCCGTGCACACCGCTTGAAGATGCTACTCAACCGACATGCATTTTCTTTCTGATATTCTATTTTTTCCAGTGTTCGGCAGCCTATAGCCTGCTGTTGACGGCGTAGCTCGTTTATAATGCTGCTTATCATGAGAACTAATCTGACAGATGACTAGTATAGATAGGCCCATAGTAGGCTACAGTGAAGAGATGGAGACAAACGTACGTCTGCGCTGACTAGCATGTCCATGACTTCTGCAACGGAATCGGTTTTCTTGCACATATAGACGCCTTCGAACGACTGCAGGTGACAAAACACAACAACTTGCGCTTACTGCACGATGCATTCACGAAATCAAAACATCAAAGAGAAGTCCAGTATAAACGACCTCAATCAGTCAGCTAATTCAGGACATGTCCCGGACTTTGTCGCAAAGTCGCCGAAATGAAATTTGGGCTATACACAGCATCAATCCACATTCAGAACTCCGTCTTACTATCATTCGCTAATTCACTGCACGATCAAGACAAAATTAATCACGTTTTCTACAACAACTTGCCACTACACGCTGCCGCTACTGTCCAAACTGCTTTCGCTGATTGCTAGATCTTTCCTCATTCCAAGTACTTCAAAGCTCGTCGGTTTTACTGTTAATTGATTTATTTCGTTAATTTCCTGTTCAGATGTGTGCTGATTTCAACTGTCGCTGTTGAGGATTGCAATCTCGGGCTCCCGGCCGCTTCCATCAATCTTGGGACTGGCAGCATCTTCTTTCTTATTATTTGAACACAATGAAAAAAATTCAATAAATTCTTAACAAAACAAAATATGTTGGCGCAGTGCCGACAAATTGTGCAGCCATCCGCAGGATTTTTGACCTTTTGAGTAGATTGAGTTTAAAACTGGCACGCAGTGGTTAGGCCACTTCTGTCCTGGGTAACAATCATGCCACTTTTAGTTTTCTGCGCTTTTTGACTTAAGAACCGGTACGTACTTGACAGACAGACGGACCAGCAAGACAAGACCAATAATGCGGCCTATTAAAACGGCCGCACTATAAGCAACGTAATTCGTATATTTGTTTCATTTTGGGCCGACCGCTAAGCTTTAAGCTTAAAGGTAGGCCCTTTATCGGACGTGGTTGTCGTCCGTCTGTCCGTTTTGTCCGTCTGTCTGTCACAGATGTATTGTGGCTAAACGGTGCAAGACAGGGCTTAGGGCTATTAATCACTAATAGGAAGTGGCATATATGAAAATTATCGACCTTGGATGACCTTTAAGGTCAGTGACAACCAATACGAACGGCCCCACCGTAGCGACACCTGGGATTCTTGTTCTATTTAGTTCAGAAAATTTTGTCAATTTGAACATATAATCCAGTAATTAGTCCTAGTGGTATGCATGCATAAGCTTAGAGACAATGCTATAATTATTGTACCTGGCGTTCTACAGTGAGCGCGTCGCGGATAGTGCAGTCAAGTTGCGAATAGACCTCATCACGCGCCAGATTCTAACACAGAAAATCAACCAGTCAACGTGCTTGTATGTGTGTCGTCCGGAATAATATATTGATTAACAACAAAAGTACTAACCGATGCTGTATAAATCACTGTCCGTTTTTTACTCCGCACAGCCAGGCCCGTCGAGAGCCACAGCGGGGCCCGGGGAAACATTCCCGCGGGGCCCCCTAACATTTTCACAAGGCCCATATAGGAAATTTTTTTTTTGAATTTTTCTTTTCAAAATGCTACATTTTAGCGTACTTTATAATTCTGGCTGACGGCTGGGCCTCCAAACGTCGCGGGGCCCGGGGTAGCTTACCCCCCCTTACCCCACCCTCTCGAAGGGCCTGAGCACAGCTATGTTTCCTAATGTAGGCTAACGAAGAGGAGTAATATATAGGCCTATGATATCAGTGAAATGAATACTATCGATGACCGACCTCCCTCCCTCCCTTCCTGGAAGAACTTGAATGACCATAATAGCAACCGATCATCTGATCCACTTCTGGGGTATTTGGGGATGGCGGACCGAATGACCACGTGACTGATGACGTCACATGACCCCCAAAATCTCTGAGGCTCCATATATCCATAACGGTGCAAGATAGACGCATGGTCACACGGAAAGCACACATGGCGAGTCCAACGGTCACGTGACCGAGCAAAACCGTTTGAGCGACCCCGTGAAGAGCTATGTACGTAGCCTAGTTGAGCATTGACTAGCTACTGACTATAATGTCGAGCTTGGTGTAAATATCGACAAGTTGTTGGCGCTCATCAACGACTGGAACAGACGACACATGCCGCTCCACCATGTCATTCAAGACAGACATTAACGTTGTCTCCAAACTCACCTACGCACAATGTAGGCTACGTCGTACACGCTGCACAGAACAACTATCGATACAACACTGCAACTTTCTGCCATAGCTGCAGCAAATATTATCAAACACTGGCACGCGCAATCAGTAACCATTTAATAAATTAAATTACTAGGCCCTAATTATTTGAAATCTTGTCACATCTAAAAAAATTTGCAACAACGAAAAAGGCCCGGTACTTTGGTATAGCGCTTCTTACATGAGGCGGACTCGTGAGCAAAACGCTTTTCAATCTCGGAAGTGGCAGTTGATTGGCATGAACTAATAGAACCGCAAAACGCATTATGCAGTCATCCATTGCCCACGTAAGCAAACAGTACGTTGGACCGGCGGTCCGCAGCCAGCAAACATACCACTGCTCCAATCAACCACACTAGACTTTCACCCCACAGCCTGTAAGCTATTGCTCATTTCCTATCCCGCTAAGGGTGAGAGGCTGAGTTGACCAGCTTTGACCTACAAGTACGATATAACTGCTTGAAATGTAACGCCTTTCTCTGAATACTAATACTTTTTTAAGATAATGTACGAAATATCCAAAGTGTGATGAGATCTTTTAATACTGGTCATCATTTGATGAAATTATGAAGTTAGGGATTTGCACAAATGCAGAACAAGAAAAAATGCATTGCAGTGGTATTGTAGTTGTATTGTGCATGTGTACACCGCATAAATAAGACAAAATAGTATGCAGCAGCAGCTTACAGTAAGTAAGTCGTCGTACGTGCCGATGTCCAGCTGATATACTGTGTCGGACATGAAAGACGGTAACCGCGGTAACGAATCAATCTTCAACACATCAACAGCATTTCAAACATTTCAATCTTTCAGCACTCGATGCAGTATTGTACATAGGCCCATTAAATGATAAAACTGAACAAAAAAAAACAAAGTAGGCCTATAGGCCAGATAAAAACTACAGAATGAAAGCTACACAAACTGCGCATCCGCAACAAAAACTAAACAGTCTTTTTGCATCAAGAGTGTGGCAATGATAAATGACAATGAAGTTGAAGAAAACAGTGCTCGATGTCACACGGTACACATTGTTATCAACACTACGTCAAACTAGGCTTACACAAATGCAATACACATAAAAACAAGATAGGCCTAACAGAAAATCTTGTATTGCATTTACACTGTGCGAAAAACAAAAAAGAAACGCTGAGCTGATATAGGTCCTTTGCGGTACTCACAGACTGCTGGAGGAAGTGCAGTATTCGCTTGTAGGTGAGGACGTAGAGCGGGTTGCCTGTCAGACTGTCAACGACCAGCAGGCGACGGATGTAATTGTCTCGAAGAGCAGCCACAGCATCGTACAAAGACTGTTCAGCGTCTACGCTCACTACTCCACGACTTTCTTCATTAAACACACCTGAAATGAACAGGGCAAGGGTCAAGGTCAAAGTCACAATGTCAAGGTCATGATTTATGACCTTGACATTGTGACTTTGACCTATTGATAAGCTACTTGATAAAGAACTGTGTACACAACTCACGTTCAGAAGTGCTTTTAGACCAAAAATGTCGTACAGGCATGGGCTTAACTTTAGTTGATGAAGTAGCTTACTATCAGTCATCAGCACAAGTTGAGGGAGAAAATGAATTGATGATTTTTTTGCACGTAGACTTAGTAAGTGCAGATGTCAACGTTAAGGTCAAATATGAAAAGCTCCAGGTAGGACCTCATATCTCCGGAACGGTAAAGTAAAGTAACACAGCTATGTTCTACACAAATATCTATGAAGAAAGTAAACTGATTAAAAATTTCGAAGGTGGATGGCCCGAAATCAAAGTCATAGCCAGGTCAAATATTGAACTAAACTATAGCACTGGTTGTCCAGCAAAGTACAATCTGTGGGGGCAGCATCATGTAGCGGTACTTACGTCTCCAGTCAGCTATCGTCTGGTCTTCAACGTCGTCAATATCTTTCTGATTCACAAACACACAAAACATTCAGCAAATATTTTACTTTCAAGGGGAGGGGTAGGTGCAAAGCCTCATGAATACGCGTCTGCCCCTCCTTCTTTAGCAAAAGTTTCTGTGAATGCAATCTGGATCAACTCTCCAACATACTAAAATGACCCAATCTCAAAGAGTACGGGTCCATTCACATATCTTACACGAACATCCATTTTGCATTTTCCTAGCAATTGCGCAGACAAACATAAAGAAACAAGAGTTACACGACAGATCATCTTGTCTGCAGAAAACTAATTACTAATTAGGGCCTACTAATAATAAGACGGTAAACCAATGACAGTAGCGTTCAGAAATACTCGTACGGTACCTTAGACTCGTAGAACTGTTGTAGAATGCGCGTAAAATCTGACACTGTCAACATGCCTGTAAAACAATTTTTGTCCGCAAATGACAAAATAATTACTAATTTAAAAAGAGGTAACGGTATATAAAATTGCCCAACACGCAGTGTTTGAATTGCGGGGGGTTGGGGGTTAACCCCCTTCCCCAACTGTTTTCTCAACCCCCTAACAAACTGTCAAATTGTGTTCTGGGGGGGGTCAGCTATATACTATATACATAGGATTTACATTATAATTTTCGTCGGGCTCCGACAGTCGAAAAGTTCAACCCCTAGCTAATTTTTCACAATTCAAACACCGCCAACACGCCATATAACGAAAATGCATTTGAGCATTTAAAAACAGACTACATAATAGAAAGAAAAATACAAATTTATAACACTCGAACATTCTGACATGTTTTCTGAATGGTCAGTGCTAGCGGTAGATCGGCGATCTCGCACTAGTGAGCAGAAAATTACTAGCGGACGTAGAAGCGGTAGATATCGCCATTCATCTAATTACATTTATCTCGTTGTTAGTGAAAAAATGCAGCCACATTTCTTTACTGCATGGTTAAGACTGTGGTTGGAACTGAAATGTTATCAATTACGAAGCATTAAATAAAATTTATTCGAAATACTATAGTTCTAAGTCCGTGTTACAAAAAACAGCTCTGGCTTAAGATGAACTGTGATATAATACTGAATAGGCTAAGTCTGATTTAAATACGTGACAGTGTTGTGGCATGGTTTATAGACCTTCTGCGTCTACCAGGAATATAATTTCTACCATCTTCCCAATAATGTATCTACCTGATCTACCTCTAGCAATTTTCCAGTGCTAACAGCAAGATCGCCGATCTACCGCTAGAATTATTGTTTCTCAATTTTATAACAATATTAGCAATATATTATACAAAATCATTAATTAATTAATTAATGTTACTTGTTATCAAAAGTTACACGACAGAAACAGTTTCCGTTGCTAGGCCTACATTTTTTTAAAAATGTCACAATGCAGTAAAGTCTTCAACATACCCAAATATTTTGCAGATGTTACGTTTAACCCAACACCGATTAGGCCTATAGTTTGCACTCTCCGACGGGGGCCACCCTACGCGCCTAAACGTTTTGTCGGGGCATAATTCCCAACTATTACGTAAACGTGTACGATACACAGATATGGGTCACGTTCGTGGCTTTTTTGACGTCTGGTGACCTTGAACTGAAAATTGGCAAAATAGTTATAGCCTACGCCTGCTTGAGGAATGTTCCCGCCATTTTTTCTACGCGTTATTGCTTTTGTGTTAAAAATCGGTACAAAACAGACGGACGGACGGACAGAAAAGCAGGTACACGTATAGGCCTGCTGCGACTAGCAGGACAACCAACTAGATTACTTAGTAATCTAGTAGTCCTTGGACAACCACATAATGATGCAGCTAACTTTGACATGACAGTATTTATAATTTACCAACGAAGTCCTGTAGCGCGGCGTCCCAAATGGGTGCCGCTGTGATTTCATTGTAGATGAACGCGTACAGTGCACTAATCACCTACACAATCATCAGACTAGGCGCTGTCCAACGGCGTCATGGACTATGTGGCTACAACCACGTACGGGTCGGCCAATGACCAATGGGCTCGGTTTGTCTTGCAGAGCCCATTGGTCAGTTCGTCAAAAACTAAACCATGCCAGTTCAGTTCAGTCCAATTACGTCGCTCTGTACACGCCTTAACACACCGCGTCATCGACCGCGCTTCGTTTAGTAAGCATACGTTTAGAAAATGTCGGTATACTTTTTTTATTCTTATGGTGATTCTAAGTCAAGCCTTTTTTCTTAAGATAAAACCAAAACGTTATATTTTTTGTTCTTGAGACCAACTCACACCAACACCAAGACCCGGTCTCGTGGACGATTTCATCAACCAATCCACGACGCCTGTAGAGTTTCTGGGAGAAGATTGGGGCGGTGACCCCTCTCTCTGACCGGGAATAAAAAAGAGAAAATCACTGCTAATTAGTGACACATTTACATTCGATACGTACATGTCATAGATGTTAAAAACATTAATTTGCAAATTAAAAAACATAAAAACATGTTTTTTTGACTTCTATAAAAACATGTAAAAACACACATAAGAACATTGAACTACATTTAGCACAATAACATGTAAAAACAAAAACCAACCATTTGTGAAGACTGAAGACCGGAATGTATTGAATGTTATTATGTAACCGTGATTATGGTACAGATTGAAAACAGGACTAAGCGCAATTTGCTTATGAGAAATGCACCATATTTGTAATTTTGTACGTTTGTGTTTTAATAACAACAAAAACCCGACATTAAAAATAAGACAAAAAGCATAAAACATTTTAAAAACATGTTTTGTAACTTTTATAAAAAAACATACAACATGTTTTTACATCTACGGTACATGTATATACACGTGTGATAAGATGAATGACCTGCGCTGGAATTTGCAAGCAAGCTACCAGTTCTCGCACTGCGTGAACTCGCAATCAATTAATCATTAGATAAACTGCCGAGTCCGAGATCAAGCTGTTTACCTCGAGGCGTGAGTCGAATAGAACGAGTTTAGAGCTGTGTGGCATCAGATCATAGCAGCAATGACGTCGCAGCAACTTCTCGACTAATAACGCGTCATTGCCGCAATCGTCTAAACATAGTAACAGACACGCAATATACAGGGTGGTCCAAAAACGGATACCCAGTTTTATTTTTGGGATAACTTCAGTAATTCAGCACCGATTTTAACCATTCTTTCACTGTTACAAGCAGAAATTTATGGCGCGTAAACGTGAAGTTCTTCCGCCCACCGCACCTTTATTGTGTGACTACATTACCTAGCAAAACAAACACTGTCAAAGCTACAGCGATCATCCTTTGTTATTCTGCCCATATCAAACGATTTATTCTAAAAATTATTACTGGTAAACAAAGTAAATAAACACAATATGACGTAACAATGACATCACAAGGCACTACTGCGAATAAGTAAGTAAGCTTAACTATTTTACGTTACGAAATTGATATCTTTATGTGTTGCCTGTTCTCCGAGACCACTGTAGCTTTGACAGTGTTTGTTTTGCTTGGTAACGTGGTCACACAATAAAGTTGCAGTGGGCGGAAGAACTTTACATTTACGCGCCATAAATTTCTGCTTGTAACAGTGAAAGAATGGTTAAAATCGGTGCTGAATTACCGAAGTCATCCCAAAAATAAAATTGGGTATCCGTTTTTATGGACCACCCTGTACATCTGTTGGTCGTGCAGAAATGATGCATATTATTTTGCATTAAACATAATGTGTTATTAATTCTTTGCTTGAGTTTTTTGCAGACCTACTACATGACTTCCCGATTTTGTACACTGACGTCCAAATTTTTAATGACGTGAGAGACATCAAGGCCCAACAGTAGGGCCTAACTTAAAACTAAGTCAGACATGTGCCTGGCATTCATGAATGAAATGCATTCTTGTACTTCCCTGGGGGGGGCAAGTTGGGCAACCAATGCAGGTGCAGCAAAATTCGGTGGGCAGGAAATTGTAATCAATGTATTTTTTCTTGCCAAAACTGCTGTTAAGTTCTGGCTGACCTGCAGGTCCTGTACTGGCAGTTAATCATCATGAACGAATGAAATATCCAACGGTTTACAAGCTTCTGCGTCTGACAGTCAATACCTTTGCCTGGCGTCCAGCTGTCGCAGCATTGTATCCACGCCAAAAGACAGAAAACAGCGACAACATATCTCATCGATGCAGTATGTCGACAATCCATGCAGATTAACATTTCAAGAGATCCGTTACGGCGAAACGATTAGCACGCTCAACGCCAGCCGCTACTCGATACACCTGTGATCATGATCAAAACAACAACAGACTCGTCACTTCGCACCGGTACGCTGGGTTGCTAAATATAGTAACATCAGTGGCGTCCTCTAGCGAATGCCTCGCGCAACTACGCAGCAGGTGCGCGATTTTGATCTAGAGTTGAGACGCGCAAAATTAGTGGACAGCAACGAGCTACGACTACGAGCATTGTCATTGATAATGTCATTGTCCATTTGGGAAAGTTAAATCTTTCTGTAGTAGTCAAACGACCTTAATTCTACTGACTGAGACTGCTGTAGTGAATGTCGGGTGTCGCATTTTTCCCCCGGAAGGGCCCGGAGAGCGTTTTATGATACCTAGAATACCTAGCTTTACCGAACAATTTCGTACAATTTGTTTTGATAAGGTTGTAGATCAAAACTTTCCTTCTATTTTTCACTAGGCAAGCTACACCCTTAACAAAACTTTTTTCCTAGAGGGAAAAAAACCCAAAATGGAAAGGAAAAACTTGAGTCAGAAATTGGGGGAACCTTAACCCAAAACTAGGGGGAGTTGCACCCGATTTTGATTCCAGATATGGGGGATAAAAGCCACTGTCTTCAGGACAGTCTTGAGACTTTGCAGTCTAAAGGCTTTTTGTTGGTTGTCTAGTTACCATAACGCTACTTCATGCATATCGAGTACCGGTAGCAAGCGAGTGAGCTTGAAAATAGCGATTGCAAACTTGTAAAGGATTGTCTTCTCATCTAAGGATACTGACGTCAGATAAGATGTTATGTAATAAACTTATACAGCATTAGACATCCTTGACACATTCCAGTGCTTCCTGGCATTAATAGGCATAATGGCGTGTGAAGCTACAGGCCTATTTCCATCAAGGCAAAACATGAAATTCTCGCAAAAACAATGAAATGTTCTGGCTTCCCAGAGGCAGACCCGGTAGAGCCCCCTAAGAAGACCACAAAAGACAATCATTTAGTGTCCGACTTGAGCTATTTTTATCTCAAAACAGTGTCACACCCAAACACACTATTTTCACAAAAACTATAAAAAATCTTCCTAGTAGAAAGGAGACACACCAACCCGGCCAGCACCCTACCCTCTGAGTGCCTCATCTATCTGTAGATCCTGGCAACGACAGTGCATCAGATAATGTGCACAATAATAGAATATACAGGTATGCTAATATTAACAGGTAGTGCAGAAACAGACGTTCGGTGAGGTGGGAACTTGGTCATTTTGATGGCCAGCTGTGTCTTGAATATTCATACAAAAAATATTTAAATTTGGCAATCCATCTTCAAGTTACTATTGATAAAGTTGGGGTCCCTTTTTGAGACACAGAGTAGTTGCAATTCGTCTTGACTATCAGGGCAAGAGGGAGAAAATGAGAAAGACAACAGAAAGCAATTGTTAATTGCCAACCACGCACGGCTCAGCAGTCATTAACACAAGACAAGCAGAACGTTCAAGTTTTTTATTTACTTTTTTATTTATTTATTTTTATTATTATTTATGTTTTATTCAGGTTGTACTAGTTCAGTCAGAAACGCTGAACAATCATCAGGCCTACACAACATAACGAAAACAAGAACAGCGATAAAAATATTCGTCCTCACAAAGAAAACATCGTATAAAACACAGCCGCAAAACTACATATGAAGCACTAACAGATCACCGATGTCAGCTTGATGCTATATGACGAAATCTCAGGAGAAATAAATGTTTCAGTTTTTATATAATGCTATATGCCACAATGCAGTCAGTACGTCACATGCAAGCAGCAAATTAAAGCAGTCTCGCTATGGACACACAAAATGACTCCAAATCCAATGCGACAAAATATTTAAAAAGCCCAATGTTCACTTAGATCACCTTTATTCACTGGCAACAACTAAAACACGGAACTGACATATTTCTGCAAAAAAACGGGACTTCTGCATTTGCAAATATCAATGACTGTTGCATACTATCACATAATAATTATTATTGACACGCATTCTATACACTTGCAAAAATGGTTCTTCTGCATGAACAAAGTTTTAAGCAGCTATTTCGATAACATATTAGCATACGCCTAATTATGCAATCAAAAATATCTAGTTTTAAGTGATTTGCAAACTATCTCAAACAGCAGACAAAAAGTGTAAATTTCTTGCCATCCTTTTACTGAACAATAACAGCAAATAGTAATAAAACTGCACATCATGATTCATGATTCTTACCTAAATTGCATTGGTACATAACAACCAGAGAAAATGCAACACAATACAAAGAGACAGGCAACGATTATTTTACAACCAACGAATTAAGCGTAAACCACGTGACAAATGCAAACAATGGACAAATAACTTAACGCTACTATCACATAAAACTACAGTAAAATATCAACATAATGCAAAAACTGCATTTCTTAATAATGCTGTCTTGCAAATAGTCAATGTTATTTTTGATTTCAGCTGAGAAATGCTTCTTACAACTTGAAAATTATCATCTGCAACAACGTTTCAAGCAAGAAAAAGAAATCGCATATAAAATAATGATGCCAAGTATGAATCGGGCAAATGATAAAGTTCGAATACATAGGAAATAGCTGGAAACGACGTCTCACTGCCACTGCAGGCCTGGAAATGTCTTAAATATATTCATCAAATGAACTGCAAAGGGTTACTCTGGTAAAGATCACAGCACCAGCTTCACTGCTAAAACATTATGAATGGAATGTCTAAGCAAACAGTTGCACCAGGGCTGGTCTTAGTCAAGGTCTTAGTCAATCAGTGACCCTGTTCCAAATGAGGATCAGTCAACCTCTCCTCCCCTCCCATCCCTTTCCCTCCCTCTCCCTCACTGTACCTCTTCCCTTTATTACCTCTCCTTCTGTCTCTCTTAAAAACATCTAGGGGACCGGGGGAGCACTGTAAGCTCCACCAGCGGGATCTGGGATTGATTCGGGGCCATCCCGCAGTCACATTTTTAGTAGGATCGCAAAACTCATCTGGTTACGACATTTCTCACAGTCCTTAGAGTACACTTTATTGCCCATGTATGTCTTTGTGACACAATTCAATTTCACTTGACGTCATAAATCAAAGTCGTTCAAATTGGTAAGTTAATTTATACAAAATTTTTAGGGTCCACAATGGCGGATCCCCTAAAGTCGGCAGTCGTGTTTGGCCAAACACCTTGAACATACCTGAGTGAGTGAGTGAGTGAGTAGGGTTTAAGATCCCGCGCGACACGGTGTAGGTCATTTCGGGGACGTCCTTTCCAGGCAGAATGCACACAAACACATAATAAAAGAACAGTAAGTTTGACCTTTACAATAAAAAAAAACAGAAATTTTAACCTTTACAGAAACACAAAACACGAGAACCTAAAATTGTAAGAACTCTATCATATGCGTGCATATGTAATTAACATAATGGCAGTTCTAATAATCTTCCCTGTTATCCTGCAGACGGTCATCAATGTGAATGCTGTCTATTGGAGGACGGGGATAGATGAACATACCTAAGGCCAGCCCGAAGTTGCATGGAAATAAATCCGAACCAAGTTCCAATTCACTCCACAACATCCACCAGTGAGACAGGTGGCACTTACTAACACTCCTGCAGACTGTGTACACAGTGACAATGTACAGGGTGCGGCAGAAAAAAGTGGACCTGTAAATTTTTTCGTTGTTTTCTCAGCAACCGTTTGGGATTTTAATACGAAATTTTACAGCTTTATTTACTGAAACCTTCTACATCTAACAGCCAAATAAAATGTGATTCTGTTGAAAAAAGACGAAGTTATAGATTTTTTAACATGACCGCCTACCGATTTTTCGGCATTCAAAAATGATCATGCTACAACACAAATTTCATAACATCGTTGAAACAACACAGTTAAATAATGATCGAATGCCA